>Ga0172371_10006643_pt1 | contig 16746 bp, 10 predicted proteins | sample Lak12m_FD_114543 | JGI IMG/M metagenome (GOLD analysis project Ga0172371, IMG submission 114543) | Freshwater microbial communities from Kabuno Bay, South-Kivu, Congo - kab_022012_12m | ecosystem: Environmental > Aquatic > Freshwater > Lake | place: Democratic Republic of the Congo: South-Kivu...
AAAGTCTTAAGGTGACTATAGCGGCGGGGCTCCACCTCTTCCCATTCCGAACAGAGAAGTTAAACCCGTCAGCGCCGATGGTACTGCTAATTGTGGGAGAGTAGGTAGTCGCCAAACTTATAACAAAAGGGTTCTGCATACACAGAACCCTTTTTTATTTCTAAATCGCTATCTTTGGTAAAAACAGCCTCATGATGAGACCAGACTCCGATAAATCCGGCGAAATATCCGATAAAATGTATATCCCCGAAGGTACAATAATAGCTGAAACACTCCTGCAGATAATAAAATTCAAACAACTTAACAGGGTTATTTCAGAAATTAAAAACGAAGATCCAAATATCCTTGTTGATCATATCCTTGATGAACTTGAACTGAAATACGAGATCCCTGAAGATGATCTTAAAAATATACCGGAAAAAGGTGGATTCATTACTGTCTCAAACCACCCTTACCAGGGCATCGATTCTATGCTCCTTTTAAAAATTTTCCATGAAAGACGAGATGATTTCAAAATTATGGCCAGCTATCTGCTCCGGGAAATTGAACCTCTTCGTGACGTTATCCTTCCAATAAATCCTGCAGGCAGCGGACAAAAGAAAAAATCTTCCTTCAGCGGCATAAAGGAGGGTATAATCCACCTGAAAAATAATAAATGTCTCGGCATATTTCCTGCAGGCGAGGGTTCAGCCCAATTCGAGATGTCAAAAAGAATAATTGATAATGAATGGCAGATCCCTGCAGTGAAATTCATTAAGAATGCCAGGGTACCAGTTATCCCTGTCTATTTCCACGGAACAAAGTCACGGCTCTCGTATATAGTTGGCAAAATAAGTCCCATACTTAAATTTTCTACTCTGCCGGCAGAACTTCAAAATAAAAAAAACAGGATTGTTAAAATAAGAATAGGTAAGCCGGTTACGATAAAGGAACAGGACGGATTTAAAGATATCTCACAGTATGGAAGATACCTCAGGGCCAGGACTTATCTCCTGGGAACACCTCTGGAAGCAGGAAATTTCTTTAAAAAAATCTCATTCCGGATTAAAACAAATCCGGAACCACTGGCTGAACCCATACCTTCTGAAATATTGACTGAGGAATTCAAAAAAATAAGAAGCGATTACGAATTGTTCTCTCTTAATAACTTTTCACTTGTCTGTGCACCTACTCTGGCAATACCTGAGATAATCAAGGAAATAGGACGACTCAGGGAGATTACTTTCAGGGAAGTTGGAGAAGGCACAAATAAGAGCACCGATATTGACGAATATGATCTGTACTATAACCATCTTTTTATCTGGGATACTGAGGCAAACAGAATCGCAGGGGCATACAGAATAGGTAAAGGCAGAGAAATTTCCACAATTTACGGTGTCAGCGGATTTTATATTAATTCTCTTTTTAAGATCAAGAAGGATTTTATTCCGGTCATGCGCGAGTCACTCGAACTTGGCAGATCCTTTATAGTAAAGGATTACCAGAAGAAAGCTCTTCCGCTTTTCCTTCTTTGGAAAGGGATCCTTCTATTCCTGCTCCGCAACCAGGAATACAGGTATCTTATTGGTCCGGTAAGCATAAGCAACGAATTTTCAAAATTCTCCAAAAGCCTGATAGTGGAATTCATCAGGAAATATTTCTTTGATGAAGATAAGGCCCGGTTTATTGAACCGCGCAGAGACTTTATTGTGAAAAATGACAAGTTGGTCGACAGAAAGTTATTTGTGGATGTTGCCGGGAATGATATAAACCGTATAGAACGAATAATAACCGATATAGAGCCTGGTTACAGGATACCGGTCCTTCTCAGAAAATATCTTGAAATCAATGGAAGGATTATCGGATTCAATGTGGATCCAAAATTCAATGACTGTCTCGACGGCCTTCTGATTGTCGACCTTTACAATACACCTCCTGACCTTTACAAGGGATTATCAAAAGATCTGCAGGATGAATCCATTATTCAGCAACGATTCAGGATGTAGTACATTCGATAAAATCTGAATATGGAATTGGTAATGCGGAGTGCGGAATGCAGAATCCGGATTAAAAATTCCGAATTCACTGATCAGAGATCACAAATGCATTACTAAACTAACTCCTCACCGGAAGTTATTCTATATTCTATTCTATTAATAGAATTTATACCTTTTATCTACCACATTTGCCGCTTTTCTCAAAGCATCATAGGCTTCATAGCTTCCTCTCATCTGATAGGTAGCGGTAAGCCTGTCCCTGAGCTGCTTAAGATCCTCATTATTTGTTGGAGTGATGCTGTTGACTGTTAGCATGAATACCCCGTTTTCACCCTTAACCGGACCGGCAACAGTACCCTGTTGAGCTGCAGTGGCAGCTGATATAAGCGCCGGTTCATTTCCTGCACCAGGTACAGAATATGATCTGAAATTTATTTGTGTGGCTTCCTGTACAGTCAGGCCCATGGCTGAAGCAATCTGATCAAGACTCTTGCCTCCCTGACTGTTCTTTTCAAAATCAGCAGAAATAAGAATGGCCTTTTTGTCTTTTGTAACCTGGAATCTGATATCATTTTCAACATCCTTCATTGGGGCGATTCCTTCCTCCTGAACTCTGGTACAAAAAGCAACAACATATTTGTCTCCAACCTCAAAAACAGCCTGTTGGTTGGCATCAAGAACTATCTTTCCTTTTTCAGACTGAAACAGTGCTATAACAAGACTCCGGGGACTTTCAAGACCTGGTAATGTTTTCTGCTGGGGATTTATATCATTTGCAACACGTTTTGTAAGGCCTTTTTCCTTTATTGCCTGATTGAACTTCTCGTAGGTATTATTGTTCCCTGCAAACTGGCTTGCTTCGCTGTAAATCCTCTGGTTGGTAATTGAACCAGGGATTATCTTACGATCGACTATACCAATATTATATTTCCGTACAGACTTCGACTGATTTATGATTTCAATTATATGGACGCCGAAGGTTGTTTCAGCTTTAACAATATCACCTTTTTTTGCCGTGAAGCAGGCATTATTGAACGGGACAACCATTCTTCCTTCAGGGAACCATCCAAGATCTCCGCCAAGCTGTGCTGATCCCTGGTCATCCGAATTGGTTATTGCAAGAGTTGCAAATGAAGTTCCTGATTTGATGAGTCTGATCAGACTGTCGGCCTCATTCCTTGCCCTTTCGAGAGTTCTTGTCTGCCCTGCAGAAATCAGAATATGGCGGGCGTGGACTGAATCAGGCCTGTCAGCAACCTCAATAAGTTTCGCAATTTTCAATATGCCATCTTCATTATAAGGACCGAAAACTGTTTTCAGGTCTTCTTTTTTTACAAAATCTCTGAGCGTGTCGGGAACCTCACTGTACGGCACAAAAAAGCCTGTATAACGCGAATCTGCAGTCAGATTTATGAATTGAACAGGGTCAGGGGCTTCAGCAAATTCGGTCTTTGTCTTGTTGATCCATTCCTCAGCCTGGTTAATATCATCAGCTGAGGGAACGATATCAAATGTAACATATTCTATATCTCTCAATGCAGTTTTTCTGAAATCATCTTTATGTTTGCTGTAATATGCTTCAATATCGGCGGAAGTTATTTTGACCAGTGAATCAGAGATCGAGGAATAGTTTTTCATTATATAGCTGAAATCGACAGTCGCTGCCGACAGATTTTTGTCAAATTCTGCCTGTTTGGAAGTGACGAATAAACCCTTGGAAACAAGAGAATTGTATTTTGAGCTCATTCTATCGTCAACAATCTGATTTTCAAAGAACAACCAGTATTTCTTCGCTGTTTCGTCAACCTCGGTCTGCTTAAGGAAATTAACGAGAAATGATTTGTTGAAGGTTCCGGTTTTCTGGTCAGTAAAAAGCTGCATGACAACTGGATGAGGATTGTTACCCAGAACAAGCTCATCAACTTCCTCAGAGCTCACACCGATTCCCAGCTTTTTATATTGCCTGTCGAGAATATTCTCTCTTATCATTGTCTGCCAGGTCTGTTCCCTTATCGATTCTGTGGTGGCTTCATCAAGATTCGTATTTCCCGAAAGCTTATAGATTTCCACCAGGTTCTGCACTTTCTGCTCAAAGTCCTGATATGAAACAGACTCATCTCCGATCTTTCCTATTTCATAATATTTTCTGGCTCTGGAGCTCTGAGTATTATTGTTTCCGAAAAAATCGCTTACAACAAATATGAAAAGTGAAAGCCCGATAAGTCCTGCAACCAGTACACCTGCTTTTTCCCTTAAAAATTGAAGTGCTGACATGTATGATATGTTAAAAAATTATGATTATTACCTGTTTAAAATTCAGGCGACAAATATAACAAATTTCCTGTTAAAAAAGGTTTTCAGAAAATGAAGCAATTTTAATGTTAAATATACAGCTAAATGAGTATATTAAACAAGGACGAATTTTCAAGACATTAATGTAATTATTATAGTGATTATCTAAAAACAGGGGGTCTGTCTTAAAAAATATATAATATTTAAAAAAATAATGTAAAAAACAGGGGGGTGTAATTAAAAAAAGTATACTTTTGCTCAAAAAAATCATAAAAATGGCAGAATTAAGATTTAGTGCATTAAAGGAAGTCTTCAACAGAGAACCTGTTGTAACTCATGCTCCTGACAAGAACGTTTCCAAATATTTCGGGATTGACGTTTTCAATCTTCATAAAATGGAACATTACCTGTCAATGGATGCTTTTAAAGTTGTTAAACGTGCAATTGAAGAAGGCAAATCGCTAACCAGGAGGGAAGCTGATCAGGTTGCAATAGGATTGAAAGCGTGGGCTCTTGAACGTGGTGCGACTCATTTTACCCATTGGTTTCATCCTCTTACCGACGGAACTGCTGAAAAGCATGATGGATTCATTGAGTATGGAGATAACGGACATCTTGTTGAGAACTTTTCAGGAGAAGTCCTTGTACAATCTGAACCTGATGCATCAAGCTTTCCCAGCGGCGGTATAAGGAATACCTTTGAAGCAAGGGGTTATACTGCATGGGATGTCTCATCCCCGGTTTTTATTGTAGGAACAACACTTTGTATCCCGACTATCTTTGTCTCATATACAGGTGAAGCCCTCGATTACAAAGCTCCTCTTTTAAAATCTCTGTCGGCACTCGACAAGGCTGCTGTTGATATTTGCCAGTATTTTGACAAGGATGTAACAAAGGTAATTGCTACCCTCGGGATTGAGCAGGAGTATTTTCTTGTGGATGAGGCTCTTTATTATGCACGTCCTGACCTGGTTCTCGCAGAAAGAACTCTGATGGGTCATCAATCGAGCAAGGACCAGCAGCTTGCCGATCATTATTTTGGATCGATACCTGAACGGGTTATGTGTTTTATCAAAGACTTTGAATGTGAGGCTCATAAGCTTGGTATCCCGGTTAAAACACGCCATAACGAGGTGGCACCGAACCAGTTCGAATGCGCCCCCATGTTTGAAGAGGTCAACCTGGCAGTTGATCATAACCAGTTGCTGATGGATATTATGAAACGTGTTGCAAGGAGACATAAGTTCAGGGTGTTGTTCCATGAAAAACCATTTGCCGGCATCAACGGATCAGGTAAACATAATAACTGGTCAATGGCAACTAATACAGGTGTAAACCTTCTTTCACCAGGTAAAAATCCCAAAACAAACCTTCAGTTTCTGACCTTCCTAGTAAATGTCGTCAAAGCCGTTAATGACAGTAATGAACTTATCAGGGCTTCTGTAATGAATGAATCGAACTCATGGAGACTTGGAGGCCATGAAGCTCCTCCGGCAATAATTTCAGTATTCCTTGGAACCTACCTCAGTAATACACTGAATGAAATTGCCAGAAAAGTTACGGATAAGAAAATGACTCCGGCCCAGAAAACTGAGCTTAAGCTTGGAATCGGCAAGATACCTGAGATCTTGCTTGACAATACAGACCGTAACCGTACTTCCCCATTTGCTTTCACAGGTAACAGGTTTGAATTCAGGGCTGTAGGGTCATCTGCTAACTGCAGCGCCGCAATGATAACACTTAACTCAGCAGTTGCCAGTCAGCTTGCAATGTTCAAAAAAGAAGTCGATAACCTTATACGAAAGGGGCGCAATAAAGATGAAGCCATCTTTCAGGTACTGAAAAAAACCATCCTCGATTCTGAAAAAGTACTTTTTGAAGGGGATAACTATAGTCCTGAATGGCATTCCGAAGCTGCGAAAAGAGGTCTTTCAAACATAGCAAGCGTACCAGAATCGATAAGCAGATATCTGACGACACGCTCACGCGAAGTACTTGTAGGATCAGGGATTTTCACTGACAAGGAACTGGAAAGCCGCGTTGAAGTGGAATATGAGAAATTCACCAAAAAGGTACAGATTGAATCAAGGGTGCTGGCTGACCTGGCAATAAATCACATTGTCCCGACTGGCATCAAATATATGTCATCACTTCTGGAAAATCTCAGGGGACTCAAAGAGGCATTTCCTCTAAAAGAATACGAGAAACTTGGAGAAAGCAGCAGGGAAGCAATTACTATCATCTCCGAACATATTAACGAGATCAAGAAACTGGTTTTTGATATGGTGGAGGAAAGAAAGAAGGCCAATGTGATTGAAAATGCCTACGATAAGGCAGTGGCATACGAAAGAAATGTAAAACCGTATCTCGATGATATACGTTATCATATTGATAAGCTCGAACTTATCGTGGATGACGAAATATGGCCATTGCCAAAATACAGGGAATTATTGTTTACCAGATAAATAACTGTCCGGCAGTCTTAGCTGTCAGGTAAATGAGGCTGTGTCAAAAGCAGGATTTTATAAAACCGCAAAGGGCCCAAAGTTCTTAGCAAAGAGCGCAAACCAGAGATTGTAAGTATATTACTTTGAAATCTTTGCTATTACCTTGGGAACTTTACGGTAAAATTCCTCTCATGATGCAGTCTTTTGCTTGAAATTTAGTCAATGGCATGACGTTTGAGAGAAAATCGGTATCCTTAAATTAAAATCATTAATTTTAAGGTCTGATTTACATTTATGCCATGAAACGAATTATTTACCTTATTATATTACTTGTTCTGGCCGGAGTACATGACTCGGCGGCACAGAAGAAGAAGGCGGCAAGGGCATATGATGCTTTCAATGCCGGAGAATATTACGATGCGATCGATCTCTTCAAGGATTCTTATTCCAAAGCGGGAAAGACAAATAAAGAAGCAAGAACTGAGCTTGGATATATGATCGCTGAATGCTACCGGCTTACAAATGACCCGAAAAATGCCGAAACATGGTACAGACTGGCTGTAAGATCTTCCTACTCAAAACCTGATGCCCAGTTCTGGCTTTCCGAATCAATGAAAAAAAACGGGAAGTACCAGCAAGCTATTGAGGAATATAAAAAATACAAACAGGTGGTACCATCTGATTCCAGGGCAGATCAGGAGATTCGTTCATGCGAGCTTGCCCTGGAATGGCAGCGGAATCCTGACCCCTACAAGGTAGAGGAACTGAAAGATCTTAATTCAGGCGACTCTGACTTCAGTCCCGCTTACGGACGTGATGATTTTGGTGTTATTTATTTCACATCCTCACGCGACGATGCCGCAGGTAACAAAACACACGGCGCAACAGGTCAGAGTTTTACGGATATTTTTGAAAGCCGTCTTGATAAAAAATCGAAATGGAGTACTCCTGTTCCGGTCAATGTTCTCAACACTGAATCAGAGGAAGGAACGCCGTGTTTTTCAGCAGATTACAACGAAATATATTTCACCAGATGTGAGGCTGGGAAAAGGGAAAAAAAAGGATGTGCCATCATGTATTCTGAACGGAATGGCGATAAATGGAGTAACCCGGTAAACCTTCAGCTTGTTTCTGATTCACTCGTTGCAGCACACCCGTCCCTGTCTGCCGACGGCCAGACTCTGTATTTCGTTTCTGACATGCCCGGAGGTTATGGTTTGAAGGATATATATATGGTAACCAGGGCAGAACGGGGTAATTCATGGTCAACTCCTCGAAATCTTGGCCCGGAAATAAATACTCCGGGGAATGAGCTCTTTCCATATATCAGAAAGGATGGATCTCTTTATTTTGCCTCCGACGGACAAATCGGAATGGGAGGCCTCGATATTTTCAGGGGTGTACGCCAACCTGATGGATCATGGGTGGTAAGGAATATGAGACCCCCTGTCAACAGCTTTGCAGATGATTTTGGAATAATATTCGAAGATGACAGTGAGAAAGGAATTTTCAGCTCAACAAGAAAAGGTAGGGGCAATGATGACCTTTATACTTTTGAATTGCCTCCTTTGAGATTCACGGTAACCGGTCTGGTTAAGGACGATAAAACAGGCACACCTGTCCAGGGTGCTGTAGTTCAGCTGATAGCAAGCGATGGATCAAACCTCCAGGCTGAAACTGGTTACAGTGGTGATTTCAGATTCAACCTTAAACAGGATGTCGATTATATATTCCTGGCTTCTAAAAGGGGATATTTGAACGGTAAGGAAAAGGAAACGACAAAAGGTCAGGAAAAAAGCCGCGACTTTATGGTCACGATACCACTCACAGCTATCGACAAACCAATTGAGCTTCCAAATATATTCTATGATTTCGGAAAATGGGATCTCAGGCCAGAATCGATGGTCTCCCTAGACAAACTTGTTGAAACTCTTAATGATAATCCTAATGTCACTATTGAGCTGATGTCTCATACCGACTCACGCGATACGGAGGAATATAACCTCGACCTTTCACAGAAAAGAGCTCAGTCGGTAGTACAATATCTTATTGACAAGGGAATTGACCCGGCAAGATTGTCTCCCAAAGGTTACGGAGAATCGACCCCGAAAGTTGTAGATGCAACTATAGCTGCACAGAACAAGTTTCTTAAGGAAGGTACCCCTCTCACAGAGCAATACATAAACTCCCTTGGTACAGAGGAGCAAAAGGAAATAGCCCATCAGATTAACAGACGTACTGAGTTCAGGGTTCTCAGGACAGATTTCGTGTCTGCAAAAAAATAATTTTAAACCATGACTCACAAATAAAAAGAATAACAATCTTTTCTTAAACCGGCTTATGTCAGGCGAATCAAAATACAGCATGAGGGGTGTATCTTCCTCCAAAGAAGATGTACATGAAGCTATAAGGAACATTGACAAAGGTCTGTTCCCCGGGGCTTTCTGTAAAATAGTACCAGATATTATTGGAGGTGATCCTGATTACTGCAATATTATGCATGCCGATGGTGCGGGAACAAAATCATCACTTGCATATGTTTACTGGAAGGAGACGGGCGACATGTCAGTCTGGAAGGGAATTGCAAAGGATGCTGTTGTTATGAACACAGATGATCTTTTGTGTGTCGGAGCATGCAACAATATTCTGCTTTCTTCTACTATCGGAAGAAATAAAAATCTTGTTCCCGGAGAAGTCATATCAGCAATCATAAATGGTACGGAAGAGGTGCTCGAAGAGCTCAGGAAGCTTGGAGTGGGTATCTGGTCGACAGGTGGCGAAACTGCTGATCTTGGCGATCTTGTGAGAACAATTGTAGTCGATTCGACCGTGGTCACAAGAATGAAAAGATCAGAGGTAATTTCAAATCATAAAATCTCCGGAGGAGATGTCATCGTCGGATTATCATCATCGGGTCAGACCACGTATGAAAAGGAATACAACGGAGGGATGGGAAGCAATGGCCTGACCTCGGCGCGACACGATGTATTTTCTTCATATCTGGCAACCTTGTATCCGGAAAGTTATGATACGTCAATCCCTTCAAACCTTGTATATTCCGGAAAGCTGAAACTTACGGATACAATTGAAGGACTGGAAACTGATGCCGGAAAACTTGTATTGTCTCCGACACGGACATATGCTCCCGTTATTGTCAGGATCCTTGAAACTATGAAGGATGAGATCCATGGAATGATCCACTGTTCGGGCGGGGGTCAGACCAAAGTGATGCATTTTATCAATAATTTGCATGTTATTAAGGACAATATGTTTCCGGTTCCTCCACTTTTCAGGATAATCCGCGAACAATCAGGTACTCCCTGGCGCGAAATGTATAAAGTCTTCAATATGGGACACCGGTTTGAGATTTACACAAATGAAAAGAATGCCGGTGATATTATTGATATAGCTGCCGGTTTCAATCTCGATGCCAGGATCATTGGTCACTGCGAAGCTGCTGCAGCAAAGAGCCTTACGATTTCTTCCGATTACGGGACATTCAAGTATTGAACTCACCCTGTCTTCCCGTCTCCCCCTCACACCCTCGCTTCCTCCCTCTTTCGCTCCCTCGCCCCCTCCGCCTTTTCACCTTTTCTACTGATTGTTAATAGAAGCCTTTTTATTATCTTTGCACCCGAAAATTTCATACCAGATGTCAAACAATCTAATCCTTGATAAGCTCGAAGGTGTAAAAGCAAGGTTTGTGGAGGTGGGCGAACTTCTTACAAAGCCTGATGTGCTGTCCGACATGGAAAGATATATAAAGCTAAACAAGGAATATAAAGATCTTCAGCCAATTATTGAAGCTTATGAAAACTATAAGCTGACACTGACCAATATTTCAAGCACGAAGGAATTACTGGCCACAGAGAAGGATGAAGAAATGAGGGAACTGGCCAAGGCGGAGCTTGAAGAGCTTGGTTCGAAACTCCCCGGCATGGAGGAAGAAATAAAACTATTACTCATCCCTGCCGATCCTGAGGATGAAAAAGATGCAGTGATGGAAATACGGGCAGGCACCGGTGGTGATGAAGCAAGTATCTTTGCCGGAGATTTGTTCAGAATGTACGTTAAATTCTTTGAACAGAAAGGATGGAAGCATGAGGTGAACAGTTATTCAGAAGGAACTGCAGGCGGTTACAAGGAAATTGTATTAAGCGTTTCAGGGGAAGGTGTATATGGAATATTAAAATACGAATCAGGAGTACACCGTGTACAACGGGTTCCGCAAACTGAAACTCAGGGAAGGATTCATACATCCGCTGCATCTGTCGTGGTTCTTCCTGAAGCCGATGAATTTGATGTGGAAATAAAGAATGAGGATATACGGAAAGATACATATTGTTCATCAGGCCCCGGGGGTCAGTCAGTCAATACAACTTATTCCGCAATCAGGCTCACTCATATTCCAACTGGAATTGTTGTAACCTGCCAGGATGAGAAATCACAGCTTAAAAACTACGACAAGGCCCTGAAAGAACTACGTACAAGGCTTTATAATCTTGAATATCAGAAATATCTTGATGAGGTTTCCCATAAAAGGAAAACAATGGTTTCAACAGGTGACAGATCGGCAAAAATCAGGACATATAATTATCCTCAGGGAAGAATGACAGACCACAGGATTAACCTAACGATGTATAATCTTCCTTCAATCCTTGACGGCAATATACAGGAGATAATTGACAAGCTCCAGATGGCGGAGAATGCAGAACGCCTGAAAGAAAGCAACATCTAAACATCATACCATGGATAATTTACAGTTAATAGGGAATATCAGGGCAAAACGATCATTCCTCTGCGTCGGCCTTGATTCTGAAATTGATAAAATACCATCTTTCCTGTTAAAGGCCAAGGATCCTGTATTTGAATTCAATAAAAGGATTGTTGATGCTACTGCGAAATACACGGTTGCTTATAAACCTAATCTTGCATTTTATGAATGCAACGGACTTAAAGGCTGGAAATCCCTTGAATCAACACTCGGCTATATAAAGCAGACTTATCCCGACATCATGGTTATTGCTGATGCAAAACGCGGAGATATCGGAAATACTTCAAAGATGTATGCAAAGGCTTTCTTTGAAAATTATGATTTCGATGCCCTGACTGTCGCACCGTATATGGGGGAGGATTCCGTCACTCCTTTCCTTTCATATCCGGGTAAATGGGTGATCCTTCTTGCTCTGACATCAAATAAAGGTGCTGATGATTTCCAGTATCACAACGAGGATGGTATCAGACTCTTTGAAAGGGTGCTGACTCTTTCAAAAAAATGGGGAAACACAGGTAATATGATGTATGTTGTTGGAGCCACGCGCGCAGAAATGCTGATGGAAATACGGAAGATAGTACCGGATCATTTTTTACTGGTACCAGGTATCGGAGCGCAGGGAGGCAGTCTTAAGGAGGTGGCAAAATACGGACTTAACAACAGCTGCGGTCTGCTTGTTAATTCCTCACGCGGAATTATCTTTGCCGACAGCACTAACGATTTCGATAAAATTGCAGGTCAGAAAGCCCGGGAATTACAGGAGGAGATGGAAACTTACCTCGGGGAAAAAAATCTCATTTAAAGGTTAAAGCAGCCTCATTAAAAGTACAGCTCTTACGGTGGCATTATAATCATTTTTCATATTTTCAGCATATGGCTTTTAAAGCAGAATTAGTATCTTTATATCTGCTGCTTTATTAAATCGTGCTGAAATGAAAGAAGAATTTCTCCATTATCTGTGGAAATATTGTCTTTATGACAAAGATTCCCTTTTTGATGATGATAACGTTAAAATAGTGGTACTGAATCCCGGTGAATATAACCGCGATTCGGGTCCTGATTTTTTCAACGCGCGCATTCGTATAGGAAATACTGAATGGGCAGGGAATGTTGAAATTCATACCAGGTCATCACATTTTATAACACACGGGCACAATACCGACCATGCATTTGATAATGTGATACTTCATGTCGTTGCCGAAAAGGATAGGAGAGTCTTTAATGCCAACGGTGATGAACTTCTTACAGTACAGATAAGTTTCGATTCAGGGTATTATGAAAAGTACCTCGCTCTTGTAAATAACCCCCGGACTATAGCATGTGAGGAAGGGATTAAAAAGCTTGATAAATTCCATATAAAATACTGGCTTCATTCGCTTCTTCTTGAAAGGCTTCAGGGGAAATCAGAGAGTATGATGCGTATATTTTCAGAAACCGGGAACAACTGGGATGAAACATTTTACAGGATATTTTCCAGGTACTTCGGATTCAGAATCAATACAGAGCCGTTTGAACTGCTTGCATCGGCATTACCATTAAGAATCATTGCACGTCATTCCGACAACAGGTTCCAGGTTGAGGCATTGCTTTTTGGTGTAGCCGGACTTCTGGATGAAGGATTGTTTAAAAATGCAATAAAGGATCAATATTACAGGGATCTTTTAAAAGAATTCAGGATCCTTTCTGCGAAATATAGCCTAAAACCTATTCATGGCTGGATGTGGAAATTCAGCAGGCTTCGTCCTGTTAATTTTCCGACAATAAGGATCTCTCAGCTTGCAACAATGCTTTCATCGTCAGGCGGTTTGTTTTCAAAAATAATTGAGGCCGACGATCTTGGAAAAATAAGGGAGCTTTTTAGTGTATCTGCATCTGAATACTGGGAGAATCATTATGTATTCGGAAGAGAAAGCCGGGCTGTGATAAAAAACACAGGAGAACAGGCAACTGATATTTTTATCATAAATGCTGTGATACCAATGATCTTTGTCTATGGAAAATTCCATGATAACAATATCATATGTGATAGGGCCCTTGACTTTCTTAATAATATCGGACCGGAATCAAATTCTGTAATAAACGAATGGAGTTCTGCAGGAGTTATCTCCGAATCAGCATTTTATACACAGGCGCTTCTGCATCTGACTGACGAATACTGCAGGAAGCGGCGTTGCCTTGAATGCAGTATTGGATGCAAACTCATCAGCACAGGCAACATTCTCCGTAAACCCGATGAACTTTTGCTTGAACCGGTTGTTTAAAATTAAGACAGGTTAAAGAGGATTAAACTTTGGAGCGGACTGGCTGGCCTCTTTGCATTATTAATAACTATCCATTATTGTTAATAAATTGTTGAATCACTACAAAATCTGACGCAACGTTTGACGTTAACTTTACGTCTTTATAGAAAAGAAAGGCATTAATTTCAAATTTGAGTTATTGCCTTGAAAAGAAATATTTTCTGAATATCTAAAAAAAGTAGTCAATTGTTTGATAATTTACATAAAAAAGCCTTATTTTTGCGTTCCAAAATTGGAGACTCAATTTATTTATGGATAAACAACATATTAATTAAAGACATGTATTTGACTACCGAGAAGAAGCAGGAGTTTTTCAAAACGTTTGGAACATCTGAGATTGATACAGGAACAGCAGAGGGACAGATCGCATTGTTTTCTTACAGGATATCTCATCTTACCGAACATCTTAAAAAGAATAAAAAAGACTTCAGTACCCAGAGAGCTCTTATTAAACTCGTCGGAAGGAGAAGGAGGCTTCTGGATTACCTGAAAGTGAAAGATATAGAGCGTTACCGCGAAATCGTCAAAGCTTTGAAATTACGCAAGTAAAATAAAGAAAAAAGGCAATTCTGAATTGCCTTTTTTCTTATATCTGTATAAATGTGTAATTTCATCAATCAAAAAATTATATAAATGTTCAACATTAAAGAGAAGAATATAGATCTCGGTGACGGGAGAATAATAACCCTTGAAACAGGGAAGCTGGCGCGACAGGCTGATGGTGCAGTATTGTTAAAAATGGGAAAGACCATGTTGCTTGCCACAGTCGTTGCTGCAAAAGATGCAAAGGAAGATACTGACTTCATGCCTCTTTCGGTTGAGTACAAGGAAAAATATGCTTCTTCGGGTCGTTTCCCAGGGGGTTTTTTAAAACGAGAATCGAGACCCTCAGATTATGAGATCCTTATCTCACGGCTTGTTGACAGGGCTCTCAGACCTCTTTTCCCCGATGATTTTCATGCAGAGGTATTTGTTACCATAAACCTGATATCAGCCGATGTGGAAATAATACCTGATGCATTGGCCGGGCTTGCAGCTTCAGCTGCACTTGCCGTATCCGATATTCCGTTCAACGGTCCGATCTCAGAAGTCAGGGTTGCCCGCATAAACAACCAGTTTGTAATAAATCCTACAGCATCCCAGCTAAAAGAAGCTGATATGGATCTTATGGTCGGAGCAACTTATGAAAATATCCTGATGGTCGAGGGTGAAATGAAGGAAGTCTCAGAAGCCGATATGATTGAAGCCCTCAAAAAAGCGCATGAAGCAATTAAGACTCAATGCAAAGCACAGATGGAATTTGCAGAAGAGGTGGGTTCAACGGTCAAGCGTATATATTGTCATGAGGTTAACGATGAGGATCTTAAGAAAAAAGTATGGGACGAAACATACGATAAATGCTATCAGGCAGCCAGAACAGGTACCAACGATAAGCACAAGAGGGAAGAGGCTTTTGAAGAGATTATCACCGGGTTCCTTGCACAATATACTGAAGGGGATGAAGTAAATGAAACTCTCATAAGAAGATATTATCATGATGTTGTAAAAGAAGCTTCCCGCAGGCTTGTGCTTGATGAAGGTGTCAGGCTCGACGGCAGAAAACCTGACCAGATAAGACAGATAACCTGCGAGATAGATCCTCTGCCTGCAACGCACGGATCATCACTTTTTACAAGAGGAGAAACACAATCTCTTACTACTGTAACTCTCGGTACAAAGCTCGATGAAAAGATAATTGATGGAGTTCTTAATCAGGGAACAGAAAAATTCACACTGCATTACAACTTCCCTCCGTTTTCAACCGGAGAGGCAAAACCTGCCAGAGGGATAAGCCGCAGGGAAATCGGCCATGGAAACCTTGCCCACAGGGCACTTAAGAATATGATGCCTCCTGATGAGGAAAATCCATATGCAATAAGGGTGGTATCCGATATCCTGGAGTCAAATGGTTCGTCTTCAATGGCAACTGTATGTGCAGGAACACTTGCCCTGATGGATGCAGGGATAAAGATCAGAAAACCGGTCTCGGGTATTGCCATGGGACTCATAACAGATAAGAATTCAGATAAGTATGCAATCCTGTCAGATATCCTCGGTGATGAGGATCATCTTGGTGATATGGACTTTAAAGTTGCCGGAACACGTGACGGGATCACTGCAACACAAATGGATATCAAGGTAGAAGGTTTGTCATTTGAAGTGCTGACAAAAGCGCTTGCACAGGCAAGAACAGGCAGGCTCCATATCCTTGATATAATGCAGCAGACTATCGCTGAACCGAGGCCAGAGCTCAAACCACATGCACCCCGCATTGAAATGCTCACTATACCCAAAGATATGATCGGAGCACTTATTGGCCCTGGCGGAAAAGTAATACAGGAAATCCAGCGTGAGACAGGAACCACTATTGTCGTTGAAGAAATCGACGGACATGGCGATGTCAATATTTTCGGCGAGAACAAAGAAGCAATAACTGCCGCACTTGAATGGGTTAAGAAAATTGTCGCTGTTCCGGAAGTAGGTCAGGTTTATAGAGGTAAGGTAAAAACTATTGTTCAGTTTGGCGCTTTTATCGAGATTCTGCCCAATAAGGATGGATTGCTTCATATTTCAGAGATCGACTGGAAGAAGATCAAAACAGTAGAAGAAGTTCTTAAGGAAGGCGATGAAGTGGAAGTAAAACTAATAGATATTGATCCGAAGACCGGGAAGCTTAAATTGTCGCGCAAGGTCCTTCTTCCTCGTCCTCCACGTGAAGAGGGTGAACATAAAAAGCATGAAGACCACAGGTAATAAGATCTGTTAAACCAGATTTCTTTAAAGAGCGTAGCCAACTGCGCTCTTTCTTTTTGTCAATGTTGTCTCCAATGAATATATTTGAATTATAATCATGTTTTAGTGCAGATAAATTATAACTATATTGTTATTGAAGGCAATATCGGAGCAGGGAAGACGAC
>Ga0172371_10006647_pt1 | contig 16742 bp, 15 predicted proteins | sample Lak12m_FD_114543 | JGI IMG/M metagenome (GOLD analysis project Ga0172371, IMG submission 114543) | Freshwater microbial communities from Kabuno Bay, South-Kivu, Congo - kab_022012_12m | ecosystem: Environmental > Aquatic > Freshwater > Lake | place: Democratic Republic of the Congo: South-Kivu...
GTCGGATTGGTGTCGGCGCCGCAGATGGAGGCTCCATGAAGCGAGAGCGGGACATCTTCATCAGGTACCAGGGTGCGAAGAAGCGAAGCTGGCTCTCCAGGCTGGCAACAGTGCTGTTCGTCGCATCTCTCGTACTGATCAACTACTGGGTCTTCCTCAAGGATACACTCACTATTTCTGCGCCTGCATTGGAGAAGACGGTGCAGCCCCCTCCGGAAATGGATTTGCCCGCGGTGGAGATGGATGAGCCCGCGGTCCCGGTGGACATCCCGGACGAGAAGCCCGCTACCACGGTCGCCGGCGAGCTGCGCAGCGGCGAAACCGTGCTCCAGGCCATGCAGAAGCTGGGCGTGACTACCGCCGAAGCGCTCCCCGTCATCTCGGCAATGGAAGACGTGATCGATTTCCGTTCCGCCCGTGCAGGCAATACCTTCAAGATCGAGATGGACCGGGTCGGAAAAGTCGTAGAGTTCGAGTTCAAGCAGTCTCCAATGGAGATCTACGTTGTGAAGCGTGAGAATGGAAAACTCTCCGCAAGCCGCAAGAACATCGCAATGGAAATCAAGGTCGCATCAATCGGGTGCACCATCCAGGGCGCCCTCTTCCGCAGCTTCCAGCGGTGCGGCGGCGACGGCAAGCTCGCAAACATGTTCATGAACCTGTTCGCTTGGGACTTCAACTTCTACGAGCAGGCCCGCGAAGGCGACACAATCCGGATGCTGATCGAGAAGATCTACGTCGATGGCAAGTTCATGGACTACGGCAAGATCCTGGCAGTGGAATACGAAGGCCAGGTAATGGGCAAGTTCGCCGCGTTCCATTTCAAGGACCCCGACGGCATAGAAGGCTATTACTCGCTTGGAGGCGAGGCGCTCCGCAAGGAGTTCATCAAGGTTCCCGTGGATTACGCCAGCACAGAGGGTGCTCCCACCCGAGTCTTCGAGCCCAAGAAGGTCGCACACAACGGCTCGGTCTCCGTGCAATACAACGCTCCTTCCCGGGCGCCGGTCTGGTCCGTCGCATCCGGAACAGTCACTTATGCCGGCCAGGTCAAGAAGGAAGGCTGGGTCGTCGAGATCCAGCACCAGGGCGGCTACAAGTCCCGGTACGCCAACCTTGCCGTCCTCGCAAAGGGCGTGGTCGAGGGCGCTCAGGTCTTCCAGAAGAGCGTGATCGGCAACGTCGGCGAGAAGCGCACCAGCAAGAGCGATCCATACCTCCTCTTCACGCTCAGGAAAGGCAACGCCACCGTTGACCACATGAAGGAAGACTTCCCCGGCGGCGAGCCCGTTCCCGTGAAGTACATGGAGATGTTCAAGAGGGCTGCAAACAGCTTCCTCGACGAGCTTCGCTCCATCGACGTCATGGGCATCGAGGACAGCCAGGCCTGATGTACGAAAGCGATTCCGACGACCCGTCGCTTCCGCTTCCCTACAAGTTGGTAATCGCCTTATCCGTGCTCCTCTTGTCCGCACTCGGGTTTCTCGCGTTCTCTCAAATGCACCGCAACGTTGAGACGAGCTTCCAGGTCTACGGTTCGCCCCGGCTTCTCTCCGGCGCACCGGCAGTGGTCAGGCTCGTGCAGTTCGACGCGGCGGGCAGGGAGAACGTCCCCGCACTCATCACCGGCGTGGCGATTCGCACCCGCGACTCGCTCGTACTGCTCAAGGGCGTCGGCCCTTCGGTCCCCACGCTGCCCGCAGACTTCCGGATCGAGTCCGTTGACGCCGGCCCGGGCGAGGCCGTCCTCCAGATTACGGCCATCGGCTGGGACAACCCGGTACGCATCGTCGAAGCACCGGTGCAGGTCGCAGTGGCTGCGTTGCCCGACCTGGAAGCCGGCCTGGAAATCCAGAAGCCGCTCCAAGCCCCCCTTGACCAGGGCGCAATCCGGTTGGAGATGATCCTCTCCGGAGGCGGCCTGACGGACAGCGTCCCCAGCCGAGCGTGGGTGAGAGTGCTGGACAAGTCCGGCAAACCCCTGGACGCTGCGGTCCACTTCGCGATCAGCAAGGGCCCGCTAAGCAACGTCGGTCGCACCGGCCGGCTCGGCATCGTGCCGATCGATCTGCTGATCGGCGCGCCGAACGACACGGTGCAGATCGGCGCAGAAGCAGGGACCGAATCCGTAATCTGGAGAGAGATGATCGCTCCCGACCGGTTCGCATTGGTTACCGCTTCCCCGCCGGTGCTCGCCTTGGCCGGTTCGGACAGCGTCCCAATCAAGGCCACGGGACTTCACGTCTCCGGCACACCCGGCTTTGGAGAAGTGTACTGCAACCTGTTCAGGCACGGTGCGCTGTCGCAGACGTTCAGGGTCCCTGCCGGCGACGAGCCGGTCCGAACGAGCCTGCCACTGGCGCGTGACGGGCTCTATTGGGTCACGTGCGGCGACACGTACCTGAGCACTTCCGAGTTCCCTGCATACACCGCGCTGGTGAAGCCGAACACCCTCGCCACCTTCGAATCGATCCGGGATGTCGTGTCCAAGCGCGACCCGCTGGTGGCCGCATGGCCGCCACTTCCGGACATGACCTCCGCCGAGCGCGAGAGCGCTGCCGCGTATCTTCTGGACGCGCTCAAGCCGCCGCGGCTGGAGATCGCGCAGCTCGCCAACACGCAGGACGGCGACAACGCTGCGCTGGACCGCGGAATGCAGGTGCGGCGCAATACGCTGTTCGCACTCGTGGGGGTCGTCGGTTTCGGCGTGCTGCTCTGGGCCACCGCGGTCATCGTGAGGAGCAAGGTGGGGGCTCAGCGCCTGCTGCCTGCAATCCTGATCGTGGTTGCCGGCGTAGCCAACCTGGTCGGCCTGTTCTACCTGCTCTCCCTCACCTTCGGGTAGGAGCCAACTGCATGCGGATGGATGTGGCAGCAGAGCTGCTGGAGCGCGCTCGAATGCGCGTGGCGTCGCTCGATGTGGCCAGGACCGAAGAGACCGGGCGCTACGAGCAGAGCTTCCTGGAAGCCACATCAGGAGAACCGCAAAGAGCGACCTGGTCCACCATGGCGCGGGAGCTTTCGCTGAGCGAAGTCGTCCTCATCGGCGATTTCTTCACGTCCGCGGAACCAAAGTGGCTGGCTTCCCGCCTTCTCTCTCGCCTGCCTTCGGCAGGTGCCGCGCTCAACTTCACCCCCGCGCTCGAAACCGCACCGAGCAGCGTGAAAGGCGCCTCGGCGCGCCTGCTCCGGACCTTGGTTCGCCGCAGTCTGCCCATTCATCTCTTCGAGCCGAATGATGCCGAGACGATCGCCCAGAAAGACGACCGCGCTACGGAAGCGCTGCTCCGCATCCTGTCCGAGTCGAACCGAAGGCCGCTCCTGGTGTTGGTAGGGGAGCTCAGGCTCTGCGATGAAGGGCTCCTGGGCCGCATGGAGCGCCGTCTCGGCTCCGGGAAAGCCTCGGCGGTGTACCTTGATCTCGAGAAGCCGTGGTTGCGCCTCATCCAGACGGCGCAGCAGTGTCGTTCGGTCGCAAGGTTGGGTTCGAATCGCTACTGCGTGATCACGCAGTCCCCACTGTGCAAGTACCTGGCGCACCTCGCCTGGAGCAGCGGGGAAGAGCCGATCCGCGCTGCACGGCTTGCCGCAACGTTCAATGCATACGCGACGAGGATACGGGCCGCGATTGTGGGCCGTGCCTCGGCGGGCCCCCCCGCCCTGCCCTCCCCCACGGAGCCAGGAGGGGACAATTCGTACCGGGGAGGGGACGCATCAAACACCCTGCCCTCCCCCACGACGGCCGTGACGGTCTTCCAGCCCGGAGATCCGCGCTTCCTTTCCGCGGCGCTCCACGCCGGGCTGTCGTCCGAAGACGTTGCCTTCCTGGAAGAGCGAATGCTTGCCGGCGAGAGCCGCATCCTGCCGGACGTCGGCCTGGCCTACTTCGCGGACCTGACGAAGACGCACGTAGCGGAGGAAGCGACGCACCTCGTCCGAGCATCGATCGGCGGTGCGGGATACTGTGACGCAAGCAGAGAGGAAGCGTTCTTCGGCGTCGCCGTCCAGGAAGCAGCGGGCTACTTCGGCTCAAAGCTTATCGTCCACGACAGGAAGCCCCCGCTGCTTCCGCGGGACCCAGCCGCGGTCGCTGCGCGAGCACACGACGGAGAAGCGCTTGCACACGTGGTGGGGTACCATCTCGGCGAGCGCCTTTTCGCAGGATGGGCAGGGGGACACGTGCCGAAAGATATTGTGTCTGCCCTATTCTCCCAGGATCTGATTGAACAAGGGGCAGCAAGGAGGCTATACTTCGACCTGCTGGCCGCTGCCAAGGTAAGGCAGCGGTGAACGGAGAAGGGTGAGGGGGCTGTAGCATGCTGGGCCTTTACAACTTCGAACGCTTCGATGGTTTCAAGTCTTGCGACTTCGACGCCTTCGATGAGCACAAGTGGGCGTCCAACCGTTTCAACCTGGAGAGGATGCGGGCCAGGGCGGTCATGGAAGCCCTGGGCAAAGACCTGTCGAAATCGTTGTCCGGCGAGCTGAATGATCTCGTTTTCCGCACCACCCCGCACAACCCCGACCATTTCAACCACCGCTGCGTGAGCAACCTGTGGCTCTTCCTCGACCGCCCGGAGCATGACAAGGCCGAGATGGAGCCGCTGATCGACCGAGACACGTCGCTCAGGACCCAAGTCCTCGAGACAACCCCGGTGCAGCGTTTCGCTTTGGTCGGCGTCTCGCTGGATCGGCAAGGCTCGGAGGTCTTCTTCAGGCTGCATTCCGACGCGATCATGGACAGGCGCAACGCTCTCGCCCGCCTTGGGGACCCGGTCGAGAGTCAACAGGCTGCCGCGCTCTTTGGAGCGTTGGCAGCGGGAGCCAGTGCCACGCTGTCCGATCAGGCGGTGGAGCTTCCGGCAGATTCCGGAAGCGTGGAAGGGCTGCGAAGAAGGCTGGAGGAGTACTGCGGCTGGTTCAGCGTTGGGTATCGGTTCGCTCGGGACGACGAAGCGCTGTCGACCGGTGCGTACGTGGAAAGAGTGGGCCCGCTCATGAGGCCGCTCATCGCGCTGTGGCGCTTCTGCGCGTGGTCGCGGGCCAACGACAGACTCAAGCTGGCCAAGGCAATCAAGGAAGAGAAGAGAACCAAGGCCCGGAAGCTTACCGGGTTCGAGACCGGTGACCCGGTGACGGTTATCAGCGGGCTGCTTGCCGGCAAGCAAGGGACCGTCCAGGGGGTCGACTCCAAGGGGCGGGTCAAGGTCCTCATCGGCAGGGTCAGCGTCGACATGGATTCAAAGCTCCTGCGCAAGTAGACCAGAGGTGCAAAGTGACGGACAACCTGGAGTGCAAGATCGATCTGATTCCCCGCATGGTCGAGGAGCTGTGCAAGGATGGCGGATACCGGCATTCGGTACGGCGCACGCACGAGGTGCCCATGCCGTCGGTGGAAGCTCTGAAGTCAATCGTGGAGGATCTGCGCGGCATCCTCTTCCCCGGCTACTTCGGTTCCCCCGACGTGCGGCCCACGACCCTCAGGTTCCACATCGGAGCTGCGCTTGACGCGCTCGCTGCCCGCATCCAGCAGCAGGTGCTCAGAGGCTACTGCTTTGTCTGCACCGACGAGGAGAGCCAGTGCTGCGCCGATTGCGAAGCCAGGGCAGGCGACATCGCCTGCAAGTTCATCGAGAGCTTGCCCGGAGTAAGAGATCTCCTCAATTCGGATGCGTCGGCAGCGTACGAGGGAGATCCTGCCGCACGAAGCCCGGGCGAGACCATCTACTGCTATCCCAGCATGCGCTCCCTGGTCTCGCACCGGCTTGCGCACGAGCTTCATCGGATGGATGTGCCGGTCATCCCGCGGATCATTGCAGAAATCGCACACAGCGAAACCGGCATCGACATCCACCCGGGCGCTCAGATTAGCGAACGCTTCTTCATGGACCACGGTACCGGCATCGTCATCGGAGAAACCGCGGTCATCGGCCGCGACGTCAGGATCTACCAGGGAGTGACGCTCGGTGCCAGAAGCTTCCCCCTGGACGCGGATGGGAAGCCGGTAAAGGGGATTCCGCGGCACCCGATCGTCGAAGACGGCGTGATCATCTACGCAGGCGCAACCATCCTGGGAAGAGTCACTATCGGGAAGAACGCGGTGATCGGCGGCAACTTGTGGGTCACCCACGACGTGGCACCCGGCGTCCGCCTGCAGCAAGGCCAGCCCATTCAGACCGGATTCGAGAACGGAGGCGGGATCTGAGCATCGTCGCTCTGACCGACGCCCATGATTGTCGGCCAGGAGTGGATGTCTATTCCACCGGGGAGAAAGATTCCTTGCCGACCCCGCAAACAGGGCACACCCATCCCTCCGGGAGATCCTCGAACGCTGTCCCGGGCGGAATGTTGGCGGTTGGATCACCCTTCGCAGGATCGTACTGGTATTCGCATAAATCGCACTGATACTTTTTCATCCGTCCTCCCCCTCCCCCGGGACAGCGTTCCCTACGACTTCTGCTAACCGTTCGCGGTCTCGCCGCCGAAAGTGCGCGTCGCCGCTTCCTGATCCAGCAGGAGCAGCGCTCCGGGCGAGTCCACCGCGAGCTTCATCTTGTATGCCATTTCCTGTGCGGACTTCTCCTCCTCGACCTGCTCAGTCACGAACCACTGGAGCATCACCATGCTCGCCTGATCGTTCAGCTCGCGGGCCAGCGCAACAAGCTCGTTGATGCGCCCGGTGATGTGGCGCTCATGCCCCAGCGCCTTCTCGAACGGGTCGGCGAGTGTCTTCCAAGCCGACGGGGGAGCGTCGATCGTCTTGAGCTCCACGTGGCCGCCGCGGTCCTGTACGAACGTGTAGATCTTGTTCGCGTGGACCATCTCCTCCTTCGCCTGCACCGTCATCCAGTTCGCAAGACCGTTCAGGTTCTGCTCCGCATAATACGATGACATCGCGTAGTAGATGTACGCGGAGAAAAGCTCCTCGTTGATCTGGTTGTTGAGCGCTGCTTCCATCTTCTTGTCCAGCATGTTGGCCTCCACCGTGTTTTGAAAGATCCTCCTCCAACTTAATAATGATCTCCGAGAATTTCAAAGTACGCCTGCGGGTGCCCGCACGCGGGGCACTTCGCCGCAGCTTCAAGCCCCTCGTGCGTGAATCCGCACTTGCGGCACCGCCAACGGACCTTCTCCGCACGCTTGAAGACCGTGCCGTCCGCCACGTTCCGGGCGAGTCTTGCGAAGCGCTGCTCGTGCCCGACCTCGGCTTTGGCAGTATTCTCGAACTGACGAGCGACCACCTCCAGGCCCTCGTCACGTGCCACCTTGGCGAACGCGGGATACATCTCGGTGTTCTCGTAGTGCTCGCCCTCAGCGGACGCTCGCAGGTTCTCCAGCGTGTTCCCGATCTTGCCCGCGGGGAAGGACGCGGTGATCTCCACCTCGCCCCCGTCCAGCATCTTGAAGAACTGCTTAGCGTGGATCCGCTCCTGCTCCGCTGTCTCGATGAAGATCGCAGAGATCTGGTCGAATCCGTCCTTCTCCGCCTGCTTGGCGAAGAAGTAGTACCGGTTCCTTGCCTGCGATTCGCCCGCAAACGCGGCAAGCACGTTCTTCTCAGTTCGCGTCCCCTTGATGCTCGGCATGGTGCCCTCCATTTGTGCCCTCGCCCGAATCCCCGAACCCCCGGGTACCGGACCCATGGCTGTCCACCTGGCGACAAAAATAGCAACCCGATCGCCGTTGTCAAGCGGGTTGAACCGCGGATTTCCCTTGCAATACGCGCTATCCAAGGGATAAACGGGTTCCGGTAGTGGGTACAATGACGAACGAGGGAGGACCGGATGGCGCCTACAGCATTGTTCCTGTGCGAGTGCGGGCCGAATATCGGTGAACGCCTCCGCATTGGCGACCTCGCCGCCGCGGCCGCAGGATGGGAGGGCGTCAAGCTCGTCGCACGCCACCCGTTGCTCTGTTCCGCGGAAGGCCGGCAGTACGTCGAGGAGGAGCTGCGGAAGAGCGGCTGCGACCGAGCGGTCTTCGGCGCCTGCTCACCGAAGGAGCATGAGAAGACGTTCCGCGGCTGCATGGCCGCTGCCTGCGCAAACCCGTTCATGATGCAAATGGTCAACCTGCGCGAGCAGTGCGCCTGGACCACCGACGACGTGGCCGAGGCTACGCACAAGGGTATCGACCTGCTGCGTGCCGGCGCAAGGAGAGTCCTTGCCCAGGAGCCGCTCGAGCAGAAAAAGATCGACGCGGAAAGCACGGTGCTCGTGGTTGGCGCCGGAGTCGCAGGCATGGAAGCAGCGCTTACGCTTGCGCAGAAGGGACGGCAGGTCTACGTCGTGGAGAAACAGCCCTGCGTCGGCGGGTTCGCAAACAGGCTCGCCGAGGTCTGCCCCGGCATGGAATGCGGCTCGTGCATGCTGGAGCCGAAGCTCGACCGCCTGCTGCACAGCGACAACATCAAGGTCCTTACTTACACCGAGATCGACGAGGTCCTGGGATACTACGGCAACTTCAAGGTGAAGCTCCGCACCAGGCCCAGGCACGTCGATCCCGGCAACTGCTTCGGGTGCGACGAGTGCGTCAAGGCTTGCCCGGTGACCAACGTCCGCAACGAGTACACCGATGGCATGAACACGAGGCGCGCAATCTACTTCGCCTATCCCGGAGCGCTCCCCAATCTGCCCGTGATCGATCACGAGTCCTGCCTGCGCTTCAAGGGCCAGGAGTGCACCGCATGCGCTGCCGCCTGCCCGTTCCAGGCGATCGACTACAAGCAGGAGGAGGTGGTCACCGAAATCTCGGTGGGCGCCGTCGTGCTCGCCACGGGCTTCAGGCCGTTCGACGTCTCCAGGGTGCCCGGCCTTGGTCACGGCAGGATCCCGGAGGTCTACAGCAGCATCGAATTCGAGCACATGCTGAACACAAGCGGTCCCACGGGCGGCGAGATCAGGAGGAAAGACGGGACGGCGCCCAAGTCGATCGCTTTCGTGCATTGCGCAGGAAGTCTGTCCGCCGAGTACAACGACTACTGCTCCGGCACCTGCTGCACCAATACGATGAAGCTGCTGCATCTTGCACACAAGAAGCTTCCGGATGCGGCGCTCACCGACGTCCACGGCGAGCTGGTCTACCCCGGCAAAGGGCAAGTCGATCTCGCCAGGGAGGTCGCGAAAGAGGGCGTGCAGTTCTTGAGGACCGCCGACCCCAACAGGGTCACCGTCACAGCATCTGGCAAGGGCTGCAAGCTGGTGGTGCCCGCGGTCAATGGCAGCGGCAAGGCGACCACAATCGAGGCTGACATGGTCGTCCTCGCTGCCGGCATGGAGCCTGGAACGGACACGGTTCGGCTGGCGTCCATGCTTGGTGTGACAACCGACCGGTTCGGCTTCTACAAGGAAGGGCACAACCGCCTGGGCGCGGTTGAGACCAACATCATCGGAGTCCAGATCGCCGGCTGCGGCCGCGGCCCCGCGGACATCCAGGGCTCTGTCGTCCAGGGCGGCGCGGCAGCGGGCAGGATCCTGAGTGCGCTGGTCCCGGGCGAGAAGCTGGAGCTGGAAGCGGCTGTGGCAAGCGCTGACGAAGACGTCTGCGGGGGCTGCAAGATGTGCATCGCAGTATGCCCGTACAAGGCGATCACGACTGACCCTGCCAAGGGGGTGGCAGTCGTCAACGCAGCGCTTTGCCAGGGCTGCGGGACGTGCGCGGCCACCTGCCCCAGCGGCGCAATGCAGGCACGGCACTTCACCAACATGGCTCTCTTCGCCGAAATCGGAGGGTTGATTCGATGAGCGGATTCAAGCCCAAGATCGTCGGGTTTCTCTGCAACTGGTGCTCGTACGCCGGCGCCGATTCCGCCGGCAACAGAAAGATGACTTACCCGGCGGAGTTCGAGGTCGTGCGCATCATGTGCAGCGGCCGCGCAGACCCGCAGCTCGTCCTCAAAGCGTTTTCCGAGGGTGCGGACGGCGTGGCGGTGTTCGGGTGTCACCCCGGAGACTGCCACTACAAAGAGGGCAACTACAAAGCCTTCACACGCTATCACCTCCTGCGCAAGCTCCTGCCCGACCTGGGCATCCCGGCCGAGCGTCTCAGACTGGAATGGATCTCCGCGTCTGAAGCGGGCAGGTTCGTGGAAGCGGTCAAGGAGTTTCATGCCCGGCTCGTAGCGATGGGGCCGCTGCACGCGAACAAGAAGGATAGGGAGGCCGGCAATGGCTAATCCGAAGGTGGCCTTCTACTGGTGCGCAAGCTGCGGCGGCTGCGAAGAAGCCGTCGTGGACCTCAACGAGACGGTGCTCAAGGTCACGGAAGCCGTGGACATAGTCCTGTGGCCCGTCGCTCTCGACTTCAAGTACAAAGATGTCGAGGCCATGGCGGACGGCGAGATCACCGTCGCCTTCATCAACGGGGCGATCCGCCTCGACGAGCAGCAGGAAATCGCGGCTCTGCTTCGCAGAAAGTCGCAGCTCGTAGTCGCTTTCGGCGCCTGCGCACACATGGGAGGCATCCCCGCTCTCGCCAACTTCAAGGATCGGGAGTCGATCCTTTCCCGCGTCTACAGCGAGGTCCCCACGGTCGTGAATCCGGACCGGATAGTGCCGCAGACCGAGTCCGTATGCGGCAGGCACAAGCTCGAGCTCCCTGGTTTCTGGGACAAGGTGTGCCGCCTCGACGAGGTAATCCCGGTCGACTACTACCTCCCTGGCTGCCCCCCCATGCCGGACACGATCGTCAACGCAGTCATGGCGATCCTCGAAGGCAAGCTCCCTGCAAGGGGGACCGTGCTTTCCCCCAACCGCAACATGTGCAAGGAGTGCAGCAGGCTCCCAAAGAAGCCGGAGAAGATCACCCTCTCCCGCTTCGTGCGGCCATACGAAGCAGTTGTGCCCGACGACGAGTGCTTCCTCGCCCACGGCGTCGTGTGCATGGGTCCCGCTACCCGCAGCGGCTGCGGCGAGCGCTGCCTCAAGGGCAACATGCCGTGCAGAGGCTGTTACGGTCCGTGCGACGAGACGCCGGACCAGGGTGCCGCCATGCTGTCAGCCCTCTCAACGCTCATCGACGGCACCGACGCTTCGGCTACTGAACGGATCGCCGGCTCGTTCGACGACATTGCGGGCACCGTCTATCGCTTCTCCGCTTCAGGTTCGCTCGCTTACAAGGGCGCACTGCTCCCCAAGGGAGGGACTAAATGAGCAAGAAGATCACGATCTCTCCGATCACCCGCCTGGAAGGCCATGGCAAGATTGAGATCTTCCTGAACGATGCCGGCGAAGTAGACCACGCTTTCTTCCAGGTCCCCGAGCTTCGCGGCTTCGAGAAATTCTGCGAAGGACGCGCAGCAGAGGAGATGGCCCGCATCACGCCGAGAATCTGCGGCGTCTGCCCCACCGCACACCACATGGCCTCTGCAAAGGCCCTCGACGACCTGTTCGACGCTCCCCCGCCGCCCGCCGCTCGCAAGCTCAGGGAGTTGATGTACAGCACGTTCATGGTTGAAGATCACCTGCTGCACTTCTTCTTCCTCGGCGGCCCGGACTTCATCGTCGGACCCGACGCTCCCGCCGGTGCACGCAACATCCTCGGCGTCATCGGCAAGCTCGGCACAGAGGCAAGCCTCAGGCTCATATCACTCAGGAAACGCTGCCGCGAGATAATGTCCACAATCGGTGGAAAGGCCATTCACCCTGTCAGTGCAGTGCCGGGCGGAATGGCCAAGGGACTCACCGAGAATGATCGCGAGAACGCAGTCGCAGTGGCCGCAGAAGCGGTCGACTTCTGCCGCTTCACTCTCCAGGCGTTCGGCGAGATCGTGCTGAATAACCCCGCCTACGTCGAGCTGGTCACAGGAGAAATCTACCGTCACGACACCTACTACATGGGCATGGTGGACCGCAACGGCAAGGTCAACTTCTATGACGGCCAGATCAACGTCGTGGCCCCCGACGGAACGCAGTTCGCCAAGTTCGGCGCCGCCGACTACGGCACCCATATCGCAGAGCACGTCGAGCCGTGGACGTACGTGAAGTTCCCGTTCTTGAGGAAGGTCGGCTGGGCCGGATTCCGGGATGGCGCAGGAAGCGGAATCCTCGCCGTGGCCCCTCTGGCCAGGCTCAACGCGTCCTCCGGGATGGCAACGCCGCTGGCCCAGGCCGAGTACGAACGCATGTTCGCCACGCTCGGCGGCAAGCCGTCCGGACACACGCTGGCCATGCATTGGGCGCGGCTCATCGAGGCGCTCTACGCCGCGGAAAGGATGCTGGAGCTGGCATCGGACCCGGAGGTCGCGAGCAAGGATATCCGCAACATCCCGACCAGGATCAAGGGCGAGGGATTCGGCGTCGTGGAAGCTCCGCGCGGCACGCTGTATCACCACTACCAGTCGGATTCCCGCGGGCTAATCACCAAGGTGAATCTGATCGTGGCCACGCAGAACAACATCGGCCGCATCGCTCTCTCCATCGACAAGGCCGCCAAGGCGCTCATCCATGGCGGGAAGGTGGAGGAAGGGCAGCTCAACAAGATCGAGATGGCGTTCAGGGCCTACGATCCGTGCCTGTCTTGCGCGACTCACGCGTCGCCCGGATCGCCCTCACCGGAGATCGAAATCAGGAATCCGGATGGGAGTGTGCTTAGAACACTGTGCTGGGGCCGGACCACCGGCCCCCGTGAATAGGGAGGAAGGGACCATGGCTACTGATGTGTTGGACTGTATGGGAATGAAGTGCCCGCAGCCTGTGCTCAAGCTCGCGGCAAAGGCCCCGACCATGAAGGCCGGCGACGTGCTGGAAGTGCTCGGCGACTGTCCCACGTTCGAGGGCGACATGAAGCAGTGGTGCACCCGCACCGGCAAAACCATGCTGGCGTGCCGTGATGAAGGGGCGGGCAAGAAGCGGGCACAGATCAAGTTCTAGCCGGCCATGAGTGTGCGGACCGCACCCCGGATGTCGGAAGCGGTGGAAACAAGGGACGCCGCTTCGTTCTGAGTCTTGCTCGCGTGTTCCGCCATGTTGTGTGCTGCCTGGGCTACACCCGCAATGCTCTGCGCAATGCCGGCGCTGCCGTTGGCCGCGTCCGACACCGCCTTGGCCATCTGCGAAGCTGTCGCAGTCTGCTCTTCCACGGCAGAAGCAATCACGTTCTGGGAATCGCTGATCTGCCCGACCACCCGCTCGATCTGGCCGATGGCGTCCACTGCTGCTGAAGCGTCCGACTGGATGCGCTTGATCTGCTTGCCGATGTTCTCGGTGGCCTGTGCCGTCTCGCGGGCCAGCTCCTTGATCTCGTTTGCCACGACGGCGAACCCTTTACCGGCCTCGCCGACACGGGCCGCTTCGATCGTGGCGTTCAGCGCCAGCAGGTTGGTCTGCTCAGCGATGGACGTGATCAGGTCCGTCACATGGCCAATCTCCACGCTCGACTCACCCAGCTTCCCCATGCGCTGGTTCGCGTTGTTCGCTGCCTGCACAGCGGTCGAAGCCACTTTGGCCGCCTCGGACGCGTGCTGCGAAATCTCGGTGATGCTGGCACTCATCTCCTCCGTCCCCGCGGCGACGCTCATGGAGTTCTTCGACACTTCGTCGGCTGACGTGGCCACGACCTTCGCTTCCGTTGACGTCTCGTCCGACGCCGCAGCAAGCTGGTTGGCCGTGTCGGTCAGCAGCTCCGCGGCACCCACGAGCGCATCGGCAGTCATCTCCAGCGCTACGGACACGCCCTGCACCTTCTCGATGAACGTGTTCAACCCGACGCCTAGCTGACCGAAGTCTCCGGGCAGCTCCTTGTCTGCCCTCGCGTTCAGGTTCCCGCGTGCCAGCTCATCGAGCGTGGCCTGGAGCGATCTCAGGCTCGTCTTGGTACCCGCATCAACGGCGGCCTGCTGAGACAGCAGGTTCGTCCTGGCTTCGGAATGGACGGCGCCCGCCCGGTCCGCCTCATCCCGCCTCGCCAGCTCCACCTTGCGATCCAGCGATACCACGGTCCAGATCGCACCCGCCAGCCCAAGCGCTGCCACGCCCACCACCGTGACGGCTGCCAGATTCTCGGTCAGGGCCAGGCATGCCCCGGCAACGAGCAGAATCGGAAGCCACACGGAAACAGTGTTCAACACCTTGTCAAGCGATCCGTTCATCATCTCCTCCCCGCGCCGAGACAGACGCCACGTGTCACCCCTGTGCTGCACTGAGGCGACTCTATACCAAGCGGCGTTCCCCGCAATTTTCCGGTCTGTTTTGGAACTCAGTGTGGGAGCATCGCCAGCCTGGTCAGCTCCGCAGCAATTCCTGCCGGGTCCAGGACTTTGTGCGCCACTCCAGCCTTCACCACAGCGCCGGGCATCCCCCACACAACGCTGGATACCGCGTCCTGGGCCAGTATGCGCCCGCCCATGGAATACAGCTTCTTGCAGCCGGCAGCGCCATCGTTGCCCATCCCGGTCAGCACCGCCGCTGCTGCCTCGCCCCCGTACACGCGGCAGATCGACTCGATGAGAACGTCGGCGGACGGACGGCACCCGTTGACCGGAGCGTCCGTGTTCAGCCGCACCCTCACCTGCTGGCCGTCCCGCTCCACCGTCAAGTGGTGCCCCCCGGGACAGAACAGCACGACCCCTGCCTCAAGGAGGTCGCCGTCCGATGCCACACGCACCGGAAGCGCCCCCTGCGTCGCCAGCCTCGCAGCCAGATGCCGGACAAACATCGGCGGCATGTGCTGCACCACGAGCATCGGAAGGCCGAAAGTCTTGGGCAACGCGGGAATGAGCGTCGACAGCACCTCCGGCCCACCCGTCGAGACCGCGACCACTACCACCCGCGGATTGCGCCTGGCCGGCAGACCCGGCGACGAACCCGGCGCGGTCTTGTGCACTCCGACCGCATACGGCGCCGCAGGAGCAAGCGCACGGATCTTCGGTACGAGCTGGTCGCTTATCGTGGACATCGAGTCCGCTGCGTCCGAAAGCCGGGACGGCTTGGCTACGAAGTCCGCGGCACCTAGCTGAAGCGCCTCCACCGTCGCCTGCGCTCCATCAAGAGTGAGCACGCTGAACATGACCACGCGGACCCGCCGATCCAGCGCCAGCAATCGCTTGAGCACCTCCATCCCGCCCATGCCCGGCATGATCACGTCCAACGTCACCACGTCAGGCTTGAGCTCCGACACAAGACGCAGCGCCTCAGCGCCGTTGGCCGCCGCACCCACAATCTCGAAGTCGGGCTCCTTCGATAGCTGGACCCCGAGCATCTTCCGCATGATTAGAGAATCGTCAACGATGAGAATCCGAATCTTGCTCATACCGTAACTCCCGATCGATGCCCGCCGGGGATGCCCCCCAGGAACAGAGCCGGAGAGCGCAGGGCACGTTCTATAGGTCCGCCGCGACCTCGATGTCGAGCAGTTTGTCCACGTCCAGCGCAAGAAGCAGCTTGTTGTCCAGCTTGTGAACCCCTTTCACGAGATCCTTCAGCTTCGGGTCCAGCGGCTCCGGCGGAGGCTCGATCTCGTCAAGCGGAAGCTCCAGCACGTCCTGGATGTCGTCCACCAGCAGACTGACCGTGCCCTCGCTGCCGGAGGTGACGATGTTCATGGGAAGACGCCCGTCCGACAACGGCGGGAGGCCAAGCCTCCTCCTCAGATCTATGGCGATGACGATCTGCCCGCGCAGGTTGATGAGCCCCTGCACCGACGACGGAGACAACGGCACCTTCGTCATCTCCCTGTACCGCAGCACTTCCTGGACCCGTCGCACGTCCAGGCCGCAGAACAGGTTGTCCAGCGTGAACGTGCAAAGCTGCCATGTCTCAGACATAGTCCTTCACCTCCACGACCCCGCCCTTGGAATCAGCGAGCCGCAGGTTCGCCATCTGGAGGACCCCTTCGGGGTCCAGCAGCTCGGTGACCCGTCCCTTGACCACCGCGGTGCCCAGCACCCCGGGCCTGGTAGCCAGCCCCTTGACCTCGATCTGCTCTTCCACGATATCCACGATCTGACCCACGACCATCCCCACGTGGCGCCCCAGGTACTCATAGACCACCACGTGCAGGAACTGCCGCCCGGCTTCGACTGCCGGGTCGCCCAGCAGTCTGAAGATGGGAACCAGCGGCATGATCTGGTCCCGGTACTGGACCACGTCCCGCTCGCCGGCCTTCTCGACGCGGGACTGAGGGAACACCTCGAGGCGCCACACCCTGGAAAGCGGCATGGCCATGCGACCCCCGGCAGGAGTCGAGAACACCAGCATGGATGCCCGTCCCGCCTTCTCCGCCTCGGTCTCCGCGTGCACGTCATAGATCTTCCGATCAAGGTCCTTGGTGAGCACGCGGGACCGCTTCGCAAGCCCCATGACGTCCAGGATCAGCGCGGGACGACCGTCCTCCATGATGGTTGCACCGGCAAAGCACGACTTGCCGCGCACTATGCGGCCGATGGGCTTCACCACGATTTCCTCGGTGTCCGCGATCGCGTCCACGATCAGCCCGAACTCGCGGCCGTCGATATGCAACACAACGATATTCACGCTCTCCGCTGCCGCGCTGCTCCCCGCTCTGCCCTCCGCCCCATTGCCCCCCTTGCCTTCCGCCCCGCCCCCCCCCTTGCCTCCCGCCCCGCCACGCCCCTTGCCTCCCGCGGCTCCGCCTTCCCCCCCAAGGGGCCCGTAGCCGAGCTCCAGCCCCAGGTCCACCAGCGGAAGAAGACGATCACGAAGCCTGTAGACCGGCGTGTCGTGAATCAGCTCTATCTTCTGCTTCGACTGGCCGGCCTTGATGTGCACCGCCTCGCGGAGGTTCAC
>Ga0172371_10006649_pt1 | contig 16738 bp, 19 predicted proteins | sample Lak12m_FD_114543 | JGI IMG/M metagenome (GOLD analysis project Ga0172371, IMG submission 114543) | Freshwater microbial communities from Kabuno Bay, South-Kivu, Congo - kab_022012_12m | ecosystem: Environmental > Aquatic > Freshwater > Lake | place: Democratic Republic of the Congo: South-Kivu...
ATTGGTGATCTTTATAGAATCTTCTTCTCTCATCTCTATAATTGCGTCAATTAATTGTTGCGTCATATCTTTTCTCCTTAAAAATTGGTGGTCGATAGTCGTTCGTTCTTAGATATTTGGTTCAATTTCCTGTCACCTCCGTGTGAAGTTAATCGAATAGTCCGGAGCGTGCGGCTTTAATATAGTTCATACAGTGCTTGTCTTTACCAAGTAAGACTTCTGTTGTTACGATTGCGGCGCGTAGTTCTTTGTCTAAGGGATCAAGGATAGCGCTATCCAAACCAGCTTGCATTGCTAAGATCAAAAAGCCACGATTAATCTGTTTTCTGGCGGGTAACCCAAAGGAAATATTGCTCAAACCCATTGTAAAATGGACTTCGGGGTATTGATCGTGTACGGCGCGAATAGTATCACAAGCGATCACTGCGCTTTGATTCATGGTGCCTACGGTCAACGCAAGCGGATCGACATATATCTTTTCATCTGGGATTCCAGCCTGGCGTGTACGATTCAAGACTTTATCAATCACTGCCATGCGTTTTTCGAATGTCTCGGGAATTTTTTTCTCATCCATTGCTAGCGCGATCACTTCGCAGCCATACTCAGCGACAATCGGTAATATTTTTTCTAATCGTTCCGGTTCACCACTGATTGAGTTGATCAAGGGAGTTTTGTTGACTGCTTTGATGGCGATATTAAGCGCATTGGGATTGGCGCTATCAAGCGCTAATGGGGCGTCTACCACGGATTGGATATTTTCGATCAGCCAGATTAGATCATCTGGTTCTTGCTTGGGATGAGTACCGGCATTAATGTCCAGCCAAGCTGCGCCAGCTTCTGCCTGTCGGACTGCAAGATCTTTGATAAAATCACCATCGCGATCAGCAATTGCTTGAGCTACTCGTTTACGGGTTCCGTTAATTTTTTCACCTATTATTTTCATCAAATCTATTCCTCATTAGGTTATACTTTTATAGGCTCAAAAAACGTGTGAACCGATTTTGAAATCAGAATTGAATTTCTGTAAAAAAATAATCGATCCATATGGATTAAACCGTTTTGTAAAAGATCTGTATTTGTATAACCTATGGTATAATAAAACTGCTCTATTTATACACTTATATATAGAAGTTGTCAAGATCGAAAAATCTATTTATAGTACAGTAGGACGAAATGTCACAAAAACCAGATGAAACTGCCTTGGGTAAAACGAAATCGATCGATCGAGATTCGTATACGCCTGCTTATGCCCAATTAGCAAGAATTCTGAAATTGAGTATGGCTGATGGGATATTCAAGTCAGGCGATCAGCTTCCTTCGGAAGCGCAATTGGTCAAGCATTATAGTGTCAGCCCTATGACTGTGCGCCGAGCGATCAATATTCTAATTGATCAGGGATATCTTGTCGCTGAACAAGGGCGTGGCACTTTTGTAAAACCCCTTACGATCGGTGAAGCTGCTTTCAAATTGCAAGAGCTACAGGAAATCTTCAGTGATGAAGAGAGAACCTCAGTTAATATCCTTGAAACTCGTATCACGAAGGCTGATGAACGAACAGCGAGTAAACTTAAGATACCAATCGGACATCGCACCGTGTTCATCAGACGGGTAATTTACTTAGAAAACTTGCCAATTTTATATCATCGCGAGCATATTATCTATGATCCGAAGCTACCGATCGTAGAAGCTGAATTAGAGGTGATATCTCTTCAAAGATTATTTAGCGGGACGGGTGATTCGATGATAAAAAGCGGTGAGATTCGTATGGATGCGACATTATTAAACGAAGAAGAAGCAAAAATATTAAAGGTGAAGTTACCCGTGGCAAGCTTCTGTTTACAACATATTTTTTATGATTTTGAAAACAAACCAATCAGTTGGGGTAGATTTGTAGGGCGACCAGATAGCTTAAGATTCACAGCCCGTGTTGGGCTCCAAAATATAGGTGATGAAACGTATGAATGATCTTAATAACCTCTCTAGATTAGTAGCGGATCTCGAAGAAGATGCTGTTCTGAAAATCGTAAGAGAACGCATCGATCGTGGGGATGATTTAATTCAGATCATTGAAGAATGTAACGAAGGTATGCGCGAAGTGGGTTTGCGTTACGAACGTGATGAATATTTCATCGCAGGATTAATCATGTCTGGTGAAATATTCCGACAAGTAGTTGAAATGGTAAAACCTTTATTGATCGAGCAATTGAGTGGGGAATTATCTGGGAATATCATTGTCGCAACTGTTTCTGGTGATATTCACGACTTGGGGAAAAATATGTTTGGGTTGCTACTCTCATGCCATGGCTTTGATGTCATTGACTTGGGTGTGGATGTCTCCCCAGAAGAATTAGCCAGGAAGGTCATTGAGATCAAACCTGATATTGTTGGATTGTCTGGTTTGATTACAGCCTCCTTCGAAACGATGAAAGAAACGATTGCTTTGCTGCGGGAAGAATTTATAAAGCATGATTTTGAAATACCGATCATCATTGGAGGCGGCTTTGTGAATAATCAGGTGCATCAATATGTAGGTTCAGATTATTGGGTTCCTGATGCGATGGCAGGGGTTAGGCTGTGCGAAGAATTGATTGGGAGAGTTAATGGAATAGCAGGCGCAAATTAACAATGCGACAAGGATCAGTTTGGGAATTGGACAACATAAGGCGAATGCGAATCTCAGTCTTGCGATGGGTTACACGGTTACTGGTCGTTTGGTGGATGGATCTGGTCAACCGGTTCTGGGGGCGGGCGCAAATATTACCGATGACGCCAAGAAGTGTGAATTTAGGGGATGTGCTCTTCGCGGAGGCGCCTTTAAGTCTTATCTATTGTACGTAGTTTGATGATGATTAATTGGTTTGTTCAGCTAGGTGTGCCTGGTATTCCTTCCATCCTGGACACCAACTAGTGTGCCAGCGCCATAATCTTCCCATAAGTGATTTAGGTTTCTCTTCACCTTTTTTTCGCATCTGGCAAGTTTCACACCCGTAAACTTTTTCTGAGGATGGGGTTTGTTTGGTTTCCATTTTTGCTCTCCGAGAGATTTGACGAGATGATTAGAGTTAGTTCTGGTTGTAAATATGGTTGGGTTTTATTGGTTGAAGTATAAATGGATTTGTTTAGTTTTTCAATGGTTGCGGAGATAATTGATAAAAGTGGAGGATATTTAATTGATGATCTCGTTCAGACCATTGATGATTAGTTGCAGTTCTTAGGGGTTGATCTCTACTATCCGGTCGGTTAGTCGAGTGATGGAAAGTGTACGAATCTTAGTATTTTTGCCATTCAGTGAGGTCTCCATCTAATCCTTCTTCTGCTAATGCTTGTTCATCAGAAGGAATGAGCTTATTACATTCTTGAGCGAGGCGAGTTTGTTCGATTCTATTTAGTTTGTCTTTTACAGCATTCGCAAGCGCATTGCTGCGATTCCGAAATGTGCCATTTGTAACCAGGTGATCTACTTTTTTTAATAATTCTTCATCGATCGTTATGGCTACTTTTATTTTGGTCATATCTAAGTCCTTAGTATGATATTATTTCATACTTTTTTTGGGTTGTATGGACTAAAAAGGCGACTTAAAATTATTGTGTTTTTGATTTGATCGGTTGGGTTTGTGGGGATACGGGGGACTGAGATGATGGGTTGGCGCCGGCGGGGACGTGTGCTGGAGCAAAGGGGGAAGTGGAGCGCCTGCGAGGACGCAGGCTAGAGCAGAGTGAGAAAATAAGCAGGCTAGAGCTGAGGACGCAGGCGAGGACGCAGGCTAGAGCAGAATGGGAGGGGACGCGGGCTGGAGCAAAGGGGGGAGTGGAGCGACTGCGAGGACGCAAGCTTGAGCAAGGGGAGAGAGGGGGGCGCTTGCGAGGACGCAAGCTTGAGCAAGGGGAGGGAGTGGGGTGCCTACGAGGACGCAAGCTGGAGCAGAATGAGAGGGGATGCAAGTTGAGAGAGGGAGTGATTGTGGGATTTTAAGGTGCCCTTAAGGTTGAGGTAAGTCACGGCTAAAGTAAAAATCAAACATTATTTTTATAATTAGGTGGTAAATTATTGGAGTAGGGTAAAACCCAAACCTGGAAGATTACAAAGAGATTGGAGAAATAGGATGGATTTAGCGACAGTGCGCGAATTGAATGCAATTGTTGAGAGGGATGGTCTGTTCTTGCAGGATTTGCGAGCGGAGATCAATAAGGTTATTGTTGGACAGGAGGGATTGGTACGGCGGGTTTTGATCGCTCTGTTAGCGGATGGACATATCTTGTTGGAAGGCGTCCCGGGGCTGGCGAAGACGCTGTTGATCAAGACTTTAGCGCAGGTGATCGAAGCGGATTTTTCGCGTTTGCAGTTCACACCGGACTTGCTGCCCGCAGATTTGATTGGTACGCAGATCTATAATCCGAAGACGGCTGAATTCAGTGTGCATCAAGGACCGCTTTTCGCCAATTTGATTTTAGCGGATGAGGTCAACCGCGCGCCCGGGAAGGTGCAATCGGCGTTGTTGGAGGCGATGCAGGAACGACAGATCACAATTGGAGGGAAGACGTTTATGCTACCGGAATTGTTCTTGGTGCTGGCAACGCAGAACCCGATCGAGCAGGAAGGCACGTATCCATTGCCGGAAGCGCAAGTCGACCGTTTTATGCTTAAGGTGATCGTAGATTATCCCAGCTTGACGGAGGAACGGATGATTGTGGAGCGCATGACGGCGGTCTCGTTGCCGAAGGTTAAGGCGGTTGTCAGTCCGAGTGATATTCTCAAGGCGCGCGAATCGGTGCGCCATATCTATGTGGATGAGAAGATCAAGGATTATGTGCTCAATTTAGTGCAGGCGACGCGTTACCCGGGCAGCAACGGTTTGGCGGATTTGAAGCCATTGATCGAGTTCGGCGCTTCTCCGCGTGCGAGTATCTATATGATCGAGGCTGGGCGGGCGCATGCCTTTTTGGATGGGCGTGGCTATGTGACGCCCGAAGATATCAAGCAGATTGCAGCGGATGTGCTGCGGCATAGGATCATTACGACGTATGAGGCAGAGGCTCAGGAGATCAATACGGCGGAGATTGTGCAGAGGATTTTGGATCATGTGGAGGTACCGTAGTTAATGGTTAATTGTTAATGGTTAATTGTTAGTGGTTAATGGTTAGTGGTTAATGGTTAGTGGTTAATGGTTGATGGTTAATGATTAATGATTATGAAAAGGATGAAAGTTTGTTGGGATGGGAACATGACAAAGAGAGAGATTGCTTCGTGTCGGGAAGAGCATCCGACACTCGCAATGACAAAGATATATATGAGAAGAGCGTGCGACACTCGCAATGACAAGGATATGTGAGAAGAGCGTCGGACAGTTGTGATGACAAGGATATATGGGAAGAGCGTCTGAAACTCGCCATGACAAGGATATATGGGAAGAGCGTCGGACAGTTGCGAAGACAAAGATAAATGAGAAAAGCGTCGGTCAGTTGCGATGACAAGGATATGTGTGAAGAGTGTCCGACAGGTGCCATGACAAGGATATATGAGAAGAGCATGCGACATTCGCAATGACAAGAGGAATGAATAATGTTGGGAAGTGAGTTGTTTCGAAAGATACGTCAGATAGAGATTCATACGCGCAAATTAGTAAATGACAGCTATGCGGGCGAGTATCATTCGGTATTTAAAGGGCGCGGGATGGAGTTTGATGAAGTGCGCCCATATGTCCCGGGTGATGAAATCCGTACGATCGATTGGAATGTGACTGCTCGCACGGGAGAACCGTATGTGAAGCGCTTTGTGGAAGAGCGTGAACTGACGGTCATGTTAATGGTGGATGCTTCTGGCTCGGGAGATTTTGGTTCAATTCAGCGCTTCAAACGAGAGTTGGCGGCGGAACTGACGGCGGTGTTGGCTTTTGCAGCCACAAACAATCAGGATAAGGTTGGTTTAATGATCTTCACTGATCAAATTGAGCTGCTGATCCCACCACGCAAAGGGCGCAAACATGTCCTGCTGATCATTCGAGAGCTGCTAGCCTTTGAGCCAGCAGGGCGCGGCACCGATATTCATCTTGCGCTGGACACGATCAATCGTGTTTTGAAACGACGCAGCATCCTCTTCCTGGTGTCTGATTATCTATGCGACCCAAAGAACTATGCGCGTATCTTGGCGGTTACCAATCGACGGCATGATGTGATTGCGATAGACTTGCATGATCCTCTGGAGCGTGCGATCCCTGCGGTGGGATTGTTATCCTTGGAGGATGCGGAGAGCGGCGATTCTCTTTTGTTGGACAGCAGTCAGAAGGAATGGCGTAAGAGCTTTCTTGAACACAGCGTTGAAATTTGGTCAGCGCGCCAGGAGACTTTCAGAAATGCTCAGGTCGATCGCATCTCTGTCACTACGGCTGAGGATTACACGGATGCGTTGACGAAATTCTTTCAAAAACGGGCGCGGAAATTACGGCGATGAAAGATAGGGTTGTGGAGCGATGAAGTCAAGAAAAAGAGGTATAAATTTCTTATTGTTGATCATCATGTTGGTCTTAACCTTCATGGTGTTAGTTAGTCGGGTTTGGGCGAACGAGGGGAAGGTTACAAGTACTCCTCAGGCGACTTTGAGCGTTCAAAGCACACCCAAGATCGAGGATATAAAAGCCAAGCTACGTTTTGCAGAGGGCGATCACAGCGTTGGCGACGTGATCCCGCTGACATTGACCGTTCAGCATCCGGCTGGTTACCGAGTGATCCCGATGCAAATGGAAGGCGCTTGGGGTGATTTTGAAGTACGAGAGGATCATGCGCCGGAAGTGATCCCTAACGAGGATGGCACGCAAACGACAACACAGGAGATCATGGTAAGCCTATGGCAGCCAGGCAGCTATCAAACACCTGCGATGGAAATTCCCGTGGTTGATCAAAAAGGAGAATTGATCTCAGTAAATGTGAGCCCGGTTGCGGTTGAGATCAAGTCTGTGCTTACGGAAGAAGACCAGCAATTAAGAGATCTGAAACCGCAAGCTACATTACCCTTACCGCCAACTTGGTTATGGATTTTGATGGGGTTAGTTGGGGTTGCTTTGGTGATTGGCGGTTTGATCTGGTATCGGCGCAACCGAATGATGGAAGCGCTCGCTGAGGCGCCTGAAGTGATCGATTTACGCAAACCGCATGAAATTGCGTTTGATGATTTGGAGGCGATCGAAGCGCAGAAATTAGCTGAGCAAGGCAAATTCAAGGTCTTTTACAGCTTGGTCTCGGATGTCATGCGTCATTATCTTGAAGCCGCTTATCAGATCGAAACCTTGGATCGCACCACCAATGAAATCCGTAAAGCGTTGAAAGACTCCAATTTCAGCCTTGATCAGCGTTCAGATATGGTGGATTTATTAAAGGAAGCAGACCTGGTTAAGTTTGCGAAAGTGATCCCAGAATTGAAGGATGCTTTAGCTTATCTACCCAGAACACGCACTTGCATCCAAGAGGCAATCCCTGAAGAAGAAGAAGAAGAAGAAGAAGAAGAAGAAGAAGAAGGTTTAGTCGCTGAGCTTGAAAGAGATGTGGGTTTTGAAGGCTCAGAAAAGGATGAGAAGGAGGTTGTCCAAGGATGACATTAGAACTCGCTTCACCCTGGGTTTTATTGCTGTGGTTGGTATTGCCTTTCTTTGTTATGCAGGCGCTAGGTTTTGCTTCAAGAGGTAAAGCGCCCGCGATGCGTTATGCTGATCTGCGTTTGGTGAGCTTTGCTCATAAAAGGATCAATTGGCGTGTAAAAGGCAGTCGGATCAACCCCTTTTTGCGGATATTGGGATTAGCGGTGTTGATCTTAGCGTTGGCGAGACCACAGTTGGTCGATGCACGACAGATCGTGAAAGGCGAGGGTGTCGATATCGCTCTGGCAGTCGATATTTCGGGCAGTATGGCATCGCTGGACTTTCAACCTGATAACCGTTTAGAAGCAGCAAAACAAGTCATCGCTGATTTTATCGGTCAGCGCCCTTATGACCGCATCGGGGTGACAGTCTTTGCAAGCGAAGCGTTCATGCAAAGTCCGCTCACGATCGATCATCAGGTGGTTGGGCGATTATTGGAAAGCCTGGATTTAGCGCCAAATCTGAATATTGAGGATGGCACCGCAATCGGATTGGGATTGGCGACCGCCGCGAATATGCTCAAGGATTCGGATGCCAAGAGTCGCGTGGCGATCTTACTGACGGATGGCGTGCATAATGCTGGGCAGATCGATCCATTGACGGCGGCTGAAGCCGCAAAGGCATTGGGTATTAAAGTGTACACGATCGGGATGGGAAAACCAGGCTTGGTGCCAATGCCAAAACCGACAATATTTGGAGAACAGGTGGTCATGGTTGAGAGTCAGCTCGATGAAGAGACATTGCAGCAGATTGCGGAGATCACGGGCGGTAGATTCTTCCGCGCCTATGACACGCAGGAACTAGCGCAGGTTTATGACGAGATCAATCAATTGGAGAAATCAAAGATCGAGATACAGCGTTATGATCGCACGCAAGAATTAGCAAACTGGTTGTTGGCGCCAGCGTTGATTTTGTTATTGGTAGAGATGTTTTTACGGAAGACTGTTCTGAGGACGATCCCATGATGAGGTTGATAGCATGAGTTTTGCAAATCCGGATATTCTATATGGATTATTGATCGTACCATTGCTGGTGATTTTTTTGCGTTGGGCGGGAGCCAGTCGAAGAAAAGCGCTCAATCAATTGGGTGAGCTTGCCTTAGTGCGGCGATTGAATCGTTCGGTGAACTGGCGCGGTAGGCAGATGCGCTCGATATTATGGCTATTTGGTATAAGCCTAGTGATCCTTGCGATGGCACGACCGCAATGGGGCAGTCAGGTGCGTGTAGTGGAGCAGGAAGGCATTCAGATGATGGTTGTGCTGGATGTGTCCAAGTCGATGTTGGCGGAGGATATCAAGCCGAATCGATTAAGCCGAGCGAAATTGGAGATCTCTGATTTGATGGATCGCTTAGGCGGCGATGAGATTGGATTGGTTCTTTTTTCAGGCGCGAGTTTCGTCCAATTTCCGCTGACCTCCGATTATAATACAGCGCGCAGTTTCCTTAGCGCTGCCAGTCCGAACTCGATCTCACGACCAGGGACTGAATTAGGAGATGCGATCAAGACCGCCATGACGGGTTATGATGAAATGCATGAAAGCCAGAAGGTGATGCTGATCTTGACGGATGGCGAGAACCATCAAGCGGATGTGCTAGCGGCAGCACAGGAAGCAGCCAAGGCGGAGATATTGATCTACACGATTGGATTTGGTTCACAGCAGGGAGAACCGATTCCTGAATATGGCTCGGATGGCAATCGGATTGGCTATTTGGAAGATCAAAATGGTCAGGTGGTGCTGTCCAGATTGGATGAAGATACTCTAAGAGAGATCGCAAAAGTAGGAAAGGGAAAATACTATCGAGCGCGCGCAGATGGCAGTGAATTGAGTAATTTGATCTTGGAATTGGAAAAGTTAGAGAAAGCGCAGCTGGATTCACGCTTCGAGACAACCAAGATCGAACGTTTCCAGATCTTTTTAGCTGGCGCAGTTGTCGCCTTCTTGGTTGGAGAATGCATCCCAATGCGCCGACGAGAAAGCAAATCATGGCGAGTTTGGTGGTCTGATCTACGCAGAGCAATAGGCGAGAAATCAAATCGTTTGAAACCAAATTGGATGGGATGAAGAAATGAGTATCAGAAAATTTTTTCAAATGATAGTGTTAATTTTTACTGCGTTGAGCTTAAGTGCGTGTGGAACATCCGCAGCGCGCAAGGTTGAACAAGGTAATCAAGCGTACGAAAAAGAAGCTTATCAAGAGGCGATGGTAGATTATAGTGAAGCCAATCAGGCAGACTCTGATATCCCTGAACCGATCTATAATCTTGCGAATACGCTGTATCGAACGCAAGCCTATCAGGAGGCGGAAGCGATCTTTCAACAAGCGCTCGATATGGCATCTGATGAGTTAGCGCAATTCGGGTTTTTTAATTTAGGCAATAATTATTATCAGCAGGAGCGTATGAATGAAGCCATTGAAGCTTATAAGCAAGCGCTGCGAATGAACCCTGAGGATATGGATGCGAAGGTCAATCTTGAATTGGCATTGAAAAAACAGAAAGAGCAAGAAGAACAGCAAAAACAGCAATCGCAAAATGAGCAATCTGACCAAGATCAAAAAGAACAATCCAGTGATCAGAGCAAGGAAGGCGAAGAGCAAGAAGAGCAGAATCAGCAAGCGCAGAATGATCCCAATCAAAGCGAACAGTCGCAGCAAAGTGAGCAAGGACAAGACAACCAATCCGCAAAAAACCCGGAAGGAATGACTGAAGAGCAAGCTGAGCAACTTCTGGCGGCGATAGGGCAAAGCGCCCAAACGCTGCAAGAAAAATTACAAGAGATCTATGCAATCATGGGGTTGCCCCCCGAAAAAGATTGGTGAGATAGGGTAAAATGTCTCAGGTAAAAGGTAAGCAATGAAAAGAATGCGGCATCAATTTTTGGCTATCATAATCCTCGGAATGCTAATCGTCATCCAAGTTCAGGTGGTTTTCGCTCAGTCGCCAGTGAGCGCGGAAGTAGATCGAAATAGCTTGTCGTTGGGTGAGAGTTTGATTTTAATGATCAACATCTCTGGGTCACGCGCCAGTGAACCAGAGATTCCGGTCATGGATGGATTTCAAGTGATGAGCAGCGGGAAGTCATCGCAGTTCAGCATTTTGAATGGTAAAATGAGCTCGCAAGTTAGTTATCGCTATACTTTGCGACCGACACGTGAAGGGCAGTTGACCATCCCTGCGATCAATATAGAAGTCGATGGACAAGTCTACGCCACACAGCCGATTCAGATTGAGGTGCGTTCGGGAACAAACCCTTTACAGCCAGTACAACCGATCCAACCAGGAGGCACGATATCGCCGGATGATCTACAACCAGGCGTGGAGGGAGAAGAGGCCTTTGTGGAAGCCAGCCTGGATAATCAAGAACCTTATCTCGGTGAACAAATCCTATATACCTTTCGATTTTTTAGAGCGGTGACGTTCTATGAGCAGCCCTCTTATCAGCCACCCAGCTTCAAAGGATTCTGGTCGGAGACGGATACTGAGCAATTTGATTATGATGTGCAGGTGGCAGGCAGGCGCTATCGAGTTGTAGAATTACAGCGCGTACTTATTCCCACGACGGTCGGAGCGGTAACAATCGAGCCGGCGCGGTTGATTATTCCAGCCTCATTTTTTATGAGCGATATGGAATTGGCGAGCGATCCAATCAAGGTTACGGTTAAACCCTTGCCAGAACCAGCGCCGGATGGGTTTCGGGGCGCGGTTGGACAATTCAGCATTGCCGCGCAGGTGGACAATGATCAATTGATGGCGAACGAACCGGTGACTCTAAAGGTGGAGGTCACAGGGGAAGGCAATCTAAGCACACTCTCTGGAATAGAAATGCCAAAGGTGGATGGCTGGCGGGCTTTTGATGCGACCACGAAGGTGGATACAGATGTTCATGATGGAAAGCTGCAGGGTAGTTTGATCAGCGAGCAATTATTGGTTCCGAATAAAGCGGGCGAGTATGAGATCCCGCCTATCGAGTTTGTGTATTTCGATCCGCAAACCGAGAGCTATCAGACCCTAAAAACAGAATCGATTGCCATATTGGTAGCGCCTGGTAATGGCGATGAGGAAATTGCGGCGACGATGGAAAATATCTTAGAACCAAGCGCGGTGGTATCAGGAGAGAGCGTTGATGAGATTCGATATATCAAAGCTGTTCCAGAGCAGTTGAAAAAGACTGCGACAGAATGGTACGCTTCGCCAATCTACTCGATATTCTCAGCTTTTGCGCCGATCGTTTTGGTAGTGGATTGGTTTCTGAGACGTAAAACGAGATATATGCGCGAAAATCCAGAACGGGTACGCGCATCTAAGGCAGCAAAAAAGGCACAGCGCGTCCTGATTAAGATGGATACAGGAAAATCCGATACTGTTGAGAGTGTCGATCAAATTTTACAGACTTATTTAGATGAGCGATTAAACCAGTCTGTAAGAGGAATGCGCAATGAGGATTTATCTCAATTTTTGCTCGATCAGGGGATCTCGCAAGAATTGGTCAAAGAAACGCTGGATATCCTGCGATGGAGCGAGATAGAGCGCTATGGGGCAGTGAAGATGAACAATATAGAGACTCAATCGATGATCAAGCGAACGATGGGTTTGATCAACCAAATTGAAGAGGAACTAAGACAAAAGAAATAAACCGAGGTGAATATTGGAAGAAATAATGGTAAATGATCAGTTGTCTCCAACAGCTCAAAGAGCAAAGCAGGCATTATCGATGAATGATAAGGACGTGTCGATTGCTGTACATGCCATTGGGAGCGTGCTGCAAACCTATCTGCAAGAACGTCTTGGCTTGCCAAGTATCAATATTCGGAGCGATGGATTGATTGACTTTTTGCAGGCTCAGGGTCTTTCAAAGGAGCTAGTCAAGGATGTGATGGAGATCTTGCAATGGAGCGAAATGGGGCGGTACGGCGCGATACAGATGAATTTAGATGAGAACCACGCTATGGTTGTGCGAACTGACGCACTTATTAATCAAATCGAAATGGAACTAGAAAAAAGAGCATAAGGACTGCGATATGGATAGGTGGTTAAAGAGCAGAAAGTATCTTGGTATTATGCTGGCGCTGTCATTATGTGCGCTATTCTTGAGCGCTTTTAGGACTTTTGTATCTCAACAGTCCGTAGAAAGCGAGACAATGCAGCGCGCTAATCAGCTCTACGCAGACGGGCATTACTATGAAGCCAGCCAAACCTATCAGCAATTGGTCGATCAGGGTTTTGAAGATGCGAGCTTGTTCTATAATTTAGGAAATGCATTTTATAAGGATGGCGAGCTTGGCAGGGCGATCCTGAATTATGAACGCGCACAACGCCTGGCGCCGCGCGACGGTGATATTCGGAATAATTTGATGCTGGCGCGACGACAGGCGCTGGATCAATATGAGATCGAGAGCAGCTCGTTGTTAGAGGATTGGGTTGGTTTTGCAACTGGATTAATGACATTGAACGAAATCAGCCTGTTCGTGTTGTTCAGTTTGTGGGGTTTGGTGGCTTTAGTCATCGCGATGAATCATATTGGTATGGGTAGATTGAGGCGGGGAGTGATGATTGCAATGATGGGGATGGCAATCGTTTTTGTAGGGAGCGCGCTTACCTTAGGAAGCGCGGCGCTTATCGAGAAGCAGACACCCGCAGCGATCGTAGTAGCCTCGAAGGTGGAGGTGATGAGCGCTCCGAATGCGGATGCGGTGACGCTGTTCGATTTGCATGCCGGCGCGAGGGTGAGGATTTTGGAGGAAAGAGGCGGTTGGAGAAGGGTGACATTGCCAGGGGAAGAGTTTCAGGGCTGGATGAAGGCGGGGGATGTGGAGAAGATAGGATGAGAAGAATGAAGAGGGTGGTTGGAATGGATGGGGGTGGATGAGGTGGAAATGGTTTGAGTGAGTATAATGATGTGGGAGAGTAAAGGTGTATTTTTCATTTTATCGGATTGTGATAAAATTCATTAATCACACAAGAATAGGAGGAAGATGAAATGATGAAGAAAAATTTTTGGCGTATTGTGTTAAGTCATTTATTGGGCGTTTTGCTTTTGGCGGGCGTCCTTTTGTTTTTAAATGGTACTGCGCAATCCGTTCGAGCGGATGGGAATGCGCTTTTTGTGACCACTACCGGATCTGGGAGCGCTTGTACACAGAGTCTACCTTGTGCACTGGCAACGGCTTTGGATGAGGCAGCCGAGGGTGACAGTCTGTATATAGCGCAAGGCGTCTACACGGGAGATGGCGCCGCGGTGATTACAGTGTCAGAACAAATCACTATATACGGCGGATGGGATGGATCGACGACAACGCCATTAATGCGTGACGCGGATGTTTATACGACGACATTGGATGGAGAGAATACACGCAGGGTCGTCTATGGAGCAACAGATTTCACGCTAGATGGACTGCATTTGACGAATGGGAATGCCTCTGGACTTGATCTTAAAGGAGGCGCGCTGTATGCCAACATGAAAAATGTAGCCTTGATCGATTGTGTTTTCACAAATAATGTAGCCTATACAGCATCCCTAAGTGCATCATCAGAAGCCCATGGCGGCGCGGTTTATCTATTAAATCCAAACGAAAATACTGTAATTAGAGGCTGTCATTTTGAAAATAATTACGCTGCAGATGCACCATTAACGAAAGGGTATGGCGGTGCACTTCGTATAGAGGGTGGCATATCGGGATATGTAAAAATTCATGATAGTAACTTTAAGAACAATATCGCTAGCGAGGAAAATCAAGGCTTTGGCGGCGCGATCAGTTTGTCGGGGGGAGGACGTGATTACTTGATCACGGGTAATGTAATTGAGGATAACTACGGCTGTAATGGAACAGAACAATGTCTGGGTGGTGGGATATATATATTTTATGGTGACACAGTCACGATGACCAGTAATACGATCGAGTACAATCAAGCCAATATTGGCAGCGGTGAAGGATTTGGGGGTGGAATGATGATTATCGGCACGGATGTCAAACTAAGTGAAAATATCATCCAAAAGAACCAAGCTGCTGAAGGTGGGGTTGGCGGCGGCGGCGGAATGCGCGTCAACCAGGGCACGCTTGATATGACATCTAATCTGGTCTTTTCGAATACTGCTTCGCTGCATGCGAATGCTTTGGGGGGAGGATTGTGGCTGGAGAGTGGAAACTTCACATTGACGAATAATATCCTAAGTTATAACTATGCTACATTGCATGGGTCTGGAATTTATGGTTTTGGTGTAGTCGCAAATCGAGCGTTATTAAACATGCGTCACAATACTCTGGTGGATCATGACGGTTCTGCCTTGAGGGTGGGAGAATATTTTTCAGCCACCTTAATGAATAATATTGCGGCGTGGAATGCACACGCGTTTGACTTAGTGATCACATTACCATGCACAATCAGCGCGGATAGTACGCTGTTTTGGGGCAATGCTACCGATATCACGGGAACGAATGCTGTTATTGGGGATCCAAAGTTTGTGGATCGATCGACTTGGGATTACCACTTACTGAGTGATTCGCCTGCAATCGATGGCGGTGTGGATGCGGGTGTGATTGTGGATAAGGATGGCAACGCACGACCGGGTGGCAGTGGTTTTGATATTGGCGCGTATGAGTGGTGGGTAAAAGTTTTTTTACCCTATATAGCAATGGAGAAGCATTAGTCTTGCAACAAATCATCATGTAGTACAATTCAATGAAGGTACTATTTTTTTAGATTGGAAGGTTGATGATGGAAGTCCATGAATTAGTCATTGAAATGAAATTGCTTGAGCGAAGATTGACTCTCTACGAGGAAAAATATGGCGTGTTAAGTGAAGATTTCTATAAAGCGATTATGTCTGGAAAGCTTGACCAATACGACGAATTTGATGAAACGCGTACAGATTTTAGCAGATGGAAAGGGATCTATGAAACTTGGTCACGTCGCAAGAATGCATATTTAGAAAAAATGCAAAAACGAGATCTCGCATCTGAGATAAGATATAAGCCTGTATATTAATCATTATGAAAGGAGCTTTAGACTCATTAGGTAGATATTCTCGTTATATCGCTGAGATAATTACCCATTCAATCATTGAGAATTCTACTCTAACGGTTTGGTCAACTAGCAAATATACTGGTATTGCGGAGGGGGAATTATTTATTGTTAAAGGTTATCGAGTAAGAATCAAAGAAGAAATAGATTTTGAAGCAGAACTGATTACATCCTATGGCTATGAGGTCTATAAAGAAAATCAGAAAATTTATTGGTATGATGATTTTCCACATCCAAATGATGAATCATTGACCTCGACTTTTCCTCATCATAAACATATTCTACCTAATATTAAACGGAATAGAATTCCCGCGCCAGGGATAAGTTTTTCTGAGCCTAATTTGGAATTTATCTTGAATGAAATTGTAAATCTGTTGGATCAGGAACGATAATTCTCTATTGGTTGTCAGAGCGGCGAGTTAAACAAATCCTGGATGGTATAATAATGATGATCGAACCTCGGCACCTTGATTCGTCGTTCTAAGGAGGAAAGAACCGGTTGGAGGAAAGTGACTTTTCTTGGGGAGCAGTTTAAGGGCTGGGTAGAGAATGGGGATATAGAAGAAGTGGAATGATAATATATTGACTTTGAGGAATGTATTGGTTATACTAGATGGAAAGAAAAGGTATAACTAATGGCGAATACGAGAAAAACTGCAATTTCAATTCAAAAGACACTTTTTAATCAGGCTGAAATTCTTGCTGAGCAATTAAATCTTTCTCGTAGCCAACTATATGGGTTGGCGCTTGAAAGATTTATTGAAAACCATGAAAATCAAAAGCTTTTGGATGATATAAATAAAGCATATACAGACGAGCCTGATGTTTTTGAGATAGACCGAATTTCTAAAATGAGAAAAACTCATCGGAAATTGGTGAAATCTGAATGGTAATTAGCCAGGGTGACATCTATTGGATTGATTTAGAGGAACCAAAGGGGTCTGAACCCGGTTATAGACACCCACATGTAGTCGTCCAGAATAACATATTCAATGTGAGTAAAATAAACACTGTTATTGTCTGTGCACTTAGTTCGAATATCAAACGGGCTCAAATACCAGGCAATGTTCTACTTGAAAAGGGGGAAGG
>Ga0172371_10006650_pt1 | contig 16737 bp, 15 predicted proteins | sample Lak12m_FD_114543 | JGI IMG/M metagenome (GOLD analysis project Ga0172371, IMG submission 114543) | Freshwater microbial communities from Kabuno Bay, South-Kivu, Congo - kab_022012_12m | ecosystem: Environmental > Aquatic > Freshwater > Lake | place: Democratic Republic of the Congo: South-Kivu...
ACACTGCGCCGCTTGCTGTTGTTTGAGCAATCTACAAGAAGGCTGAACCAGACCCAAGCTTTGCGCAGGATCGACCTGGCGATCTTGAATAACCCGGGGTTGGGGAGTGTGCTGCGCATAGCCTTGAAAGAAGTCCAAAACCAAATTCGGGTTTCGACTGCGGTGGTCCGCGTCCCCAGCCTGGAAGGGACAGGCTTTACCTGCATTGCCAAGGCTGGAATCCCAAAGCGAACTGATTGCAGCAGTCTGGCGATCAGTCTGGAGGATGGACTGTTAAAAGCACTCGGGAATAAAAACATGCTGATTTTGCCGGATATCAGCCAGGCAGGGTTCGCCTCGCCCTACCTGGAGCAGGTCCGCAAACACGGCCTACATTTCTATACGGCTGTCCCGATCAGAAATGGCCGATCGCTCGGCGGGATGTTGGAAATCTTCAATCCCGCCCCGCTTATTCTGCTTGAAGAAGAAAAATCCTTCCTGCATGCCTTTGCCGGCCAGGTGGCTATCGCCATTGAAAACGACAGTCTGTGGAAGAATCTCACCAACGCCAACCAATCGCTCATCCAAACCTATGACACTACCATTGAAGGCTGGTCGCGGGCGTTGGATATGCGCGATAAGGAAACCGAGGGTCACACTCTGCGGGTGACTGAAATGACCCTGAACCTGGCGCGTAGAATGAGCATCCCGGAGGAAGAACTGGTGCACATCCGGCGCGGCGCGCTGCTGCACGACATTGGCAAGATGGGCGTGCCGGATCACATCCTGCTGAAACCGGATGCGTTGAGTGAGGAAGAATGGAAAATCATGCGCCAGCATCCACAATTCGCCTACGATATGCTCAGCTTCATCGAATACCTGCGCCCGGCTTTGGATATTCCCTACTGCCACCACGAAAAATGGGACGGCAGCGGCTACCCGCGCGGTCTGGCTGGCGAACACATCCCCAAGGCGGCGCGCATATTCTCGGTGGTGGACGTGTGGGACGCGCTGAGCTCCGACCGGCCGTATCGCCCAGCCTGGCCGAAAGAAAAAATACTCGCACACATCCGTTCGCTGTCCGGCACGCACTTTGACCCGCAGGTGGTCGATGCGTTCTTCGAGTTCATGCGCGAGCAGGATACAGCTGAAAAGTCGTAATACGAGCTCGCGATCCGAATAGAAAAGCAACAACCCCAATGCCTTTGGAGTTGTTGCTTAAACAAGGAAAGTAAAGCCTGGAGTCTTTTTTATGCTTTTTTTTGCCCATATTGTTCGTGATACCAATGATGGCTTCTGGCGATCTCATCCTCGGGTAGCGATTCGACTGTCCCGCGCAGCATGGCATAATGGATTGTCCGGGCGGCTTCTTCGAGGTAGGTGGCAATTTTTACAGAATCGGTCGGGGTTTTACCCATCGTGAACGGCCCATGGCGGTTGACCAACACAGCATTGCCAGACCCCGCCGTTTCGACAATCGCCTTTGCCGTGTCGAGATGTGCGGGTTTCACGTACGCCGTGCATGGAACCTCTTGTCCTAACAAATGGGCGATGGGCGTTAGCGCCATGGGGATGCTCTCGCCCAGAAGCGAAAAGCTTGTCGAGTAGGGCGCATGCGTGTGGCAGATACCCCCGACATCCATCCTGTTCTTGTAAATATATAAATGGATCTCTAAATCGACCGATGGCTTGTAATTGCCTTCGACCAGGTTGCCATCCAGATCGACCACCACCATGTTTTCGGGTGTTAATTCTTCGAAAATGACGCCGCTGGGTTTGATCACAACCTGGCTTGATGTTCTATCGATGCCGCTGACGTTTCCACCAGTCCACACGACCAGACCCTGCCTAGGTAGTTCTTTGTTCATCTGGCAAACTTCTTTGCGTAAATCATTGTGGAGCATCATTCCTCCTGAGGTCTTGCAATAATTGGTCTATAAAGCTTCCGCTTTGGCCGCGCTGTGAACGGGATCCAGGCGGATTTCCTGCAGATCCGCTTCCTTGATCCCGAATTTCCGGTTGATCAAACACTCGATGGCTTCGATCAGGGCAAGCGCGTCCAGTTTGTATTCGCGCATCAGGTAGGGCTTACTGGCGCCGTGTGCATAGGTATCACGCAGCCCAATGCGGATCAATTTCTTGCCGATGCCATTCTCAGCCATTAATTCCGCGGCAGCCGAGCCCAGCCCGCCGATGGTCGTGTGATTCTCCATGGTAATCACTCCGAATTTCGCATGCTGGATTGCCTCAAGCACCTGTGGATCGTTGAATGGCTTGAGGGTTGAAACGTGTAAATGCGTGAAAGAGAGGTTCAAATCCTTCAAGGCTTTGCTCGCGCGCATGGCTTCTTCCGTGCAAATCCCTTCTGATAGGATTGCCACATCCGTTCCCCAGGAAAGCGCCCTGGCCTGGTTGAATTTAAACGGCTCGTTTTTATCGAACAAACGCGGCACCTCGCCCCTCAACATCCTGACATACACCGGGCCATCGATCACCTGGATGACATCCAGAACGGTTTCGACATCAGTGGCATCTCCGCAATCGAGGATGGTCATATTGGGGGTCGCGCGCAGAATGGCGATATCGTCGGTTGCCTGGTGGGTGATACCGCCGGGCGTGGTGATGCCGGGCAGAAAACCGATCAAACGGACGGGTAAATTTGGATATGCGATCGACATGGCTAACTGGTCATAAGGCCTGCGATACAAAAAAACCGCGAATGTGTGCAGGAACGGGTAGAAACCTCGCCGTGCCAACCCCGCCGCGAATCCCATCATATTTTGTTCCGACAAGCCCATCGAAAAGAAGCGCTCAGGGTAGGCTTTGCTCCATTCGCCGATTTCGCATGAATTGGTCAGGTCGGCTGAAAGGACGATGACTTGCGGTTTATCCTTGCTCCATTCGATGAATTTGTTCTGATAAGGGCGCGATACTATTTCCATGGAACCATCTCCTTCAATTCCTCGTAGAGCGATTGATACTCCAGCTTTTCCTGTTCGGATTTGAACCGCAGATAATGCAGAACCGGCCGGCGCTGCTCCAGCAGGGGAATGTTCTTGATCGGATCGGTGTAAGCCAATACAAAAAGCGGTCGTTGGTCCGCTACCCGCTCCCCGGCCGCGACCAAGGCCTGGACGTCATGCCCATCCACCACTATCACGCGCGCCCCGAAAGCTTCAAGCTTGTCTTTCAAGGGTTCGACTTTCATGACCGATTTGACTTCGCCGTCGCATTGCTGACCGTTGACATCCACATAAACGCCGACATTGTCCAAGCCATAAAAAGCCATGGCATTAACCGCTTCCCAAACCTGACCTTCCTGGCATTCACCGTCCGTCATGAACACCCACACCCTGCCGCTTTCACCGAGCAGTTTGCGCGCCAGCGCGAATCCGCCGGCCTGGCTGATCGCCTGTCCCAGCGAACCGGTGGTTGTATCCACGCCCGGCGAATGTTCGTGGCCGATCATTTCAACTGTGCTGCCATCCTGGTTGAATTCCTCCATGGCTTCAGGCGCCAACCGGCCGACCTCGATCAATGCGGCATAAAGGACAAGGGCGTAATGGGAAGGGGAAAAGATGAACTGATCCAGATCGGGTTTCAATTCACCATTGTATGCGCCGCCCCGGAAATAATTCGAATTGTTCGGACCTGGCGCTCCTTCGAACCGCAGCGGGGTGAGCGGGGCGATGCTCGGCCCGAGTTTCATGATTTTCAGGTAAAGCGCCGCAAAGAGTTCGGCGGATGAGCATGCCTGGCTCATATACCCGCCGTTGTTTCTCAGGATATGCTCCAATACTCGTATGCGGATCCGTTGCGCTGCGACCTGGATTTCTTTGACCCAGGCCTTGCTGGTTTCTTTTTCCATGCTATGTCTCCATAAAGTGATATTTTCATTACTGGATTGGTGTGATTCCCTTTGGCATTCTCCTGAACCTGGTTTTTTTTGATCCTGAGACGCATCCCTCAATCAAAATTGATCAGAAATAGTATCTATGCAAATATTTACAAGCCATGTAAAATATTACATATTCTAACAAAAAAGAAAATAGTTGTCAAATCTTAAAATCGGAGGTTGTGCATATATGTAAAAGAATTCATTTGTCCAAAAAGAGAGATGGAAAAGGAATTTTCGAATATCAGGCGAAAAAAGAGGAAATATGCCCCTAATCAATTTCAGTCAGCAAACCTCGTTGATCGTTTTTTCAGTATGGTTGATCATTTTTTTATTGGGTAAATCGCAGTTGAGATCGATCGAGAAGATTTCCGCGAGTTACATTATTCAGAAATATGAAGAACTGGCAGCGCATAACCGAAAGATCAGGCTGGGCCAGTTCTTCAGTGCGATCTCGGGCGATTGGGAAAAAGTCGTCAAGGGCAAAGTCCTGTTTGTGCCTCATCGCTATGAATTATGGCCGATGCCCGCCAGCCCAAAATACCTGGCGAAAAGATTGCCGTTTACTGAGAATTGGGTGGGCAAAGTGCTCGTGGAGCATAACATGGAGCTAAAAGATCCCAAGATGGAAAAGATCAGAAAAGCTTTGCTTGAAAGCAAGAAAAGACGCCGGCGGAGCACTTTCTAAGATTTCAACAGGCGCGGGTAGCCAGGCCCGGCTCACGGCGCGGGCAGGGCAACCTTCCTGGCTGCTTATTTCGTCGTCTTCCTTGTTTCTAATCAGTATGAAGATTGACATTGGATTTCTGTTTTGATAGAATAGAAAAAATTTACAGACAATGAACAGATTTACAAAGTGATTTGTTTTATAGGAAACATGGAAAAAGTTGTGTGGGTGCGCTGGTCAGTGTTTCAAACAAGCGATGAATCGCAAGAAGCCGGCTTGAAACCAGCGGTTCGATAGGCATAGATCACACGCGGAGATGAATATGCAAAAAATGAAAGCGCTAATCATTGAAGATGTATTTTTAGACCGGGCATTGTTTTCTGATGAAAACATGGCGATGCTAAGCCCTTTGGAAGAGCTCGACCTTGATTTCGCCCCGGATGCCAATATCCGCGGCGCGAAGTACCTGGCTGAGTTTATGCAGAAAATGGAATCGCAAGGGCCGGAGGGCTGGATCGAAGCAGACGAAGAAATGCTGTGTAAACTGGAAACAGCGGATATGCTATTCGTGCATGCTTCCGGAGTGACCCGCGACATGCTGGAACGGGCAAAGAAATTGAAAGTGATCTTTTGTCTGCGCAGCGGGACAGAGGGCATTAATCTGGAGGCGGCAAACCAGCTGGGAATAAAGGTCAGCAATTGCCCTTCGCGTTTGGCCGAGCCGGTCTCGGATATGGTCATCGCCTTGATCATTTCGGAATGCCGCGGCATTGTGCGAGGCAACCTGGTATCAACAAAAGGCGTTTGGCAGCAGAAGGACTGCTACCAGGACCGGGCGAACTCGCCCTTATGCAACCTGGTTGTCGGAATTATCGGGTTTGGAGGGATTGGCCGCACGCTGGCCAGGAAACTGGTGCGCGGTTTTGGTTCCACCGTCTTGGCCTGCGACCCATACGCATCGCCCGCATCCATACGGGCGGAGGGTGTGGTCTATTGTGAATCGATGGAAGAATTATTGAAGAAATCGGATGTCGTTTCCCTCAACGCGAATTTAACAGATGTGACCCGCAATATGATCGGCGAAAAAGAATTCCGGTTGATGAAGCCAACCGCGATCTTCAGCAATACGGCCAGGGCGGGGTTGGTCGATGAAAATGCTTTATTGAACGCTTTGCGGAACGGTACGATCCGCGGCGCGGGTTTGGACGTTTATTCGCAGGAACCGCTGCCGCCTGATCATCCTTTCATCGGTATGCAAAACGTAACGTTGATGCCGCACCGCGCCGGAGTTACCGCCACAATCATCAGGGACAGTCTGCGCTTGTTGATGCCTGAGGTCAAGCGCTTCATGAATGGCGAAGAGATGCTTTTTCAGGTCAATCGCGGCGAATAGCTGGATAGAATCAAAAAAATCAGGAGCAATGGCATGAGTTATTTTACCGATTTTGAAGCGAAAGAATTGATTTGTGATTACGGAGGGCGCATCTATGAAAGGGGCTATGTGGGAGGCAACGGCGGGAATATCACCTGCCGGGTCAGCGAAAACGAAGTCTGGGTCACACCCACGATGGAAAGCAAGGGATTTCTCAACCCCGATATGCTGGTGAAAATGGACCTGCAAGGGAATACCCTTTCGAAGAGCGAATACAAATCGTCCTCTGAAGTGAAGATGCACCTGGGCGTGATGCGGGTCAATGGCGAGATCAATTGCGTGATTCACGCTCATCCGCCTTACGCCACCACGCTGGCCGTGGTTGGCAAAGATATCGAGACGACGCTGGTGCCTGAAGCCATGTACTATTTCGGGGATGTGATCCCGGTCGCGCCTTTTGCGATGCCCGGAACGGAAGAAGTGCCGGATTCAGTTATTCCCTTCTGTAAGGGCAAAGGTCATGCGGCGTTATTGATGAATCATGGGGCATTGACCTGGGGAAAAACCATGAAAGAGGCCTGGTTTGCTCTCGAGGTCCTGGAGAATTACGCCCACGTTTACATTTTAGCGAACCACGTGGTTGGCCATTACAGCAAATTACCTGAAGAAAAAGCCAATCAGTTTAGGGCAATGCTTGCCAACCATTAATAAGTTGGCTTGGCAATGTTGAGTCCCGAATCTTGAGTTATTCGATATTGACAAGCGTTTTCGATTTTGATACAATATGAGAAAATTAACAAGGCATGTAAATATTTACACTGACTAATACAAGAGAAGTGTAGAAATAATAACGGTTTGAATCTGACCGAAAAATTTGATCTCGGAGGTGAATTATCGAAAAAAGTAAGCAACCAACCATTTCCACAATCTTCATGAATCAAAAAAATCTAAGGAGGTAGTAATGAATCTCGATGCATTTCTTCAAGGGTTAAATACTGTTTTTTCAACGTTTGGCTCTGCTGTGTTCGTTCCGGTGATTTTGTTCTTCATTTGCCTGATCATGGGAACAGGAACAAAGAAGGCTTTCTTCTCGGGCGTTTATGCGGGTATTGGTTTGACCGGATTCACCTGGTTGATCAACCAATACATCCCGATCATCGTCCCGGTGGTGCAGAATATGGTCAATTCAACCGGTATCAACTTGCCGGTGGTGGATATTGGCTGGCAAGCCACTTCGGTGATTGCGTATGCAACCCAGGCCGGTATGATTTTCTTAATCGTCGGTTTATTGTTCCAGACCTTGCTGTTCCTGCTGCGCTGGACGAATGTATTCCAGCCTTCTGACCTGTGGAACAACTATTCTTACATGGCCTGGGGTTCGATGATCTTTGTCGTGACCAAGGATATGCTGCTGGCAATCGCTGTGATGCTGGTGATGAACCTCTATAGCCTGCTCTTCTCGGAATTGCTGCAAAAGCGCTGGTCAAAATATTACAACTATCCCAATTGCACCATCATCCAACTGCACCATGTTCCCCAGACGCTCTTTGCCATCCCGATGAACTGGTTCCTGAATAAACTTGGTGCAAACAAAGTCAAGTGGCAGCCTGAGGAGCTCAGGGAGAAACTCGGCTTCTTTGGCGAACCCACGGTTTTGGGTTTGATCCTCGGCCTCCTCCTAGGGGTCATGGGCAATCTCAAGCAGTTAGCCACGTTAGCTGCCTGGGGCAACATCCTGACCATCATGATCTCGACAGCCGCGGTTATGGCCATTTTCCCGCGCGTGGCTGCGATCTTCGCCCAGGCCTTCGCTGCCCTGACTGAAGCGGCCCGCAAGCGCACCGTCAAAGGAAAAGATGTCGTACAGGAAGAGATCTACAGTGGCATTAATGATGCTTCCGGCTATGGCGAACCGGCAACCCTGATTTCCGGAATCATCCTGATTCCCTTGATGGTTTTGGTTGCCACCATCCTGCCTGGAAACCGCACGCTGCCGTTAGTGGATCTGATCGCCTTGCCCTTCATGGTTGAACCGATTGTGGCTGTCTGCAATGGCAATATCTTCAAAGTCTTGATCTCTGCCGTGGTCTGGTTCTCGGGAGGATTATATATCTCAACCATCACTGCCCCGACTTTCACCGAAGTTTATTCTCAGTTCGCTGCCGAGCCCCTGGCCCAGGGAGCGCTGGTAACCAGCTTTGGCATTTTGTCCAAACCCATCGTCGGCGGTTTGATGTTCCTGCCTGCTCTGAATTGGAAATGGGTGGGCGTCGCTTTCTCGCTGGTAGTTTATTTCGTAATGGTTATCTACTTCAAGCGCAATAAGAAGAAAATCCACGATTTCATGGAAGCAGAAGCAGAAAAAGAATAAACCTGAATCCGATCCTGAAAAACATGGGGCATCTGCTTTAGGTAGATGCCCCATATCATGGACGACCAATTTAGAGAGGTATTTTATTGTGGAAGAAATAACGATAAGTTCGGATTTAATAAAACTGAATCTCGATGCGGAGGATAAAGATCAAGCGGTTACATTCCTGAGCGATAAATTATATAATCAAGGGTATGTAAAGAAGGAATTTTCTCAGAAAGTCCTGGATCGGGAGCGCGAGTATCCGACTGGATTGCCCACAAAAATACCGTTAGCGATCTGCCACACGCAAGCCGATTACGTCAACAAGAATGCTGTAGCGGTGGCAGTGTTAAAGAAACCGATCGAATTTCAGGAGATGGGAAATCCCGGAAGCAGCGTGCTGGTTGAAATTCTGTTTGTTTTGGCATTGGGCAATCCAAAAACCCAGGTGCTTTGGTTGAGGAAATTTGTTAAAATATTCCAGAACGAAAAAGCATTATTGGAAATTAAAAATTGTGAATCGGAAAAACAACTGGAAAAGCGATTGAGAGAGCTGCTGACTGAGTGAAAGCAGCTTTTAATAAGTCAATTGCCTCGGAGGATGAATTGCAATGAATAATAAGAATATAATTAGTGTCCTTGGTGTTTGCGGTTCAGGTACAGTCAGTTCAACATTGTTGGCTGATCGTGTAAAAGAAATCCTGGAGGAACGAAAAATCCGCGTAAAGGCGACTGGCGTTATGCCGCAGATGGTAAAGGATTATGTGGACCGGGGCGGGATCGACATTGTGGTAACAACCAGCCCCATACCCGGAGAGATCAAAGTTCCCGTCATCAAGGGTGTTCCTCTATTAACCGGGATCGGCGAGGATGAATGCATTCAAGAAATTGTCGATGCCGTGAGTAAGATTCTCGAGGAAAAAGAAAAAGCTGCTTGAAGTTTTAGCTTGGAATTATTTCTATTTGAGGTTGCTTAATGGATTCTATTTCAGATGATCATATCGAGATCTTGGCAGAAGTTGCCCATCTATATTATGAAAAGGGCTTGACGCAAGCTGAAATAGGCCATTATATGAACTTGTCGCACGCTTCCATTTCAAGATTTTTAAAAGAAGCGCATAATAGAAATATCGTTGAGATCAGAATACGATATCCAATTCACACAAACCCCGATCTGGAAGAATCACTGGTAAAAAAGTTCGGATTAAAGCAGGCTCGTGTATTAACAATAGCGAGCCTTCCTTATGACAGTCTGATCGCGAGGGTTGGTCAGATCGCGGCCAAGTTGATGGAAATCTACCTGGAAGACGGCATGACCATGATGGTCAGTTGGGGGCAGACTGTCCTGGAAACAGTGAAGGCGCTGCAGCCAAACCGGTCGATGCACATCAAGATCATTCAGGGGGAAGGCGTGTTGACCAATGAAATGATCGAAGGTTCTCAAATCGTTCGAAATCTGGCTGAATTATATGGGAATGATTATCTGGTCATTCATTCGCCCATGATCCTGAAGGACAGGAAAACCTGCCAGATTCTTTTGCAGGAACCCAGCATCAAGACGGTGATCAAGATGGCTGAAGAAGCCGATATCGCTCTGGTGGGGATCGGTTCAGTCGACCCGGAAATTTCCAGCCTTTATAAGAACAAGCTCGTCAGCGATCAGGACATTAGATATTTTCAGGAAATGGGAGCCGTGGGAGAGCTGCTCGGCAGACATTTTGATAAAGACGGGAAAGTGTTGGATATCGATTTCAACCACCGCGTGGTGGGACTTTCGCTTGACAAATTAAAGAAGATTCCGATCGTGATCGGCGTGGCGGCCAATGAATGCAAGAAAGAATCAGCCCTGGCCACCTTGCGCGGTGGTTACATCAATATGCTTGTAACTGATTCGGTTGTCGCGGATTATTTAATAAAAGCATAATCATAGCCTGAAAATGATCGCTCTTTTTGCTTGCTCCGGCGCACCCGGAGCAGGCGCCGGGGTTTACCTTGAATTACCTGTTCCAATGATAAATATGCATTAGTTGCGTCAGGCATTCCCTTAAATTCTCAAAAAGATCCGCTTCAAAGAGAGACATGATCAGGCGATTCACAAAAAGCGAGGTAAATTGTGAACAGTCGCAATTCAATGAAGGTTGCCGTTTACTACAACAACAAGAAGATCGACCTGGAAGAGCGGCAAATACCCGAAATTGCTTCAAACGAGATTCTCGTACAGACCAAAGCCTGCGGCTTGTGCGGCGGCGAGACCATGGAATGGTACCTGGCTCCGCGGGCTCCCAAGATTCTCGGGCATGAGCCGACTGGCATTGTGGCGAAATGCGGCGCGGATGTGAAAGGCGTGAAAGAAGGCGACCGGGTGTTTGTCCATCATCACGTCCCTTGTTTCAAGTGCCATTACTGCATCAATGGTTTCTATACGCTTTGCGAAACATATAAAAAGACCAACATCGATCCGGGCGGATTTGCCGAATACTTCCGGGTGCCCGCGCCCAACCTGGAATATGGGACGCTGATCCTGCCTGAGCATGTCTCTTTTGATGAAGGAACATTGATCGAACCCATGGCTTGTACGCTGAGAGGCGTCAAGCAGACGAAGGTCAATCACGGGGATACGGTGGTGATCATTGGGTTGGGGATGATGGGCATGTCTTATCTGAAACTGCTAACGCTGACCCCGGCGGCCGCCATCATTGCGCTGGATTTCAGCGATTGGCGCCTGGAGAAGGCCAGGGAATTCGGTGCGACCCATACAATCAATCCCAAGCATGAACCCGCCAAGGAGAAATTACAGGAAATCAACCATGGCAGATTGGCAGATGCGGTCTTTGTCACCGCCCCCGCGGTGCCTGCCTGGGAGGCTGGTTTCAGTTTATGCGGGAAAGGTTCCCGCATCCATTTTGGCGCCCCGCCGCATCCGGATGATCGCCTGAATTTCAACCCCAATTGGGCATATTTCAATGAACTCAATATCAATTGTTCTTACTCGGCTTCTCATATCGAAACGCGCGAGATGCTGCAGTTGATCGCGTCCGGGCGCGTGGATGTCAAACCGCTGATCACCCACCATTTTGGCCTTCACCAGGTGCCCGAAGCAGTCAGCCTGCTGTTGGGCGCCGATCGCTCGTTCAAATCCGTAATTGTGCCGGAAATGAAAACCATTTAGACTGAATACAACAAGCGTGGCTTTGGCGCGGGTTTCATGCCTGTGCGATGTGTTTTGGCAATTAAATATTGATTAAAAAAAACTGGCCGGTTCTCACCCCAGCCAGTTTTTCCAATTATTTACTGGATATGAAAGCCAGGAGAAGCGGGTTCACGGCCTCCGGCTGCTCGTAATGCGGGATGTGCCCGGCGTCGGGTATCTCCTGGAATTGCGCGTGCGGGATGAGCGCGCGCAGGATTTCGATGTCCCCAATGGAAATGGTCTCATCTTGCGCCCCGCGCAGGATCAGGGTGGGCAACTCTTCTTTGGCCAAATCCTCATAGATGCCCAGCGTATCCAGTTTGGCGAAACTGCGCATGGTGGATAAGATAGCGCGCCCGAAACCCTTATAGCGGGTTTGGACTTTATATTTATTTTCCCAATCCGGGAAATTTTCAGGATGCACCAGGTCGCCGCTTTGCGCCTTGGGCAGGTAGAACGGCTCCATCACGACCGCCATCAGGTATTCGCCGATGCCGGGGAGATTCAACGGGAATATGGATGTCTGGAATTGATTGGTGACCAGCGGATCGATCAGCGTCAGGCTGTGGATGTTTTCAGGATGCCGGTCGGCATACACCGCGCTAATCGGCCCGCCCATGGATAGACCGACTAGATGGAAAGGCTGGTTTACATCCAGGCTATCCAGCAGGTCTTCTATCTGTCCAATAAAAAAATCCAGATCGTATTCCACGTCGGGCCGGTCGGAATATCCACGGCCGTACAGGTCGAAGCGCAGCACCTGAAAGCCGGCCTGGGTCAGCGCCTGGAAGGTGGGATCCCAGATGTAAGCCGGGGTCGAAAATCCATGCACCAGCACGACCAGGGGCTGGCCTGCTTCTCCGCCGAGTTCGTAATGGACCATACCCTGCTCAAGTTGGATGAATTGACCGCTTGCCGCCAGGCGGGTTTCCTCGTCCAATTCCTTGCGTTCGGTACGAAAGATAAGGTAAGTGCAAGTCAACAGCGAGCTGATAACGAGCAGGATGGTCAGGATCGTTTTCATTTTGTCTTTCTCTCCCTATAGCGCGTGGAATGGGTAAAACCGGATTGGATTATTCTATCATCGCGCGCCGGTTTGCCGTAGAGTAGAGCGAAGTAATTTTGCTAAGAACCTGTATTGCCCTTGACAGGGGATTTCGTTTTCAGTAAGATTCGACCATCAAACAGGAAAAGTGAACATGATCGTTCGGTAAGCTGACCATCTGTAATCCCGCTCAAAAAACCTGCCGCCAGGCAGGGCGGGCTCTCCCGGATATTTTCTTTATCCGTTTTGAACGTTATTCAGGAGACAGAGATGCTTACCGTTTCTGATTTAAGCAAGTCGTTCAACATCCAAACCCTTTTCGAAAAGATCACCTTCAGCCTGAATCCCGGCGAACGCGTGAGCTTGATCGGCCCCAACGGCTGCGGCAAGACCACGCTGCTGCGCATCCTGGCCGGCCGGGAAGAACCCAGCTCTGGAAGCATTCACCATCCAGCCGGTCTGCGCATTGGCTACCTGCCGCAGGGCTTTGAGCTGAATAGTGCTTTGACCATCGGCAAGCTGATTGGCAGCGCGGCCGGTGGCATCGACGGGCTGGAGCAGGAGCTGGCTGCCGACGCAATGGCGCTGGCGCGCGATCCGGGGAACAGGCAGCTTGCCGAACGCTACGACCGCCTGCTGCAGCGGGTGCAGACCGCCGATACCGGCGCGGCGGCTGCCATCCTGGCCAATCTGGGATTCGCGCAGGTGGATCAGGAGATGCCGGTCAGTTACCTGAGCGGAGGGCAAAAGACGCGCCTGGCGCTGGCGTTGGTGCTGCTGGCTGAACCGCAGCTCCTGCTGCTGGATGAACCCACCAACCACCTGGATATCGAGATGCTGGAATGGCTGGAAAAATGGCTGGGGCGCACGCCGGCTGGCGCGCTGATTGTTTCGCATGACCGCGCTTTTCTGGACCACACGGTAACGCGTGTCCTGGAAATGGATCCTCATCTGCATGGCTTGCATTCTTACGAGGGCAATTACAGCGCTTACCTGGAAAGGAAACGCAGCGAGAAGGATAAGCAGTGGGCGGAATTCCGCGACCAGCAGCAGGAGATGCGCCGCATGAAAGCCGACATTGCGCGCGTCAAAGCCCAGGCGGCCTATACCGAACGGCAGACCAGCTCGGTCAGTATCGGCGGCAGGGATATCAAGCAAAGCAAGGATTTCTATCGCCGGATCGCCAAGAAAGTGGCTAAAAAAGCCAAGTCGCGCGAAAAGCGGCTGGAACGTTATGAAGAATCGGATGAGCGCGTGGAAAAACCAAAGCAGGATCGCGCCTTGTATTTTGAATTCGAAAAAACCTCCCACCTGGGGCGTTCCGTCCTGCAACTGGAAGAGCTGAGCGTGGGCTATGACCCGACCAGGCCGCTGATCAGCGCGATCAACCTGCAATTGCGTGCCGGCCAGCGCGTGGTGCTGAGTGGCCCGAACGGCTGCGGCAAGACCACGCTGCTGCGCACCATTCAGGGCAGCCTGCCCGCCCTGAACGGGCGTGCCTTGCTGGGCGGCAGTGTGCGCCTGGGCGCGATGTCGCAGGATCTTTCCACGCTTGACCCGAAATTGACAGCAGTGGAGAGCGTGCTGCCCGCTTTCCCCAATCAAACCGAAGCGCGCCGCTACCTGGCCGCTTACCTGCTGGCGGGTGACGAGGTGCTGAAACCAGCCGCCCTGCTCAGCTTCGGCCAGCGCGCCCGTCTGGAACTGGCGCTGTTGATTGTGAATGGCTGCAACCTGCTGCTGCTGGACGAACCGATCAACCACCTGGATATCCCCAGCCGTGCGCAGTTCGAGCTGGCACTGGATCATTTCAAGGGTGCGGTGCTGGCGGTGGTGCATGACCGCTATTTCATCGAGCGCTTTGCCGATGCGGTATGGGTGGTCACAGATGGCAGCATCAGGCTGCTTTGAAGGTGTGCAGTCTCTTGACAGCGCCCCCCGAATCCATATAATCTAAAAGAAAGGCCAGCCCGGAATTCCAAGCCGGCGCCCGCCAGGGCAGGCCGCCTGCGCAGGGGCATGCATTGCGCCGTAAGCAGGCCGGAGCGTCCGTTACCGCGTTTTGAGGCTGAACAAGCTCAGCAAAAGCAGGTGGCACCACGGGATCCCCTCTCGTCCTGCGGAGAGGGGCATTTCATTTAAACACAGGAGAAGCAGAAATGATTGATATCAAGATTGTGCGGGAAAACCCTCAACTTCTGAAGGACGCCCTGCAGCGCCGCAACATGGACGTGGCCGTGGTGGATCAGCTGGCCAAACTGGACGGGGACTGGCGCGCTTTATTGACCAAGGTGGAAGATTTGAAAGCCGAACGGAACGCCGTTTCCAAAGAAATTGGGACAATCAAGGATAAAGACGCGCGCGAGCAGAAGATCGCGGAAATGCGCGCGGTGGGCGAGCACATCGCTCAAATGGATGAGGAAGTAAAAACCATCGAGGCGCACATCCAGGCGCTGATCGAAACCGTTCCCAACCTGCCGCATGACAGCGTGCCGCTGGGCAAGGATGAGAGCGAAAACCAGGTGGTGAACACGCACGGCGAAAAACCGCAATACGCATTCGAACCGCTGCCGCATTGGGAGCTGGGCACGCGCCTGGGTATCATCGATTTCGACCAGGGCGTCAAGATCACCGGTTCGCGCTTTTACGTGCTGAACGGCGCCGGCGCGCGCCTGCAGCGCGCCCTGATCGCCTGGATGCTGGATTTGCACGTGCGCCAGGGATATCAAGAGAAATACACACCCTTCATGGTCAAGGGCGAGACGCTGTATGCTTCCGGGCAGCTGCCCAAATTCGCTGAAAACCTGTATAAGGATCACGAAGAAGACCTGTGGATGGTGCCGACCGCGGAGGTGCCGCTGACCGGCATCCACATGGGCGATTTCATCGACGGCAGCCGCCTGCCGCTGCGCTACACGGCCTATACACCCTGCTTCCGGCGCGAGAAGATGAGCGCCGGGCGCGACGTGCGCGGCATCAAGCGCGGGCACCAGTTTGACAAGGTCGAGATGTATACCTACTGCAAACCGGAAGAATCCATGCGCGAGCTGGATAAGATGGTGGCGGATGCCGAGCAGACTTGCGCCGAACTAGGCCTGACCTACCGCCGCGTGCAGCTTTGCACGGGCGACTTGGGTTTCAATGCCTGCATCACCTATGACATCGAAGTGTGGGCGCCGGGCTGCGGGGAATGGCTGGAGGTCTCCTCGGTTTCCAACGTCAGTAACTTCCAGGCGCGCCGCGCCAATATCAAGTACGTGGACGAGAACGGCCGCAAGGATTACCTGCACACCCTGAACGGCTCGGGCCTGGGCTTGCCGCGTACCCTGATCGCCGTGTTGGAGACCTACCAGCAGGCGGATGGCAGCGTGCGCGTGCCGCAAGTGCTCAAACCCTGGATGGGCGGCATCGATGTCATTGGAACGGCGAATGCCTAAAATATTGAAATCTCCAGGCGCTTATCTTTCAGTGTTGCTGACAGCTGTGCTGTTCTCCGCCTGTTCGGCAGACCAGGTTGGGAATCTGCTGGGCGGGCTTGAACTTTCACCTGCCTTGCGGGTTACTTTGCTGGTCGTGGTGCTGGTGGTCATGCTGGTGGGGTTGGTCAGCTTGCTGTTGTACGTCATCCCCGGCCTGACCATCATCTGGCTGGCGGCTTTGACCTACGGGCTGCTGATCGGCTTCGACCTGGCCGGCGGGTGGATCTTCGCCGCCATGACCCTGTTGATGATCTTTGGCAATATGGTCGATCAACTGCTGATGGGCGCCAAAGCCAAACAGAGCGGCGCCAGTTGGACGGGCGTGATCCTTTCCACCATCTCCGCCCTGGTATTCAGCATCCTGTTCCCGCCTTTCGGCGGGCTGGTGGCCGCGCTGCTGGTGCTGTTCGTGGTGGAGGTCATCCGCCTGAAGAACTGGGTTAAAGCCAGCGAAACCACCAAGGAGATGGCCATTGGCTGCATCAGCGCCATCGGCGCGCGCTTCGGCATCGGCTTGCTGATGATCGCTTTGTGGGCGTTGTGGGTGTGGCTGGGCGGCGCCTGGCCATTCTAGAAAAAAATTAGGGTGGAAAACCACTATCCCAATAATATTCTTACATGAAATGACTTCGCGAGCCCACCGCAGGTGGGCGCGGCGATCTCAACTCTAAAAAACCAGGCAAGTATGCACGCATTGGTTGCCAAAATAAAGACTGAGATCGCTTCGTCGCTAAAGCTCCTCGCGAAATCATCCCCC
>Ga0172371_10006651_pt1 | contig 16737 bp, 13 predicted proteins | sample Lak12m_FD_114543 | JGI IMG/M metagenome (GOLD analysis project Ga0172371, IMG submission 114543) | Freshwater microbial communities from Kabuno Bay, South-Kivu, Congo - kab_022012_12m | ecosystem: Environmental > Aquatic > Freshwater > Lake | place: Democratic Republic of the Congo: South-Kivu...
GATGTCCGGCCAACAGCAAATGGGCGGAAATCAACAAACCATGATGCAGCCGCAGATAAGCCAACAAAGCGATCAACAAGCCATGATGGAGCAGATGATGGCGCGCCAAAACGCTACTTCCGGCAACCCCATGACCGAACCCCAACCACTGGAGGGTGCATGAATGCAAATAACCTGATTGACGCAAAACTCATTGGTAAAACCAAATTCGCGCGCTTCAAAGATAAATTTAATGCCGAGTGGAATAAACCCAATGTGGATATGATTAAAGCGCGCATGTGGCAGGAAATGAGCCCTGAAATCAAGCAGGAGCTCGTTAAAATTGTTCCTGACGCTGTCAAAGAAATGAACAAAAGATACGGAGAATAAAATGGTTAAAACTGATATGTCCTTACGCTTTAATTGGGGAGGTGGCAAACCTACGCCAACCCCAACCCCAAGCAATAAAATATTGAGAAATGCTGGAAAAGAAAAATATAAACCCCAGGGTGCTGGGTCACAAAGGCAGGCAAGTATTGATTTGAGGAAAAATAGAAAAAACAATTCAGGAAACGCGGGCGCAAAAGTTGTAGGCAATGCCGTCAATGTCGCCCAACAGCGCGCATTTAAGAGCATCCAGGATTATATTGCAAATCAATATAAAAATCCGAATTACAACGAATTGCAGACTGGCGAGAACAACAAGCAATTCACCATGAGAAATCCGTATGCGGCATATACCGTCCAGTATACCGGCAACCAGTATGCTCCATATACCATCACGCCAAATAACATCTCTCTGAATAAGGGCGCCAGCACACCCATTTCCTATTCCGGCATGGGCGGTTTGCAACGGCTGAACTATGCGCAGAAGAATAACGCATTGACCTACAACGGCATGGGCGATTTGCAACGGCGGCCGAACTATAACGCATTGACTTATAATGGCATGGGCGATTTGCAACTGCTGAACTATTATCAAAGCCTGCTGAACGAGAATGCCATGAGTTATAAAAAGCAGGAAGATAGTTATTCGCCCACCTATTACGGCGGATGGGGTGGATATGGTGGTGGCGGATATGGCGGCGATTCTTACTCGCCTTTCGATTTTTTCTTCAATCTGCTAAATTGGAGAATCTAAATGCAGGCTCCGTACAAGAAGCCTGTTGCTCTGAGCAATAACGTGCCAGCGGCAATCAAGCTGTATGCGGCCAAAAAACCCGCAGTGCGTACAATGTTGCCCGATACCAAAGAGCAGCTTACGCAAGACCGCAACCTGAATGATGTGATTAACACCCCGTCAGGCGTCCGTGTCGCGCGCCAGAGGCTGAACACGCCATTGCTCCAGAGTGTCATGAAGAACACTGGCGTGCGCATCGCCCAATCTCCAACCGGTGAGTACGACCTGATCAATTCAGCCAGCAAACGCGGTTACTGGGAAAATCCTTACCGCGTGGCCAGATACCACAACTACATACGTTCGCAGGCTCCTGGATGGCAAGCACCCGAATGGCTGCCGACCCAGCAGATCGAAGCCGCTTATAAATATTTCGACTACAAGAATGGCGGTAAGCCCTGGTATCAATGGAAATATCTTGCCGACGACGATTCGGCTACACAGACGCTGCGCAATATCTCTGCGCCGCCAAACGAGTATCTATTTCCTGCCGAAGCCGCTGAGATCGCAGCCCAAAGAAAGCAGGAAGAATCGGAAAGGCTGGCGGTTGGTTCTTGGGAGAAATTAAGCGCAGAGCAGGGCGGAACCCCGATATTTGGCATAGAAGGGCTTCCATCGTGGCAGCAAGTAGCCATGACATTGACATCCCCGCAGCCGTTCACGCAGGAAGATGAAACCGGGCGTCCAATCGGAAGCAAATTTGGCGCGAATGCGATCAGAGCATTGCTCGCGGGTCTTGGCGGTTACGGGTTGACCAGCACCGCAGTCGGAGGTTTGGGCGTAGCCGCTTTCGCAATTACCGGTTCCGCGGCCATCGCTGCGGCAGCTCCCGCAATTGCTGTTATTGGCGGCGTGGCATTCGGTCTTGCCACCATGTACCAGCTTTCCAGCGGAAAAGATGCGCCAGTTATCGGTGGTTTGATCAATGAGCAGGGAAAAGTATTCAACTGGGCAGCAGAACAACTTGAAAAAGGGATTGGCGTCAGCGAACAGATGGTGGATGCCGTTATTGATAACGACGCCGACATGGAAGCCATCCTAAAAAATCTGCCGGATGCCTACAAAGCCAGCGCCATCAACTATGAAACCAACGCACAGAACCTTGTTTACAATGCTTTGGCAGGTGCAAGCGGCGACCAACCAGCGCAACCTGGAGAAGTATTCAGATTGGATTTGGGCGAACCGGAACCGCAGAAACTTCCGGAAGGCGTGCGTTATGGCGTGGACGCGCTGGACGACGCCCGGGAGCGCATTTCCGCCGGCGAAGATCCTCAAAAAGTATTCGATGAATATAATCAGGCTTTCGGCGCGAGCGGTTACCTAAATGATTTCGTGTGGCAAAGCATACTCGATCCGATGAATGTCGCTCCAACTCTTGTAGAAGCTGGCGTTTCGAAAGTGGCCGACCTGTCAGGCAATACCAGACTGCAAGCCGCATTCCCAAAGCCGACTGCAACCAATGTCGTAGTAGACGCGCTTCCATTTCCTGTAAATATGCTGGCTCCGGTAGTCAGTGGTGGAAAACTACAAGGAACCCAAAGCATGTTGCAGGGCATAGAGAAATATGGGACATTTGTGCGAACAGGCGCCATGCCTGGCGTGAATGGAGTGGATATTGATTACAAGCCACCGGCGGATTATTCCAACTTTGAGAAATCTATGGCCGGGCTTGACGATCTCGGCATGCCGAAAGAGTACGCACCTGCAACCACGCCGGAATCCGCCGGCCAGAAAATCAAGTATGCGGTCGATTGGCTGACCAACCTGACGCCGGAAGCTAAAGCCCGCACTATGCAATCCGACCTGATGGACCACTTTATGCGCATAATGGACAATGCTGATGATCCCGCGCAAATGGTGGAGATTGTCAAGGCCATGAGCCAGGTAGACGCAAAGACAACTGGCGATGCTCTGGCGGCTATTCTCAATCCTGCTGGTAAAAATCCGATTGAAGTATCTTCAAGTACTTTTAATTCACCTCTGGGAACTGCGTTCGCCGTTGCGATTCAAAAGCTGATTGATTCAGGTGCCATTGACGAACTATATCTTTCCAAATGGCAATCGTCGGCGGACAGACGGGCATTCCTGACACGCGCCGCCGAATTGATGGAAGTAGAGCCCGGAGAATTGTTATCCAGGCTGAACAAGGACATTGATGTAGCCGGCGTATTAAAAGTCAAGGCGCAGGAGCAGGGCATTGATGGATTCGATAATCTCACCAACGAGGGTCTAAAAGATTTATTAGGTGTATTTACCGGCAAAGATTCACTGCCCTGGCATCCCGATTTATTCAAACTTGAGTTAAAAAACCTTGTAGATGATAATCTACAAGATTTCATGGTCAACCGGTTTGGATTGAAACCGGACTCAAAATTCTTCCGTATCGCGCATGTAATGAAAGACGTTCAATCTATGCTGTTACTGGGACTGAACCCGGCTTATCTGGTCAACAACATGATCAACAACATTATCACCCGCTCCGCCGTGGGTGTGTTTGGTTACATGAGCGGCAAGGAAATCAGCGACATTCTGACCAGGTATGAGATCGAACCGGACCGACCGGATGCCGGATTGAGCAAATACGGTCTTGCGGCTGAATACGGAATCAAAGAGGACGGGCAATCCGGAAAAATAAGCGCAGTGAAACGAGGAGAATCTGACCTGATTTCTGCCGCTTCCGGCAAGATCGGGAAGATGAAAGATAGCGTCAGTATATTTTCCAAAATATCGGAAGCGGTAGAACGCTCAGAATCCAGACAAGCCTATACGATCGCTTTCCGACAAATGCAAAATAATCTATGGAAACCCGGCGTTGGCTACAGAAAAATGCCAACCGCGGTTGAAATGGAGCTGGACAAGCTAGGTCCAGACCTGAAAGAGCGAATCTATGCGGCTATGTCGGGAGCGGCCAACAAACAGGAAATTGATGCCGCCATGTTTGACTCCAATGCGCCATTGAAAGTGAACGGGCTTGTGGATCAAATCGCGGAACAGATGGCAGCCCAACACAATGACGTTATCGGCGATCCAGCCAGATATAAGGAGCTGCTAATTACAACCGGTATTGCCGACCAGCTAAATGCCGGGCTGGCAAAGGCCAAGAATATAAACGACGTAGATACGGTATTTGACAGCGTTCTCTCAAAGACCAATGAGCATGTGCGCAAAATGCTGGTCAATGAGATTAATGATCGCATAATCGAGGTAAAGAACCGTGTGGTGCAAGGCGGCGTTGATGAAGCCATTTCGCTATATACCGATATGGTGATGGCGTACAAAAAAGAATGGGTGCGCCATTTCATGGAGATCGACGAGCTGCAGCGCGCAGACTATGCGGATCGCGCGGAATACAGCAAGGCATGGAATTCACAAAACAAGTGGGACGCCATGCGCTTTGATGAATTGAATTCATGGGAAGACGCTACTTATAAAGGCATATTCCAGGCACTTGGAAAGATTGAAGATCCGCTGGTTAAGGAATTTTTGGATTCCTATAAACAAACGCATGAAAACTGGGTCAAATTCTACAATAAAAAGAATAGTAAATGGCGCGCGCTTTTTGAGAAGGATTATACCGAAGAACAATACAACAAGGTAAATGATGAAATTGCCGAAATGGCGGCCACTGCATACCTTCAGGAAGAAAATCTGCAATTGCGCGCCGATGAACTTTATACGCAAATTATTGAGAGTATGGGCGGAGATGCGCAAAAGGCTTCAGTTTACCGAACCGCCATGCGCGTGATCCGGCAGGAAATGACGCAATTCATGTCCGACTTTCGCGCTGATCTAAGCAACAATCCGCCCAGGAACCGGACTGAAAGGCTGGCGCGCTGGAGCAAATTTATTGAAGAAGTTTATATTCCCAAGATCGGAGAGTTGAAGCGCGTGGAGATGGTGGGTGCGCAGCAATTATCGGACGTGCCGCAAATTCAACCTATCGGAAAAGCCCTTTCAGAACTCGCAGATGATTACCTCAATCCGATGATAGAAGCTTTGCGCGAAAGCTATAAAACCGAATTCAAGAGCGGGCGCAAACTGGCGTTTGACGATATCCCTGAATATCTTCAGCCGCAGGTGAGACAATGGGTAAATCAGGTGAAATCCGAAATGCCTGGCGTAAAGCTGGCATCCATGAAGTATGCGGAGCAGATGCGCGATTCGGCACTTTTGAATTACAGCAAGCAAACCGGATTTGATAGGATTCTGTCGATTGCATTCCCGTATCAATTCTGGTACACGCATTCGATGATTAATTGGGCTATGCGTATGGTGGAAAAGCCCAGCTTGTACTCCACGTACTACCGTTACCGCCAAATGCAGGAAAAATTGGAGGCGGACGGTATTCCGCAAAGATTGCGCGGAAAGATTCGCATTGCCACCCCATACTTGCCGGATTGGATGGGAGATGGCATCTGGATTGATCCAACCAAACAAGTATTTCCATTCTCGCAGTTTATGGATCCTGTGGACAGGTTTGCGCAGCGCGAAAATAGTATTAAATACGCGGCTTATGACATTCTTGATCAGATGGTAAAAAACGAGGATATTACCAAAGACCAGGCCAACGTAGCCAAAGAAACTCAGCAGGGCGCGATATGGGATCAGGCATACGCGGCGGCAAAAAGCCAGACCGATTTTTCCGATCCAATGACACTAACATCTATGTTAATGTCGCCAGCTATGTACATGTCCGTGCCCTACTATATCGCAAGCGGGCAATCAGAAAAAATATCGCCAACTCCGCTACTGCGCTACTCGAAATCTCTGGAAACAGCACTAAGCGGAACCAAATTAGACGTGCTCGGAAAAGGCATCGGCCTTTTGGGAGAACCAGAAAGAATTCTGCGCGAAAAAAGCATGACGCCTGGTAAGGCCATGTTCGGCGAATTTGGTGATTACTACATCGACCGCCAGCTTGCCAACATGGTAACAGATGGCGAAGTGGGTTTGAAAGAAGCGCAGCAGGCCATGATTGACAGAAGCGGCGCAGTTTATGAATCGGCGTTAGAACGCGTGCGCAATGAGATAGCCGTGCGCAACCCGGGGATACTGCCAATTCTCGCCGTAAAGAACGGCGCAAAAGCCCCGGATGTGGCGTTCAGCTTATTGACATCTCTATTCCCCGCAGGTTTGCTGCCCTCCGGCGAGCTGGAAGTCATTCAAAAACAACCGGAGTACACGGAAGCCTGGAATAAATACAAGCTGGGAGACAAGCAGGCGTTGACCGACCTCTACAACGATAACCCCGAATTTGAAGCACGCTCAGCCATGCGCGACGATCCCAAAGAGCGCCTTCATCAATTTCTGGTAAGTGAAGTCTATGACCGTTATTTCGCACAACCGCAGGTCAACCGCTCAGAGATTAATAAGCAACTCGGTCAAAACTTTGTAGACTCATTCCTGAATAAAAATACCAAAGACACGGACGGTATTCCTGATGAAACGTTGGCGCAATGGGCAAATATGCTGGGCGGAAATGTACCTGAAACCGTGAATTACCAGCAGCCGGAAACGGGTTTGGATTTATGGCCGGCGGACACCGCAAACGCCTATGGCGCTTATCAAAATGAGCGCAACAGGCTTTTTCCAAATTACTCGGCCATACAGACTGAATATTACAATCTGCCCAAGTCTCAACGCGCGGCCTTTTTGCGCAAGTTTCCCGAACTGAAACAATATTGGCAATGGAAAGATCAATATGCCGCGGAACATCCCGAAATTTCCCCCATTCTCGCCTCCAACTCGAGAGATGCAGAAATGAGAAACAATAGCGCCATTGATTTTACAAAAATGGACTCCGATCTCGCCAACCAAATCCAATATGCTGGTTATACCGGGAAAAATCTGTCCCCTGGGGCATGGATGGCGCTGGAGTATGAATGGGAAAAACTTGGCAAGCCCTATGACAGCCTGAAAGAATGGGTAAATAATGAAATATTAGTATTTGCTAATAAATAAAATTAGTATATAATAATATTGCAATCGTCCTAATGGGTCGGTATCTCGGAGATAAGCGCCCGATTCCATTTAAGACATCGGGCGTTTTTCAATTAAGTACTTTAAAAAAAGGAGCAAAGTAAATGAGTGAGAATGACAAAGCGCTTGGATTCGATAGTACTTCAGAATTGCCTTCACAGGAAAGCGTTTCCCAGGAGCAAGAATCGCAAGAGCAACCCCAATACCTTACTCGTGAAGAGGTTCAAAGTTTGCTTGACGCTCAAAAAGACGAGCTGTTAAGGCAGACACAGAGCCTCACGGATAAGGCTTCCAGTCGTCTGGACAAAAAACTTCGAGACGAGTTAAAAAAGGTCGATGAGGTTATTGAACTGCAAAAAGCCGCAGGGTTACAGATCACCCCGGTTCAAGAATCGGCGCTGCGCGCGCAGGTTTATGACAAAGCCTTGAAAGAACTCGGAACGGATGAAGGATTAGATTCTGCGTCCGCTGCACAGCAAGGCCTGCAGGATGATCCTAACCAGATTGCACAGAAAGCCGCCGCTGTCGTAATCAACGGCATGGCGGAGGAAATCTACAAAAAGGCCGGGGTATCCATTTTGCCGGATGACCCCGAAGTCAGTATGGTGGATCAATCCTCCCCGGTAGCATTTTTGACCACGCTTCAGCAAGCGGTCGAAAAGAAAAAACAGCGCGTCCAAACAGCCCCAGAAGCACGGATTACCTCTCTCGTTAGAGGCCAACAACCAAACACGAATCTGGAAGCTCAATACCTGGAAGAAAAGAGCAAGATTCAGGGCGACGTTCAAGAACTGATCAAGCTCAAGAAAAAGTACAGGGCAAAGGGGCTCCAGATCTGAAAAGATAAGGAGCTTTAAATGACTGTTTACGATCAACAGGCAACAACTTACTCGGACACCACTCCGCATCAGCGGGTAATATCCGATGTAATCAATATTATTGACCCGCGCGATACCCCGTTCATCGCCGCTATTGGCGGACTGGATGGTGCGCGGAGTAAATTCAAAATCAACCAAAATGGTTACAAGATCGAAATCCTTGAAGATGAACTCGATCCGATGACCAGCGCGGTTTCCAACGGCACCGTAGCCATCACAACCGATACCACCAGCTGGACTGTAGCGGACGCTTCTGTATTCCAGGAAGGCCACGTGATCCTGATCGACAGCGAGTACATGGTGGTTTCCGCGGTCAATCTGACCAACAACACGATCACTGTAGGCGCGCGCGATTACGGCGGCACCAATGCCACTCATGCTACCAATGCCAGCATCGAGATCGTCGGCATGGCACGTTTGGAAGGCGCTGACGCGGATTATGGCCCCATCACCGACATCTCGGCCCCGTACAACTATACCTCCATCTTCCAGAAAGGCTTGAATATCTCTGGCACTCTGGAAGCCATCGACCAGTACGGCATCACCGATGAGTATGAGTACCAGTCCATGAAGCAGATTCCCGCTTTGCTGCGCCTGATTGAAAAAGCCTGCTTCCACGGTGTGCGTCAGGCCGGTTCGGCCACGACCCCACGTTCAATGGGCGGTTTAGCTACCTTCATTACCGGTAATACCGTGGATGCCGGCGGAGCCGTCGCCAAGTCAGATGTTGACAACGCAATGGAATACGTTTATCTGGATGGCGGCAACCCCGATCTGCTGGTTTGTAACCCATCAGTCGCCCGTGATTTCAAAGACCTAATTGACAGCTCTTCATACGTCAATCTGGCTTACGAAAACACACAGATCGGCATGCAGCCCATTCAACGCTTCGTTTCCCAATACGGCGCACTGCAGCTGATCATGTCACGCTTCTGCCCGGTTGCCACGGCCTACGTAGTGGACAGCCGCAAGGTCGGCTTGTACAGCTTGCGCCCATTCGCCTGGGAAGAGCTGGCTAAGTCCGGCGATAGCCGCAAAGGCGAGGTGGTCGGCGAATTCTCGCTGATGGTCGCGAACGATTCGGCCCATGCGAAGATTTACGGCATCACTTCGTAACCAAACACTCAACGAGGGGAGGAATAACCTCCCCTCGAAACTTATGGAGGATTATGGATAAAGTTTTTTTTGGGGTAGTTTCATATGGCCCCCAGACACGTGCATTCTGGCTTGGATATTCAAATATGCTCGCGCTGGCAAGTAAATACAATATCGAGTACTCTGGTCAGGCAAGCGGTCTTTCCATGCGCACGGACGGGAATAGAAATCAGGTAGTGCAATCATTTCTCAAAAGTAAAGCAGATTGGTTGATGTGGGTGGATTCGGACAACGTCATTCCCCTGGGAGGCATTCGCAGGCTTCTCGACACGCAGAAAACCCTCGTAACCGGTCTTTATTACATCAAAATTGAACCTTTTACTCCGGTGGCGTACTGGAGAACGAAGCAGGGAACCTATAAACCAATGAATGAATGGCGCAGGGGCGAGATTGTACCAGTGGACGTTGCCGGCATGGGCGCCTGTCTCTGCCATCGATCGGTATTTGAGGACATCAAAAATCAATGCGTTTTGGTGCAGAGATATGACGGCGGCATTACTCCGGTTCACAAATCAAGAATTTATGGTGAGATCCCGGAAAAATTGAAACTGAAACAATCATCCATCACGGACGGCGTGATGAAGATTGGCATTTGCAAACCCAAATTTCAATATGGACCATATCCGTTTTTCGATTTTGGTTATGGACGCACGGAAGATTTGATTTTTTATGAACTGGCCGGGCAATGCGGTCATGATGCCTGGTGCGACACGTCCGTTGAGTGCGATCACATCAGCGGCGAGTGGATCATAAACGGGGAAGCATACAGAGACAATCTCAAGAAAAGCACGGTAGTCATCCCGTTGGTAAAAGAATACGTGAGTATTGAGATGGAAGAATACGGGAAGGAGGAATAGATGGCCGATAAATGGATTCAAAAAGCTATCAAAAAGAAAGGTGCACTGCGTAAATCTTTGGGTACCAAAAAAGGAAAAAAAATTCCTGTTTCGAAATTGAAAGCCGCGTCAAAGAAAACTGGCAAGCTCGGCAAGCGTGCGCGGCTGGCACTTACTCTTAGAAAGATGAAAAAATGACGCTGAAGATTCTCGAAATAGGCGCTGGCCCAAAGCCGCAGGCGCAATTGATCTGGCCGGATGCTGAAATTGAGACAATGGACGCCAATTCTGAATTCAATCCGACTTACCTGCACGATGCCGCCACCATGCCAGAAGAACTGTATGAGAAATACGACGCCCTGCTTGCCTCCCATGTTCTGGAACACTTCCCTCACTGGAAAACCGCTGAAGTCTTGAAGGAATGGAAAAAAGCCGTAAAGGTCAATACTGGTCAGGTGCATATTGTCGTCCCGTCTTTCGAATGGGCGGCAGAGCAGGCGCTGTCGGAACACCCCAGCAAAGGAACTTTACCGCACTTATTCGGTGGAATTGTCAATCGCTGGGATATTCATATGACCGCTTTTACCATGCGGCATTTACGCGTTTTATTCGAATCATGCGGCCTGATGGTCATTCGCGCCCGCAGTGCGCCATACAACATCAATGCCTATGGAGAAATCGTAGAAGCTGAACAACACTATATCTGCGGAGTGAGAAAGCCGGATGAAAATAATTTACAAAGCTGACGGCTTATTTATTTTGATTGAAACGAAGGTGAAAAATGACAACTCTCATTGATGCCATGCTGGAAACTGCCCGCGTTATTGGCGCCGTGAGAGAAGGCACGGCCACCGGCGGAAGCACCACGACCCTGATCGACACCCAGCTGAACGAAGCATCCGGTTATTACAAGGGCGGGACGATTTGGTTATTGAGCGGGGATAATGATGGCACTTGCGACATCGTCGCTGGGTTTGGAGAAAATACGGTAACCCTCACATCTACCCTGGCTCAAACAGTTGCCGCGGGAGTGTGTTACGCAATCGCCAATAACGAATACCCAAAGCACAGGATCATGCAGGCAGTATTAACACAATTAAGGTTTGCCAAAATCCTGAAAACCAATGACACCCTGGCGGTTACAGCTGACACGGAAGAGTACTCTCTGCCTTCCGGTGTTTCAAATGTCCGGCGCGTAGAGGTGGCCGCGTCTACCAGTGCGCCATACGGATACGCCCCCAACCGTTTCTGGAAAGAATGGAACGGAAAAATCATATTTGATAAGGGGTATGCGCCGACATCCACGGGTAATAAAATCCGCCTATGGTATGAAGGAATCCATGAAGAAGTCGGCGAAACCGAAGAAATTCTTACCAGTGTTGATATTAACTGGTTGAAATGGTCGGCAGCCGCTTTTCTTTATCGCGAAGAAATCAAGCGAATCCAGAAAGACAATCCAACCGCGCTTGACTTGCTCAACGAAGCAAAATCCCTGGAAGCCGAAGCGAAAATGAACGCTGGGCGCTTCCAATTGTCCTCAATGCCGATCGATTCAAAACTTGCAGGATGGTAAATGACGATCAACGTAGGCCCAGACGCGACCAACATAACGCACCATATCAGCCTGACCGATGGTATTGATACCATTGGGTTGATCTTGTGTGATTCTGCCGGTAATGCCAATCCTTTTGCGATCACCCGCGCTCCTACTCCGAGAACGGCCATGAAAACCACATCGGGCAATCAGAAATATTCTGATTTTGAGCCACCCTGGACACCGGTATCGCAGGAAGATTGGAGTGGTGGGCGCGGGATGGTCGATTTTGATCTTGATGTCTCGCGTTATTTTGACAACTGGCGCGCCAATACGCTCTATGGAAAAATCTTCCTGGGTGGTCAGGAAATCTATACCAAAGGCTACCGCAGCGCGGATTACAGCCTACCCGGAAGTCTGAAATGGGTGGCGATGCTCCCCGGAACTCGCAAATATCTGGCGGTAAATTTTACGGCATCCGCGTCATATAGCGCGACCACAATCTATTTATGGTTAAAGCGCAAAGGAACGCCGCCCGAAGACTTAAATGTTATATTATGTTCTGATTCTGGCGGAAATCCGGGAGCGACATTACAATCCGCAGCCGTTACCACAACCAACATTACGGACGTGGTCAGCGAGTTTTATAAGATTACAATCAGCGCTCAATCCCTCACAAGCGGAACCGATTACTGGATCAAAATTTATTCCGCGGATTCCGATAGCGATAACTACTGGGCTATTGGGGTAAATAATTCGGCCGGAACCACAATGGAATCATCCGATGGCAGCACCTGGTCAAGTTCGGCTATTGACCTGTATTATCGCATCACCGCGGCAGACGATTCCTATTCTACAAAATTCTTTTCATACCGACGTAGCCTTTATTGCATTCGGAATACCGGCGCAGCCCCAAAGCTATACATCAATGGAGATAAGGGCTGCGCAGATTCAAACTCTGGCGCACTTTCGACGCTGATTGATGCGACCAAATCCTGGGTGGCCAATGAATGGGCTGGGTGCATTGCTCTATTGATTGCGGGGCCTGGTTCGAATGAAGCCAAACCCTGGCGTACAATTGTCAGCAATACCGCGACAACACTCACAGTCGATTCTCCCTGGATTACCACACACACAACCGCAACGGATTATGTGATCCTCAATTCGAATAAATGGACTGAATTGACCGGCCACGGTCTCACCGTTGACGTTACCGATATTCTGGTAGTGAACAACATCGTCTATTTTGCGCAGGGCGATTCTGTCAATTATCGCAGGATGCGCTGGTACAACAACTCCGGCGCGGAAACCACTGAATACGGGGAAGATTCATCTGCGGCGCTAAAAGCAACATATTTATGCACTGTACGAGATACCTCTACGGGGAATTTTTATATCTGGCGCGCGAATAATTTGGATGGTTCAAGCAATATCAGCGTTTCCAATTCGGCGGTAAAGGCCTGGGGGACTGAACTTGCCTTTGGCAGCGCCATTTCTTTTCAAGATGAAAATGGAAAAATCACCGGCATTACGGAGTACGGTCCCGGAACAAAATTGCTCTGGATCATGCGCGAAGGTTCAGTTTTCGCCTACAGCTCTGGCGCTGCAGATGAAATTCCGCTGAAAGAAATGCATGCAGCTGCTGAATACACCAACGGAACGGTATTCCTTACCCACAACGTATATCTATATTTCAATTTCGGGCAAGGGCTTGAAAGATACTACAACAGCCTTTTGGACGATGTCGGGCCAAACAAAGATGATGGCTTGCCTTCTGGACGTCAGGGTGCTATTTCGTGCATGGCGGGATATCCAGGCAAGATATTTGCAGGAATTGACGCAGGTACGACCGGGATCAGCAGCATTCTTGGCAACGCACAGGATGCTTCTGGCGGTACCGGATGGAACGAAGTTTACCGCGCGCCAGCCGTAGGGCAAAGAATTTGGAATCTCGCATTTCAGCCCATTCCAGGAACGGCCATCGATAGGCTGTGGATTGCAGTAGGTTCGGATATTATCTGGATTCCTTTCCCGTCCGGATCAATTGAACCCATCTACGATTCAAATTATACCTATGTTCACGAAAGCACACTGACCAGTGGATACGTTTATGTCGGGCTTTATGATATTTATAAATTTTTCCATTCATTAAAAATATTTGCCGAGAACCTTGTAGAAGATGCGCAATGGATTGAAGCAGATTACATGATTGACGACGATACAACTTGGACGCAGATACCGGAGAGCTTCTATGTTTCCCCGATGAATGAACAAAAACTCAAAGAAGAATACGGGGTAAACGGGAAACGCATCCGCGTTCGCCTGAGACTGCAAACATCAGACAACACCAAAACCCCCGTTATCAAAAGCACAGTTTTGGATAATGTCAGCCGCGTCCCGGTCAAATATTCATATAGTTTCGCCTATCGCAATTATGACGAAGACGTGAACTTATTGGGAGAAAAAGAAATACTGACCGCTGACGAACGGCAGGAGTTATTGGATAGGTGGGCTGCGGAGCTGACCCCGCTGATCATGCACTCGAATCATAAACAGTATGACAACAAGATCGTGTTTATCGATCCGGCGCAGATTCAACCTGTAAAACAGTCCAAAGAAGGCTATATCGAGAAGATGTCAGTAACAGAGATTTGATGAAGGTATTTCAATTTGGAAAAAAGAAAGGCAAAAAGATTCCCCTTCAGAATAAGCCGGTTGAAGATGTTGTTTTCAAGCAGCCGGATGACGAAGAAGCGATCCAGCCAGTGCAAGGAATCACTCCCGGATCAAAAGAGGAATACTGGGTTGCGCTGGCGCTTTACAGGCTTGGAATCAACTTTTATTACCAGTACGACATCAGCGGGGGAAGGAGTTTTCGCGGCGGTCAGGTAGTGGATTTTTTGGCGCTTACAGTACCTCTGCCAACGCCAATCTTTGTGCAGGGCAAATACTGGCATGGTGGAACGAAAAGCGCGGAAAGCGAATTCAAGGTTGCGCAGGCTGAACGATATTTTGCCGGAGAAGCCCAGCCCGTAGTTGAAATTTGGGATTACGAGATACCGGACAAAGAAACGACCTATCAAGTTGTAAAAAGGAAATTGTTATGAGCGAAGTAAATACATATAACCTCAATATTCACCAGGGCGAAACCTGGACGATGACACTTACCGTCAAAGACGAAAACGAAACCGCCAAAAACCTGACCGGCTATACCGGTAAAATGCAGATCAGAGACAAGCCGGGCGGAACAGTTTTTGAAGAGCTTGCCACTTCTCCGGGATCCGGCATGACGATCAACGGAACTTTTGGAGAAGTAGAACTTGCTTTATCCGCAGCCGAAACTGCCGCGCTCAAATTTCGCAAAGCCGTTTATGACATTTATATTGTCAGCGGCGCGGGAACGGTTACATATCTACTGAAAGGCGATATCACCCTGGAAGCGAGGGTAACTCAATGAAACTTTACGTAGAAGAAACCATTGGCAACGTGGTTGAAGTCGAATCGCTGATCACAATCCTTGAAATCGCAGACTTTGACGCTGGTTTGCGCCAGATGCTGGAAGCAGAACAATCAGATACGATTTCCGCTGGCAGCGATATTACTCTGACCGATAACAACAAGGTAATTCAATTTATTAATCCGAATGGCGCAGACCGAAATGTTTACCTTCCCACGGCCAGTATCAACAATCATGGTTTTGTGATTATCAATACCGCCGCCAGTTCATACACACTCACGGTATTGAGTGGAACAACTACGCTTGGCGTCATTCAAGCGGACAGCGGTATTGGTTGGTTCATTTCCAATGGCATTGTTTGGAAAGGGGAAGGCGGCGGAAGCTCTACGGTAGAGGTTGTGATTGAAGAAGAAGATGGGGCGCCGTCCGCTGTAGTTGAAACAATCAAGGTACCAAATGGCTCATTAGTAGATTATGGCGAAGGCGTTGTAACACTGTTTGAAAATGGCATTATTCCGCGCTCTGCCATGTTATTTCCTGATCAGTGCACCCCATCAGGAGCCATGACCTTTACCGTTAATGCGAGTCAAAGATATTGTCAGTTTGTAACTATTACAACTCCGGCTCTAAATAATACATACGACTATACGGTCGTGTTGGAAAAAGGAACATATGAAATCAAGATTTATTATTACGGAGGCTCAACAGGTGGAACTGGCACACTTTATATTGACGGGAATTCCGTTGATGTTTTTTCGTATCGTGGCGCAGCCGCAAATCTAACCAACACGCTAACCGGGAAAGTGCTTTCGTTTAGTGGATTGCATACAGTCCAAATGAAAATGACCGCAGTCGGGACAGGCGGTTCGGGATATTCATTTCAGCACACCTTTATATCCTTTAGAAGGACAGGAGACTAATACATGGAAAAGGCAGAGCGCATCACCGCTCCGAAAGTAAACAAAAAACTGGATGAGCATTTGCAGGAACATACGCTCAAGCTGAATCAGAAACTGCATGACGTCTGGTATGCCGTCTTTGGGGATAAGGGCAAAGGCGGTCTGTGTGATGACGTGCAGAATTTACAGAGCAGTTTCCAAAGTATTGACAAGCGCCTGACCAACATTGAGGATACACTAAAATGGTTGGTACGGCTTGTGCTTGGCGCGGTCATTCTGGCTGTGCTGGGGCTGGTATTTGTAAAGTGATTTGCCAATATATGGAGGATTATTGAAAAATAAAATGGATATTTCCGTCAGCGGAGCCGTTACCACGATCCGCATGGACGACCCGCGCAAGGGTTTTGAGCAGTGGTTCTTGTTGATGTCCGATAATCACCACGATAGCATATATTGCAATCGGGATCTCGAAACCGAACATCTTGAAGAAGCCAAACTAAGAAATGCAAAGGTTTTTATCTTCGGCGATTTTTTCGATGCCATGCAGGGGCGATTCGATCCGCGCCGGAATATGGATGAATTGCGACCGGAATATCGCAAGGAATATTACTATGATCTTGTGATAAAAGATACCCTAAAATTCTTCGAGCCATATGCCGAATTAATGACCATAATATGTGATGGTAATCATGAATTGGCTGTAAAAAAGAATGCCAATACCGATTTGGTAGAGCGGTTGGTTTACGCCCTGCGGACTGAGTATAAATCGCAGGTGATCCACGGCGGTTACGGCGGGTGGCTTCGGTTCGTTATCGGAAATCACTCAACCATAAACCTGAAATA
>Ga0172371_10006653_pt1 | contig 16734 bp, 13 predicted proteins | sample Lak12m_FD_114543 | JGI IMG/M metagenome (GOLD analysis project Ga0172371, IMG submission 114543) | Freshwater microbial communities from Kabuno Bay, South-Kivu, Congo - kab_022012_12m | ecosystem: Environmental > Aquatic > Freshwater > Lake | place: Democratic Republic of the Congo: South-Kivu...
CCAGCGCTCCAGTACATCGGCCTGGGCCAGCGCCATGAGGTGGTCGAAGCGCTCCCGGTCGGCGCGCTTGAGGATGGCGAAGCGCGCCTCGGTGGAAGCGAAGGCGGCCAGCGGGATCTGCGGCTTCTTGCTGTCCAGCTTGAACGGCTGGCCCTCCGGGTCCCGCGTCGGCGTGTAGCGGTACAGCGGCCAGTAGCCGCAGCGCACCGCATCCTTCTGGTGGGTCATCGGCATCGACATGTCGATGCCGTGGGCGATGCAGGTGCTGTACGCGATCACCAGCGAGGGACCGGGCCAGGCGTCGGCCTCGAGCAGGGCGCGCGTCGCCTGCACGTCGTTGGCGCCGAGGGCGATCTGTGCCACGTACACGTTGCCGTAGGCGCGGGCGATCGCCCCCAGGTCTTTCTTGGCGGTCTCCTTGCCCATGGCGGCGAACTTGGCCACGGCGCCGCGCGAGGTGGCCTTGGACGCCTGGCCGCCGGTGTTGGAGTAGACCTCGGTGTCGAGGACCAGGACGTTGACGTTGCGCCCCAGGGCGAGAACGTGGTCGAGTCCGCCGAAGCCGATGTCGTAGGCCCAGCCGTCGCCGCCGACGATCCAGATGCCCCGCTCCACGAGGTCGCCGAGTACCGACTGCAGGTGGGCCGCCAGAAGCGGCAGGTCGGGGTCGTTGCCGTTGCCGCCGGCCAGGCCGGGCAGGATGTCGGCGACCCGCGCCAGACGCTGCCGCTGGACGGCTATCTGCGCCTCGTCGGACTGCTCGGCGGTCAGGATCTCCTCGACAAGGTCTTCGCCGATGTGCCGCTCGAGGCGCATCAGGAGCAGCCGTGCCGTCTCCGCCTGCGCCTCGTGACCGAGCCGCATGCCCAGACCGAACTCGGCCGCGTCCTCGAACAGCGAGTTGTTCCAGGCCGGACCGCGGCCGGCTGCATCGACAGCCCACGGCGTCGTCGGCAGGTTGCCGCCGTAGATCGACGAGCAGCCGGTGGCGTTGGCGACGATCATCCGGTCGCCGAAGAGCTGCGAGACCAGCCGCAGATACGGGGTCTCGCCGCAGCCGGCGCAGGCGCCGGAGAACTCGAACAGCGGCTCGAGCTGCTGCGTAGCGCGTACCCGGGAGTAGTCGACCAGCGTCCGGCCCAGGCGCGGTATCTGCTGGAAGAACTCCCAGTTCCGCCGTTCCGCCGGCCGGTGCCCGATGGCGTCGTGCATGTCGATGGCCTTGTGGCGCACCTGCGTCTTGCTCTTGCCGGGACACACGTCGGTGCAGACGCCGCAGCCGGTGCAGTCGTCGGGCGCCACCTGCACGGTCAGCTCGTGGTCGGGGAAGTCCTTTGTGCGCACCGGCACGTGCTTGAAGCCCTCCGGCGCGCCCTCCAGCGCCTCCGGCGGGTAGATCTTCATGCGGATGGTGGCGTGCGGGCACACCATGGCGCACTTGCCGCACTGGATGCACACCGCCGGGTCCCAGATGGGGATCTGCTGGGCGATGGCGCGCTTCTCGTACCGGCTGGTGGCGGTCGGGAAGGTGCCGTCGGGCGGGAAGGCGCTCACCGGCAGCAGCTCGCCTTCGCCGGCCATCAGCCGCGCCGTGACCCGCTTGACGAAGGCCGGCGCGTCGGCGGGGATGTGGGCGGCCGGCCCGGCAGCCGCAGCCGCTTCGGCCGCCTCCGGACCCGCCGCCGCGGCTGCGCCTTCTCCGGCGAGCGCCGCCGCCCCGGCGGCCGGCACCTCGACCCGCGTCAGCGCCTCCAGCGAGCGGTCGATGGCGGCGTTGTTGCGCTCCACGATCGTCGGGCCGCGCTTGCCGTACGTCTTCTCGACAGACTCCTTGATACGCGCGATCGCCTCATCGGCCGGCAGCACGCCGGAGAGCTTGAAGAAGCACGGCTGCATCACCGTGTTGATGCGGCTGCCCATGCCGACCTCGTCGGCGATGCCGTAGGCGTCGATCACCCAGAGCTCCAGATGCTTCTCGACGATCTGCTGCCGCACGTGGGCGGGCAGCCGCTCCCAGACCTCGGCGGCCGGGTAGGGGCTGTTGAGCAGGAAGACCGCCCCCTCCTTGGCGCGGTCGAGGATCTTCATGCGCTCCAGCAGTCCGAACTGGTGGCAGGCCACGAAGTCGGCGTCGGAGATGAGGTACGTGGAGCGGATCGGCTCGGGGCCGAAGCGCAGGTGCGAGACGGTCACCGACCCGGACTTCTTGCTGTCGTACTCAAAGTAGCCCTGGGCCCACAGGTCGGTGTGCTCGCCGATGATCTTGACGGAGTTCTTGTTGGCGCCGACGGTGCCGTCGGAGCCGAGGCCGAAGAACAGCGCCTGGACCTCGGCCTCCGGCCGCCGGACGTGGAGCTCGGGCTCGGGGTCGATGCTCAGATGGGTCACGTCGTCGCGGATGCCGACGGTGAAGTGACGCTTGGGCCGCTCGCCGGCGAGCTCGCGGAAGATGCCGGCGACCATCTCCGGGCGGAACTCCTTGGACGACAGCCCGTAGCGGCCGCCGACGACGTGCGGGAGCCGCTCGAAGCGCGCCGCGGCGTCCTGGTCCGTCTGTTCGGCCAGCGCCGCCACCACGTCCAGGTAGAGCGGCTCGCCGACGCTGCCCGGCTCCTTGGTACGGTCGAGCACGGCGATGGAGCGCACCGTCGGCGGCAGCGCCGCCACCAGCTCGGCCGACGGGAACGGCCGGTACAGCCGCACCTTGAGCAGGCCGACCTTCTCGCCGTCGGCCGTCAGCGCCTCGACCGCCTCCTGGGCGGCGCCGATCCCCGACCCCATCAGCACGACGACGCGGTCGGCGTCCTCGACGCCCTCGTATTCGACCAGCCCGTACTGCCGGCCCACCCGCAGCGCCAGCTCGTCCATCACCTCGGCCACGATGCCGGGCGTGGCGTCGTGGTAGGGGTTGCACGCCTCGCGCGCCTGGAAGAAGGCGTCCGGGTTCTGTGCCGTGCCGCGCACCACCGGCCGGTCGGGGTCGAGCCCGCGGGCCCGCAGCGCCAGGACCTCCTCGTCGGGGACCAGCGCCACGATGTGGTCCTCGTCGATGAGAGCGATGCGGTCGATCTCGTGCGAGGTGCGGAACCCGTCGAAGAAGTGGATGAACGGCACGTGCGACCGCAGCGTGGCCACGTGCGCCACCAGCGCCAGATCGTGCGCCTCCTGCACCGAGGCCGACGAGAGCATCGCCCAGCCGGTGCTACGCGCGTGCATCACGTCGCTGTGGTCGCCGAAGATGGAGAGCGCATGTGTGGCTACGCTGCGCGCCGCCACATGCATCACCGCCGGCGTCAGCTCGCCGGCGATCTTGTACATGTTGGGGACCATGAGCAGCAGGCCCTGCGAGGCCGTGAAGGTGGTCGCCAGGGCGCCCTTCTGCAGGGCGCCGTGCAGGGCACCGGCGGCGCCGGCCTCGGACTGCATCTCGACCACGTCCGGCACCAGTCCCCAGACGTTGGGCGTACCGGACGACGCCCAGTTGTCGGCCATCTCGCCCATCGGCGATGCGGGCGTGATCGGGTAGATCGCCACCACTTCGCTCAACGCGTAGGCGATCCGGGCCGCCGCCTCGTTACCGTCGAGGGTCGCCCACTGTGTCTCCACCGAAGCCTCCCTGATCGCCCGATCGTGAGTGTCGCAGCCGCGTCTCGGCGCGCGAGGACGCAGCGATGACTTACGTGAGGTGCTGCACGAACCAGTCCCTGGCCAGCACAGCGACCCGTTCCAGAGCACCCGGCTCGGGAAACAGGTGCGTGGCGCCGGGGACCACCTCGAGGCGCACGTCGGCCTGCGCCATCTGCTCCCTGGCGCCTTCGTTGAGCTTGAGGACCAGATCGTCGGCGCCGCCGACGACCAGCAGCACCGGTGCCGAGACACGCTCCAGCGCCGCCCCGGCCAGATCGGGACGGCCGCCGCGCGAGACCACCGCGCCGACCCGTTCCGGCAGGTCGGCGGCCAGCATCAGCGCCGCGGCCGCGCCGGTGCTGGCGCCGAAGGTACCCAGCGGCAGCCCCGACAGGCGCCCGTCTGTCCCGACCCAATGGGCAGCAGATCGCAGCCGGCCGGCCAGCAACGGGATGTCGAAGCGCAGGGCCCTCGTCCGCCGGTCCACGGCTTCCTCGGCCTCGGTGAGCAGGTCCATGAGGAGGGTGGCGAGACCGGCCTCCTGCAGCACTTCGGCGATCTGGCGATTGCGCGGGCTGTGACGGCTGCTGCCGCTGCCGTGCGCAACGACCACCAGGCCGTGCGGGTCCCAGGGGATCGTCAGGTCGGCAGCCAGCGAGACCGATCCCGCCGGTATCACGACCGCCCCGGCCCACACCACGCGTTCACCGACCATCCTCACCCCCTGCGTCATCGGACGCTCCGGCGCCGGAGGCACCCTCATGGCCGGCTTCGGATGCACCGTCCAGACCAGCGCCGGATGCATCCCGGTCGTCGGCGGCCGACACGACGCCCTGAGCGGCGCCCGCAGGGCGCGCGTCATCAGCGCCTGCCGCGGCCTCTTCGTTCTCGGCGCGGGCGGCGCTGAGCAGCTGCCGTACCTCGTCGTCGCTGGTCTGGCCGAAATCCCGATACCAGGAGCCGACCGCGTACATGGCCGGCGGCTCCAGCACGCAGACGACCTCGTCGGCTTCTTCGCGGATGATCTCGCAGACCGGAGGCGGGCCCACCGGCGCCGCGACCACGACGCGCAGCGGCTTACGGGTGCGCAGGGCGGCGACCGCCGCCCGCATCGTCGACCCGGTCGCCAGCCCGTCGTCGACCAGCACGACGACCTTCCCGGTCACATCCAGCGGCGGCCGGTCGCCCCTGTACAGCCGCTCTCTGCGCTCCAGCTCCGCGCGGGCGCGCTCCTTGAGTGCCGTCAGCTCCTGCCCACCGACGCCGAACTGGCGTGCCAGGCGTTCGTCGAGCACGAGCACGTCGCCGGTAGCCAGCGCTCCCAGCGCCAGCTCCTCCCGGCCGGGAGCGCCGATCTTGCGCACCACGAGCACGTCGAGCGGCGCCTCGAGAGCGCGGGCGACCTCGTAGGCCACCTCGACGCCGCCGCGCGGCAGGGCCAGGACCAGCACGTCACGACGGCCCCTCAGCTCCGCGAGACGCTCCGCCAGTACGGTCCCCGCATGCCGCCGGTCGGCATACCCCGCCGACTCCGGCCGCTCCCTGTCTCTCCACGGCGGTGTCACTGGTCACCTCCAGATACCCGGCATCGGTCGCCTCAGCCACCCGCCGACCCGGCGGACGGCTCTGTGGCATCGGCGCCGTCCGTCTCGCCCGCGCCGTCCGACTCGCCGGCGCCGTCCGTCTCGCCGGCGCCGTCAGTCTCGCCCGCCCCCTCACGCGCCCGCCGCTCCTCGACGCTGCGCTTGAGCAGCCCCATGATGTCGATGACCTCGCCGGCGGGCTGCTCGGTGGCCGCCGCCGCGACCGGTTCCACCCCGCCCGCCTCGGCTTTCTCTTCGATCAGGCGCAGCAAGTCCTCACGGTACTCGTCGCGATACTGCTGCGGGTCCCACGGCTCGACCATGGCCTCGACGAGCTGCTCGGCCATGGCGAGCTCCCGATCGCTCACTCCCAGCTCCTCCAGGCCGTCGCCGGGCAGATCCAGCTCATCGGGCGCCCGCAGCTCGTGCGCATAGCGCAACAGCTCGAGCACCAGCACGTCGCCGCGCGGCACCACAGCCGCCAGGTACTGCCGCGTGCGGATGACGACCCTGGCGACGGCCACCCGGCCGCTGCGCCGCAGCGTCTCGCGCAGCAGGGCATACCCCTTGCGGCCGGCCTTCGTCGGCGCAAGGTAATAGGGCCGCTCGAAGTACGTCACGTCGATCTCGTCGGCGCCGACGAACCCGGTGATCTCGATGGTCTGCGTGGCCACGGGGTCGGCCCGCCGGAAGTCTTCATCGCCGAGCGTCACGAACTCGCCGCTGCGGTACTCGTAGCCCCTGACGATGTCTTCGGGCGGCACCGGCTCGTTCTGCTCGTTCTGACGTTCCTCGTGGATCACCGACATGGTGCGCCGGTCGAGCTGCCGGAAACGCAGGCGGTCTCGCGACGCGGCCGGGAAGAGCCCGACCGGGATGTTCACCAGACCGAAGCTGATGGCGCCTTTCCATATGGAGCGGGGCATGTCTGCCTGATGCCCGTCAGAGGCGCCATCGCAAACAGACGCGTGCAGCTGAGGCGGCCGCAGTGGCTCCTGTTTGCCGCCCGGGACGACCGGGTAGCCGATAGAGCATGCCCGTCGTCCTCCTATGGAAAGGGGCAGCATGAGCAGGGGTCCCACAGAGATCGCCCGGATCAGGGCGGAAGATGCGTTGAGCGATGCCCTGGACGCCATACGGGCGCTGCGGCACCGCGACGACCGCATGTGGAAGCTGCGGCGCTCGGCGAAGAAGAGAGCCCGCACCGTCCGCCGCAGGTGGGAGACCACCGCCCCGGCGGTCGGCGCGACCGTCCGGTCCAGCGCTCGCGGCGCCGTCCTGCTCGCCGGGAGCGGCCGCGGCGTCGCCTTCGGCGCCGGCGCACTGACCGGCCTCACGATCGGCGTCTGGGTCGGGCGCGCAGCCACCGACGCCGCCGTGCGGGAGGACATGGCCAGGCTCACCGGACCGGTGAGCCAGACGTCACATGCCATCGCCGGCAAGGCGAGCGCGGCGGCCGATGTGAGCGTCCGCAGCCTGAAGAGCTCCGGACATGCGGTGAGCTCGGCCACCACCCGAGCCGCCGCGACCGTGGCTCACGCGCCGGCGACCGTATGGACCGGCATCGCCGGCAAGGCCGACGGCAACGGCGGCGGTCGCAAGAACGACGCGCCCGCCGACTGACGGCTTCAGGGAGCGGTCGGCAGGAGCTGCTCGACGGTGGCGGTGCCGCCGCCGGCGCCGTAGGCGACGATCATGCGGTCGGTGGTCCATTCCACCGGCGCCCAGTCGTCGGTCCAGGGATCGTCGATCGGGTCGATCGTCGCCAGATCGCGGGCGAAGAGCTGCGTCAGCGACGCCACCTCACCCTCGGCGGCGAGCAGGCGCCGCCGCAGCTCCGGCACCGGCACCGGCTCGTCGAAGCCCACCACCAGCGTGTTGAAGCGCAGCGCCGGCCACGCGATCACCTGGGGAAACTCGGTCGCCAGCGTGCCTGCGACCGCATCCACCAGACTGCGGTCACCCGGCACCGTCGTCACGTCGAGGACCATGACGCCGCCGGGAGTCAGACGGTCGCGCGCCAGGGCGAAGAACTCGCGCGTCGCCAGGTAGAAGGGAACGTACGGCTGACGATAGGCGTCGGCCATGATCGCGTCGTAGCGCTGTTCGGTGCTGCGCAGGAACGGCCGGGCGTCGGCCGTGACCACGCGCAGGTTGGGGTTGTCCTCGAGGCCGAAGAAGAGCCTGCCGGCCTCGCTCACCTTGCCGTCGATCTCGACGCCGTCGATGCGTGTGGAGGGAAAGAGCTCCCCGTACGCGCGGGCCGTGGTACCGCCGGCGTTGCCGAGGATCGCGATCCTCTCCGGCACACGGTCCATCAAGGCGGGGACGGTGAGGAACATGTCCCACTCGCCCCCGGTGAACACGGTCCCCTTGACCCACTTGGAGTGCACAGCCTGACCCTCGTTCAGATAGAGATAGCGGCTGTCGCCACGCTCCGCGACCTGCACGAACTGGTACTGGGACTCCTCCTCGAACACCAGTCCCGGCGTCGCCTTGACCACGCCCGGCGGGATGAGAAGGAGGCCGGCCAGCACGATGCCGACGATCAGCCAGCGCCAGCCGAGCAGGATGGCGGCCGCCAGACCCACCAGAGCGACCGCTCCGAGCAGCGTCCGCTGCGTGCCGACGAGCGGGATGAAGACGATCGCCGGCAGGAACGTGCCGAGCAGGCTGCCCACCGTGGAGAGCGCGAAGATGCGGCCGGCGGTGCGCCCGGCGTCCTCGACGGTCGGCACGGAAAGCCGGATGGCGAACGGCGTCACCATGCCCAGCAGCACCACCGGCGGCACGAAGAGGAAGAGCGACCCCAGCAGCGAGCCGATGATGGCGCCGGCCGACACGGTGTCGAGAGCACGCACCGAGAGATCGAGCAGCGGTCGCGCCAGGAACGGGACGATGGCGGTGACGACCGCCGCCGCCAGCACGATGAAGCCGAGCAGGCGCGCCTCCGGCCGGCGGTCGGCGAGGCGGCCGCCGAGCCAGTAGCCCAGCGACAGCGAGGCGAGGACCAGGCCGATGATGTTGGCCCAGACGATGGTCGACGAGCCGTAGAAGGGCGCCAGCAGACGCGAGGCGCCCATCTCGATGGCCATCGACCCCATGCCGGCCAGGAACACGAGCCACAGGAGCGGCGCCGTGCGCGCCTTCATCGTCTCCGCCGCCTCGGTCGGCGCTGGTGTCGCGGCCGCCGCTGCTACTGCCGGCGATCCCGCCGTGGAAGTCGTCACGTGCCGTGCCCCTTCGTCGAAGCCTGTTGACGTAGTAGCTAATCCTAGCGGCCGTCGCAGGAACAGCGCTCACCGTTGCGACGGGCCCCCTCGGCCGTCCGCGTCGTGCAACGCCGTCACGAGCGCCTCGACCGCTTCGTCGGTCTGACCGCCGGCGTGGAAGAACCGCACCACGCCGGCCTCGTCCAGCATGACCACGTGCGCCACGGGACGATCCGCCTCGCCGACGAAGTCGCGGACCAGCGATCCATCGCCGTAGATGGTCACGACGCGGCGCCACTGCGGCTTCGGGACGCCGCCGCGCATGCCGGCGTCGATCCATCCCGCCAGCGGCCGGTAGACGAGCGAGGGTATCGTGGGCACCTCGTAGGCGATCGTGTCCGGCGCCCGCCGGGCGAGCGCCGCGAGCCAGCGGTCGATATCCGACTGTGCGGCGCGGCGGTAGGCGATCAGGAGCACCGCCGGTGCGCCGGCCACGTCCTGCGGAAAGCGGACGATCTCGCCCGAAAGAGCGTGGCCGAGGACCGCCGGGAAGAGCCGGCCGACGATGTCTCCGGCATCACGACCGGCGACGTGATCACGTGTCTCGCCCGTCTCGCGCATCACCGCACTCCGTGTCTCGGCTCGTCCCATCGGGAGCAGCGCACGCCGTCGTCCGTTCTCGTCCTCGCCTCCCACGGCAGACGTGCGCGTCCTGACCGTGGTTCTTCCCCGTAGCCGGCGAACGGACTCGGAGCCTGCAGACGGAGCGCGAGAGGGAGACACAGGCGGGACGGCCGGCACGCGGAGACGGGGCGCGAGCGACGGGAGCGGCCGGCGCGTGTACACTGAGGCCTGCGCGCCGGCCGTCCCGCGACGGGCCGGCGCCGGTGCGTCCCGGGCCGTTCGGTCCGGCCACCGGCCGAGACGGCGGCGCGACGGCCGCCGCAGATCACCCCCGAAGGTCAGAGCACTGCCATGCACGCTGCCGAGAAGATCCGCAACCTCGCCATCATCGCCCACATCGACCACGGCAAGACGACGCTGATCGACAGCATCTTCCGGGCCGCCCACGTGTTCCGCGACAACGCTCGCATCGAGGAGCGGGTCATGGACAACAACGACCTGGAACGGGAGCGCGGCATCACCATCCGCTCCAAGCACTGTACCGTCGAGTGGGACGAGCACCTCATCAACATCATCGACACCCCCGGGCACGCCGACTTCAGCGGCGAGGTCGAGCGCGTGCTCAGCATGGTCAACTCGGTCCTGCTGCTGGTGGACGCCAACGAAGGACCGATGCCGCAGACCCGCTACGTGCTGATGCGGGCGCTGCGGACGGGGCTGCGGCCGATCGTGATCGTCAACAAGGCCGATCGGCCCAACGCCGATCCCTCGGGCGCCCTCGACGCCACCTTCGATCTGTTCGTCGAGCTCGGCGCCGACGACGAGCAGCTCGACTTCCCGGTGCTGTACGGCTCCGGGCTGGAGGGCTGGATCGTCGCCGACCTCGACGAGTACCGGCGCGAAGAGATCGACCGCGCCGAGCACGAGCGCGACGGCAGCGCCGAGCTCTCACCGGCGATGCGCGCCGAGCTGGCCCAGGCCGGCATGGCCGACCTGTTCCAGACGATCATCGACAAGGTGCCACCGCCGCAGGCGGACCACGAGGCGCCGTTCCTGATGCAGGTAAGCACGCTCGCCTGGAGCGACTACGTGGGCCGCATCGGCTGCGGCCGCGTGCTGCAGGGCACCCACCGGGTGGGAGACGAGCTGCGACGCACGATGACCCGCTGGGACGAGCCGGCGCGCGCGATCACAGGCGTCGACCCCTCACAGGGTGCCGGTACCGCGGTGACCGGCGACGACTGGTCGATCGTCGGCACGCAGACGGCGCGCAGCGCTCACCTCTGGGTCACACGCGGTCTGGAGAAGCGCGAGGTCGAGGAGGTCGGAGCCGGCGACATCGTCTGGCTCAACGGCCCCGAAGAGATCGGCATCGGCGACACCCTGAGCGCCCCCGAGCTGCAGGACACGGCCCTGCCGCCGCTCGAGATCGAGGAGCCGACCGTCTCCATGTTCTTCCTGGTCAACAACGGGCCGTTCGCCGGCCAGGACGGCCGCGCCGCCACCCTGCGGCAGATCAAGGACCGGCTGACACGCGAGGAACGGGTCAACGTCGCCCTGCGCGTCGAAGACATCGGGCGGCCGGACGGCGTCAAGGTCTCCGGCCGCGGCGAGCTGCACCTCGCCATCCTCATCGAAGAGATGCGGCGCGAGGGCATCGAACTCTGTGTCTCGCGCCCCGAAGTCATCACCCATCGCGACGGCGCCGGGAAGCTGCTGGAGCCGATCGAACAGCTCATCATCGACGTGCCGGAGGAGTTCCAGGGCGCCATCATCCAGGAGCTGGCCCTGCGCAAGGCCGACCTGGTGAGCGTGCACGCCACCGGCACCGGCCTGGTCCGCCTCGAGTTCACGATCAGCACCCGCGGGCTGATCGGCTACCGGTCCGACTTCCTCACCGAGACGCGCGGCCTCGGCGTCATGTCGTCGCGCTTCGTCGGCTACGGGCCGTGGCGCGGGGAGCTGCCGGCCCGCAACCGCGGCTCGCTGGTGAGCCAGGCGAGCGGCGAGACCGCCTCGTATTCGCTGGAGAACCTGCAGCAGCGGGCGGTCCTGTTCGTGCGGCCCATGGACCGCGTCTACGAAGGCATGATCGTCGGCGAGAACGCCCGCAGCGGCGACATGCTCTGCAACCCGACCAAGAAGAAGCAGATGGGCAACTACCGCTCGTCGACCAAGGAGATCGACACCGGCCTCAAGGTGCCGCGGACGCTGACGCTCGAGTCGGCGCTGGAGTGGATCGCCGGCGACGAGCTGGTGGAGGTCACACCGCAGAGCGTCCGCGTGCGGAAGGCGATCCTGCGCGCCGAGCAGCGCAAGCAGGCAGCCAAGCACTGAACAGCGTGCGGCGCCGGCGACGGCCGGACTCAGAACCGGTTACCGGTGCTGCCGTCGACCTGCCAGGGCTTGGTCCAGGTGCCACCGCGGGCATCGCGCCAGGTGACGCCGCGGAAGTCGTTGTCGTCGCAGTTGCTGAGGTACATGACGCCGCCGCCCGGAGCCGCCGAGCGGATGACCGACGAGATCCAGCGCGAGCCGCGCATGTTCTTGGCCAGCAACGCCTGCGAGTGCGACTCCTGGCGTACGCGCTGGTAGCGGACGGTCATGTCCGCGAGCACGTTCCTGAACGTCCAGCCGCAGGCGCGGCCGACCGGTCCGGACAGATTGAACGCGGCGCCGCGCGTCTGGTAGATGCGCAGCCCGTTGATGGTGAAGTCGCGCGGCCCGTTGAGCTCGAAGCCGTGACCCCAGGGGAACGCGCGACTGGTGCCGGCGCCGCGGATGGTCACGTTCGTGATCGAGCAGAGACGGCCGGGACCGTCGAAGGACATGGCCTGTGAGCCCTGCGGCGCAAAGGTGACGCCCATCAGCGAGATCCTCGTGTAGCCGCGGGCGCCGCCCCGCGCGGTGCACTCGAAGCCCATGCGCGCCGTCGATCTGACGTAGCAGTTGATGAAGCGGATGTGGTGCACGCTGCCGTTGCGATCGTTGATGCTGATGTTGTTCCAGGCGCTGCCGTCGAAGACGCAGTTCCGGAAGGTGATGTGGTGGGCGCGCGAGATGAGCACCGTCGCCTGCTGGAAGCGACGGCTGGAGACGAAGCGGACCCGGTCGTAGGTGCGGTACTTCTGACCACCGGTGAGCTTGAGGTCGCGGATGACCCTCTTGGTCTGCGGCGGGTCCTTGGGAGCCTTCGGCGGCGCCCCCGCAGCCGGGTCGGCGCCGCAGGCGACGACGGCAGCACATGCCAGGCAGACCGCGGCGACGGCGAAGCAGGCGGCGGGTCCGCGACGACTCCGTGAGCGCAGGTCGCGAGCGGGTCGCCTCGATGAGCGGGCGCGCCGGTGACGGCGCTGTCCGTGACCCAGCATAGAGGCTCCTCCTGTGCCCGGGTTCATAGTCTGGCGCAACGACCGACCGTGACCGGTCGCAGAAGCGCGGCCGGCGACGGCCGCGCCCATGCTGTCATGTTGAAGACGAGTGGATCCGTCTCCTTCTTACACGAAGCGGCCGAACGAGACAAGTGCCGGGTCAGAGCATGATCACCAGGCTGACGCCCATCACCGCCATGCCGGCGATGAGCCCGTAGATGGCCAGGTGGTGCTCGCCGTACTCGCGCGCCGTCGGCAGCAGCTCGTCGAGCGAGATGAAGACCATGATCCCGGCCACGATACCGAACATGATGCCGAAGGTGATCTCGTTGAAGAACGACCGCAGGAAGAGGTAGCCGATGAGCGCCCCGACCGGCTCGGAAAGGCCGGACAGCGCGGAGTAGATGAACGCCTTGCGGCGGCTGCCGGTCGCGTAGAAGACGGGGATGGCCACAGCGATGCCCTCGGGGACGTTGTGGATGGCGATGGCGACGGCGATGGAGACACCGAGCTTGGGGTCCTCGAGGGCGGCGATGAACGTGGCCAGGCCCTCGGGGAAGTTGTGGATGCCGATGGCCAGAGCGGAGAGCAGGCCCATGCGCAGCAGCCTCGGGTCCTGCTCGTGCGCCATCGCCGCCGGCATCAGCGGCAGGGCGACGCCGCCGCCCGCATCGACGGTGATGTCCCGCAGCGCCTCGGCCTCCTCCATCTCCTCGAGGCGGCGCACGGTATGCGGGTTCTCAAAGCTCGGCACGAGCTTGTCGATGACGGCGATCAGCGCGATGCCGCCGAGAAAGGAGGCCAGCGCCGCCCAGCCTCCGGCTCCGAGTCCCAGGCTCTCCTCGAACGCCTCCTGGGACTTCTGCAGGATCTCGACCAGCGAGACGTAGATCATCACGCCGGCCGAAAAGCCGAGAGCGACCGACAGCATGCGGGTGTTGGTCCGCTTGGCGAACAGCGCCAGGACGCTGCCCAGCCCGGTCGCCAGGCCGGCGAACACCGTGAGTGCGAAGGCGAAGCCGACGCTCACGGTGCCGGGTCCCGGGTGGCGGCAGACGATCGCATGGGATCGAGCGTCTCCATGCCGGGGAGTCTACCAACCACCCGGCGCTGCCTGCGCCCGCGCGTCGGCGCCTCTCCCGTGGGTGCCCGCAACAGCGGTCCGGCTCGCACGCGTCAGTGTCCCGGGGAGATTCGACCGTGTATGCTCGCCTGCATGAAGAAGCTCTGGTTCGTCGTCATGCTCGGCGCGTGGGTCGCCTTCTTCGTCCTGGTCGCCGCCTCGCCCTCCACTTTGCTCGACATATGGGACTGGGTCGGTGGCCTGTCGTGGCCGCTCGAGGTGCTGCTCTGGATCGTCTTCCTGCCGTGGATGCTCGCCCTGGCGGTCTGGCGCTCCGGCTGGCCCGACTGGCTGCGCTGGCTGCTCATCGTCATCCTCGCCGCCGGCTGGACCGCGGCCTCGCGCCCGAAGAAGAGGTAACAGCCCCCGCGCGCATCGCATAGACTTCGCCCCGTCGGTGACCGCGAGCAAGGCGAGGCAGCGTGAGCGTCGAGTATCTCAGCAAGCAGCTGGGCGCCAGTGAGCAGATCCGCTACACGGAGCGCCACCACTGGATCTTCCCCCTCACGGTCATGATCAAGTGGATCGTCTTCGCGGCCGTGGTCGTCGTCCTCATCATCCTGTTCAGCATGTGGTTCCCCGATGCCCGCTTCGTGCGCTGGTTCTACTTCGTCCTCATCGTGCCGGTGGTGCGCATCGGATGGGGTTTTCTCTCCTGGCGGATGAACGTCTACGCGCTCACGAACCGTCGCGTCGTCGAGGTCACCGGGGTGGTCAGCAAGCGCGTCAGCGACTCGTCGCTGGAGAAGCTCACCGACGTGGTCCTCACGCAGTCGCTGTTCGGTCGCCTGCTCGGCTACGGGACCATCGAAGTGCTCACCGGGGCCGCCAAGGCCGGCATCAACTCCCTGCGCCAGATCAGACGGCCGATGGAGTTCAAGACAGAGATGCTGAACGCCAAGGAAGAGCTGGAACGGGAGATGGGTCAGAGCGGCTGACCCTGCCCGGGCGAGCGGCGGACCCGCCGCGCCGCTGTGCCTACCAGTTCAGACCGGCCATCTGGGAAGCGCCATGGGCGATGAGCAGCAGGCCGAACACGGCGACCGTCGCCGTTCCCAGTGAGGCCCCGTGCGCCACCAGCCACCTCTCCATCGCGTCGGTCGACCGCCGGCCGCGATCGCCGAGCCGGCGGTAGAGGAACAGCGGCAGCCACACCGGCACCAGCGCCACGATCAGGAACAGCGCGCACGCGACCACGCCACCGAGGATGCCGATGTCCGGCGATGTGGCGGCGTTGGCCACCACCAGCGTGGTGACGATGTTGCGCACGCGGGCGACGCTCAGCAGCAGACCGAGGCCGAAGCAGGCGATCCAGGGCAGGTGATCGACACGCGACATCCAGCGCTGCAGACGATCGCCGGCCGGTGACGCATCGCCGTCCCCCTCGGTGGAAGACGAGGCCGCCGATGGTGTCACGGGAGCGGCATCGGCGACGGCGACGGTCTGGACCTCGTCCCGAGGGGCCTCCCGGGCCGCGCCCGCTGCCGCGCTCAGGGCTCGCCGCCGCCGTCTGCGAGAGCGCCGTCCGAGGAACCAGCCCACGGCGCCGGCCGTGAGCGCCACGCCCAGCACCAGCTCGACGCTGCCGCCGATCAGCGCATGCAGGCGAGCCGACGGATACGTGGCCCCGTGCAGCGCCGTGGCGGCGACGATCATGAAGGCCGTCGCCCAGAACGCGTAGCCGAAGGCGTACCAGGCGGCGGCCCGCACACCCTGCGACGAAGCGAGCAGCGTGACCACGCCGACCATCGCCGTCGGTGCCAGACCGGCGACGATGGCCGCCAGGATCGTCTCCGCGATCAACGCCGACATCGACTCCGTCCCATTTCGCCTCACCTCGGCCCGGCTCAAGCCGGCGCACCTCCCGACGCGTCGGGGCGCCGCGCTCGTCCTCTCTATCGGTCTCCACACGCCGCTTCGACAGGGGGACGCCGGAGCCTCTGAACGACCGCCGCCGCGGCGATCCGGCACGGCGGACCGCAGCGCCGTGGTCCAGACCGGGACGCACCATCGCTCGGCTCGGCCGCCAGACGCCAACGCAGTCTGGAGGCTATTCCCGATAAATCATGTCAGAATTCGACCACCAGAACGATGCCCGTACGGACAGACAGACGTCGGAGATGCCCTGCGGGATCGCGTGCGAGGGAGGTCCGGCATGAGAAGGCTTTTCGAGATCGGTGGCTACGTGGCCGCCGTCGTCCTGCTTGCGTTCGGCATCACGGCGCTGGTGCTGGGGATCACCGGGCGCGCCGACATCAGGGACAACCTGGCCGCCGAGAAGATCACCGGCAGCCCCGACATGACGCCGGCGGCCATCCAGAAGGAGATCGATGAAGCCGGCATCACGGTGACCGATCTACCGACGCGGGCCGTTGCCGGCGAGGCGATCGACACGGGCGCCGAGGCCAGGGCGTTCGCCGGGTACATGCGCGTGCACGGGCTTCTGGCCACCGGCGGCCGGGTCTACGCCGAGATGGGACGCTACCTGACTGAGGACGGAGAGGAGACCAACGATGCCGCCGAGGCCGCCATGGACGAGTCGGGCCGGCCGGTCCCCAATCAGGCCCGGGACATCTGGATCACCGAGACGGCCTTTGCGACCGCTCTGAACATGTCGTTCGTCGGCGAGCAGATCTCGAGCTTCAGCATCGTGGTCGCCGTCGCGCTGATCATCGCCGGCATCGGCTTCGGCGTCCTCGCGTTCTCTGCTTTCCGCTGGATGCCAGCTCGTGCAGCCGCCCGATCGGATTCCGGTCGGACAACGGACGCCACGATGAACGCATCGTCGACAGCGCCCCGGAGAGGGCGCGAGTGATCGCGTCCGCCGGAGTCCGCCTGCGCAGCGTCGCATCATCCTGAACCGACGGCCGGCGGCAACGTCACCACAGGTTCGAAGCGGCTCGCGCCGGGGAATCGGATGATCGTACGGGCGGTCGTCGGTTCTCTGCGACACGCCGGCCTTCCCCGGCTCGCCGCGATACACGTAGCGACGAGCAAGCGACCGGCCCGTCCGCGAGGACGATCGACATGACCATCAGGGGAGCGCGGTGCCACACCACGTACTCGTAGGCTACGACGGTACGAAGAAGGGGCGAGCGGCCGTCTCCCGGGCGATCGACCTGGCCGCCAGGGAGAAGTGCGACATCGTGGTGGTCTGCACGCACGAACGGCCGGCGGACTTCAGCAACGCCCCG
>Ga0172371_10006654_pt1 | contig 16732 bp, 17 predicted proteins | sample Lak12m_FD_114543 | JGI IMG/M metagenome (GOLD analysis project Ga0172371, IMG submission 114543) | Freshwater microbial communities from Kabuno Bay, South-Kivu, Congo - kab_022012_12m | ecosystem: Environmental > Aquatic > Freshwater > Lake | place: Democratic Republic of the Congo: South-Kivu...
ATTACGACGCTTGAAATTAAAAGCGGTTACGGGCTTGACTTTGAAAATGAAATTAAACTGCTTCACGTTATCCGGCAGCTCCAAAAAATATTTCCAATCACTATTGTTCCTACTTTTCTTGGCGCACACACTGTTCCGGTTGAAATGGAGAATAACCGGGAATCATACATCAACGAGATAATACACAAAATGCTTCCGTTTATCGCGGAACATTCTTTAGCTGTGTTCTGCGATGGATTTTGTGAATCAACTGCTTTCACTACGAAAGAAATTAATTTGCTCTTTACCCATGCACAATCTCTTGGCTTTAAGCTGAAATTGCATACCGACCAATTCAATTCTCTCGGCGGTTTAGATGTCGCACTGAAAAATAACGTAAGTAGCGCTGACCATCTTGAGGTGATTAAAGATGAAGATATTTCAAAAATTGCGCTCTCTGATACTGTTGCCGTTTTGCTTCCCGGCGTTTCTTTCTTTTTAAATTATGATTATGCGCCTGCAAGAAAACTCCTTGATGCAAATGGCATTGTGGCGCTTTCAACAGATTATAACCCAGGTTCTTCTAACATCGCTCAATTAACTTTTATTATGAGCCTCGCTGCACTTAAGATGAAGATGACCATCGAAGAAACCATTTCCGCCGTTACCATCAACGCGGCAAAAGCTCTTTTACTCAACGATGAAGTCGGAAGTTTAGAGATTGGAAAGAAAGCTGACCTTGCTGTTTTCAACACAAACGAATATGCCGGCATCGTTTATAACGTAGGAAAGAATTTAAATGAACTTACCATAAAAAATGGCAAAGTAATCTTTCAAAACAATTTTTAAGAACAACTGGAATCCTCTTATGAAAATTATTGAATGCGTTCCAAATTTTAGCGAAGGCGCAAACACCGAAACATTCGAGGCGATTAAAACCGCAGCGGCTTCGGTGGGAAATGTAAAACTGCTTAGCCTTGAACCAGATAAAGATTACAACAGAGTTGTTGTTACTTTGGTTGGCGATGCAGAAGGCATTGTGAAGGGCGCGGTTGCGGTTTCAAAAACGGCGGCTAAATATATTGATATGCAAAAGCATAAAGGAGAACATCCGCGGCTTGGCGCAATTGATGTGGTTCCGTTTATTCCCGTAAAAAATGTTACGATGGAAGAATGTGTTAAACTTTCTGAAATATACGGCGAACTAATCGCGAAAGAATTGAACGTGCCGGTTTACTTATATGAAAACTCCGCAAGAAAAAAGGAAAGGACAAACCTCTCTAATATTCGTAAAGGCGAATATGAAGGCTTGGAAGAGAAATTAAAAAATAACGAGTGGTATCCTGATTTTGGAACGAATGCATTTAACGCACGACTCGGCGCACTTGTAACCGGCGCACGTTTTTTTCTCATCGCATATAATGTAAACATAAAATCAACCGACGTAAAATTTGCAAAAGAAATTGCCGAAATTCTCCGCGAATCCGGCAGACCAAAGCGGGATGAAAACGGAGCGGTTATTAAAATTGACGGCAAAACAATTAAAGAACCGGGACGCTTAACATGTTTTAAAGGAATGGGCGTAAGCCTTGAGAAATATCATCTCACCCAAGTTTCAATAAATTTGACAAACTATAATATCACTCCGATGCACATTGCTTTCGAGGAAGTAAAAAAAGAAGCCGAACGGTTAGGCGTTGAAGTTGCCGGAAGTGAAATTGTTGGGTTAGTTCCGCTTGAAGCCGTTTTACAAGCCGGAAAATTTTATTCCGGCGGAAAAGATTTGCCTGAAGAAACGCTTGTAAACCTTGCAATTACAAAGTTAGGGTTAAGCGAATTGAACACATTCAACCCAAATGAAAAAATAATTGATTATATGCTCTAAGAGTTGGCGTTTCACTTTGGTAGTTTATGGTATAAAATAATTTTAAGGAAATAACATGGTACTCTCAAAAACAATAGAAAATTATTTAGAAGAACTTTCTTCAAACTCCCCTACTCCCGGTGGTGGAAATGTAGCTGCCTTTTGCGGAGCGCTGGGCGCATCGCTTGGAATAATGGTCTGTAATTTAACATTCGGCAAAAAGAAATATGCCGAAGTTGAAAATGAACTTACAGATGTTAAAAATAACATTTCACTCATCAAAAATACTTTTCTTCAACTTGCGCAAAAAGATAATGAAGCCTTTGACCAAGTAATGCTCGCTTTTAAAATGCCAAAAGAAACTGAAGAGCAAAAAGCTGAACGAGCAAAAGCCATTGAGCTTTCAACTATTAACGCCGCAATGATTCCCGCCGAAGTTGTTTCATCGGCAATGGAATTACTTCCTTTGCTTGAAATAATTATCGCAAAAGGAAATCAGAATTCTTTATCGGATGCCGGTGTGGCTGTTTCGCTCATCAAAACTGCGGTTGAAGGAGCTTTTTTAAATATCACTATTAATTGCGCCTCGCTGGCTAATCAAACTTTTGCGAATGAAATTCTTATCAGAGAAGAACTGAAGTACAATGAAATAAAAGAAAAAACTGATTTTATCATTTCGGCAATTCTTAAAAAAATTAAACACAGTTAAGAATTAGAAATTTGGAGCATCGCACATGAAAAATATTTTGTACTTACTAATCTTTTTTCTTTCCCCTTTTACTCTGCTTCTTACGCAGCCCAAAGTTAAACTTGGTATTGATGTATTGAAGGAAAGAAATTTTGATATCTTAACAGGAAAACGCATTGGCTTAATCACTAACCCTACCGGCGTTGACCAAAGGCTCAAATCAACAATTGATATTCTCTTTGAAGCAACAAGTTGTAAACTAACCGCGCTTTACGGACCAGAACACGGCGTGCGCAGTGATTTCTCTGCCGGTGATGAAGTCGGTTTTTATCTTGACCCCAAAACGCAGCTGCCTGTTTACTCTCTTTATGGAAAAACTCGCAAACCAACTTCCGAAATGTTAAAGGAAATTGATGTGCTTGTCTATGATATTCAAGATATTGGCTGCCGCTCATATACTTTTATAAGTACGCTTGGCTTAGCAATGGAAGCCGCCGCGGAAAATAATATTCCATTCGTTGTACTCGATCGCCCTAATCCGTTAGGCGGAATTAAAATTGAAGGCAATCTTGTTGAAGATGGATTTTATTCGTTCGTAAGTCAATTTAAAATTCCATACGTGCATGGGCTTACGGTGGGAGAATTTGCCAAACTGCTCAACGAAGAAGGAATGTTGAAAGATAAAATTACTTGTAACCTTACCGTCATTCCGATGCAAGGGTGGAAAAGAGAAATGAATTTTGAAGCTACCGGTTTGGAGTGGGTTCCTACTTCGCCACACATTCCTTATAAAGAAACTCCTGAGTATTATGTTGCTACAGGAATTTTAGGCGAACTTGGATTTATTTCTGAAGGCGTTGGATACACAATTCCTTTTCAAACGTTTGCCGCCGAATGGATTGATGGCGAACAACTCGCTCAAAGGATGAATGCCTTAAATTTAGAAGGCGTTCTTTTTAGACCAATCACTTTTAGACCCTATTACGGTAAGCATAAAGATAGCGTTCTGCACGGCGTACAACTTCATATAACAAACTATACAAAAGTAAATTTGATGAGTCTCCAATTTTTGTTTTTGCAGATACATCACGAAATGTATCCCGCTAAAAATCCTTTTACTGAAGGCAATCCTTCACGGTTTAGTATGTTCGATAAAGTCTGTGGAACTTCAAAAATTAGAGAGCTTTATACTAAACGTATGAAGTATGAGGATATTCAAGCCTACTTAATGAAAGATGTAGATTCTTTTAGAAATCTTTCGGCAAAATATTATTTATATTAAAATTGTGTTTATAGTCAGTCCGCTAAAGCGGACTGCAATTTATTTTTTTTATTGCAGAGGCTTAGCGGCATACATATCTCTTTTATGAAAAAATTTTTCTTTTTTTCTAAATCACTACTTTCTTTTTAATTACCGCGGCAATCACCAGCGATGTTATCGTTCCCATCATCAACGCCCCGAATATCCCTTGAAGGATATAGCTTTTCAAATTAAAATATTCACCAGCCTCTTTAACGGTCATCTTTCCGATTTTTACAGAATAATTTTGAAAGTCTGTAAAGAAATGGGGATTGATAAGATAGTGAAAAATCAGTATTACTAACGGACTAATAGCAGCAACCACAACAGAAACTATCACTCCGGTAATAAGGGCTTTGAAGAAAGTGATTTCGCCCCCCAGCTCGCTTCTTTTTGCAATTATTGAAAAATACATAATAATGATTGCGGGAACGGCAAAGAAATTTGAAACAACAGAATGCAGACTAATAAATGTGGTCTGCATTCCAAAGATGTATTCAAATAACAACCAAAACAATTGGGCTGCGGAAAAGAAAAGCCCAAATTTTATTTCTGTTTTCATCTTACATTCCATTAGTGGAAATCTTATTAGCGGTTTCAGTTTTTAAAGTCTTTGCTAATAAAATAATTATTGTTCCTATTCCGCCAGCAAAAAGAGAAATTGAGCCCAGTGTAATAAGAAAAATCTTCTTCATTATTCTTCGTCGCTGCGTAATTGTTCAAGAACGCTAAAATCTTCGAGTGTTGAAGTATCACCGACAACATTTCCGCTGGTGGCAATTTCTCTTAACAAACGCCTCATAATCTTTCCGCTTCTTGTTTTAGGCAAACCTTCGGAGAATCTAATTTCATCAGGTTTAGCGATATGCCCAATTTCTTGAGCTACATGATTACGTAATTCTTCTTTTAAAAGAAGCGAAGGAGATTTTCTGTTTTCAAGCGTAACAAAAGCCACGATTGCGCTTCCTTTAATCTCATCGGGGCGGGCAACAACAGCCGCTTCGGCTACATCTTGATGGCTTACAAGTGCGCTTTCAATTTCAGCAGTTCCTAATCTGTGCCCGGAAACATTAATTACATCATCAACTCTGCCCATCACCCAAAAATATCCGTCTTTGTCTTTCCTTGCGCCATCGCCGGTAAAATAGTAGCCTTTGTAATCAGAGAAGTATTGTTTTTTAAATCGTTGTGTGTCGCCATAAATTGTTCTAAGCATTGAGGGCCATGTATCTTTGATGATAAGAAATCCGCCGGAACCTGGTTGCACCGGTTTCCCTTTTTTATCAACTACTTCAGGAAGAACGCCAAACATCGGTAAGGTACAAGAACCCGGCTTGGTTGGAGTAATTCCCGGAAGCGGTGAGATCATGATTGAACCGGTTTCCGTTTGCCACCATGTATCAACGATTGGGCATTTCCCTTTTCCGATAATTTTATGATACCACATCCACGCTTCGGGATTTATCGGTTCGCCAACAGTTCCAAGCAAACGCAAACTTGAAAGATTATGTTTTAACACCCATTGTTCTCCCCATCGTATAAATGCACGTATAGCTGTTGGAGCAGTATAGAAAATATTTATTTTATATTTATCAATAATCCTCCAAAATCTATCCGGCTCTGGATGATTAGGAGCTCCTTCATACATTACCGAAGTTGCGCCGTTGAGCATCGGTCCATATACAACATAAGAATGCCCGGTTACCCAGCCAATATCTGCTGTACACCAATAGATATCTTCATCTTTTAAATCGAAAACAAGTTTTGATGTTAGATAGGTATTGACCATATATCCGGCAGTTGTATGAAGAATTCCTTTGGGCTTGCCGGTTGTGCCGGAAGTGTAAAGGATAAACAGAGGATGTTCGGAGTCGAGCGGAACTGCGTGATTAACGTCGTTGACGGATTGCATTATTTCATGCCACCAATGATCACGCCCGGGATACATCGAAATGTTAGAATCAGGTACTCTACAAAAAACAACGACATTTTCTACCGATGGAGTTCCTTCCAAGGCTTTATCAACTGCTGGTTTAAGATAAACTAAATTCCCTCGGCGCAATGCAGCGTCTTGCGTTATCACAAGTTTCGCTTGCGCATCATTTATTCTATCTTTTAATGCTTCGGAACTGAATCCGCCAAAGACGACGGTGTGAACGGCTCCAACACGAGCGCAAGCTAATATTGCAATTGCAAGTTCGGGAACCATGCCCATATAAACGGCAACGCGATCTCCTTTCCCAACGCCAAATTGCTTGAGAACGTTCGCAAACTTACAAACCTCGCGGAACATAACTTGATACGTAAGTATTCGAGTTTCTCCACTTTCGCCTTCCCAAATAATTGCGGCTTTATTTCTGCGCCAATTAGTTAAATGCCGGTCTAAACAGTTGTAACTCAAATTAGTTTTCCCGCCGACAAACCATTTTGCGTTCGGTGGATTCCATTGTTTTACTTTAGACCAATACTTAAACCAATGCAGCTCAGCCGCAACATCTCCCCAAAACTTTTCTGGGTTAAGGATGGATTCCTTGTACAGCTTCTTGTATTGCGCCATTGATTTAATATTGGCGTTATTAGTAAACTCAATGTTTGGATGAAACACACGCTTTTCGTCCATTACAGAAGTGATATTTTCTTGACTCTGGGACTGTGCACCATTTTCCATTTCGGCTCCTCTTTGAAATAAATGAATTGCCCTTCTAAAATAGAAATTGGAATGAAATAATCAAATAGATAAAGAATGAAAATTAAAAGTAAATGGAAATAATTTAGAGGGGGCTTTAATCTTCTTCCTTAGAAGAATTGTTCAATATTTGTTCTTCTGAGATGAAAATCTTTGAACAAAATTCCCCTTTAAATTTACCCGTTTTTTTGCAGTTCGAAAAATTCTCATGAATTGCTTTCTTGTTGCTGCTATTTTGCGTTAAAGCAAAATCATCTAATGCCTCGTTACATTCAGTGCAAAACTCAATTGAAAGAGGTTCTTGTTCTCTATTTGTTTTTTTTACACGCATAGTAAACTCTTCTTCAAAAATAATTGGCAAAACTAACAATTAAAAATATATTCTAAAGACAGAACATACATATCGGCGGAAAAGTTCAAAATGAAAATCTTTAATGATTAGTGTGAACAATATAGTGCCGAAATGCTTCTTGGAGTAAAACAGTTTGTCCTAAATAAAAAAGCGATTTACTAATCGCCTTTTACTGTAACTATTTTTGTACGGCTCAAACCTGAACCGGAGCAATCGGGTTTGCGGTATGGCGCATTGAATGCACTTTATTTTTCGGTTCTAAACTTACCTCATCTTTTACAACCGCATCAAACTCTTCTCTAAATCTTTCAATCATAAATTTAACGGGCCATGCAGCTGCATCGCCTAAGGCGCAAACTGTATTTCCTTCGATATTTTTTGCTACCGTTACAAGAAGGTCAACATCTTTTTTTGTACCTTCACCGCGGATAATTCTATTTAATATTTTCACCAGCCAGCCAGTGCCTTCGCGGCACGGAGTACATTGCCCGCAGCTTTCGTGATGGTAAAACTTAGCTAAACGAGCTAATACTTTTATCAAATTGGTATCTTCGTCCATAACTATTATTCCGCCGGTACCAATGGCAGAGCCGACCGCTTTAAGCGATTCGGCATCCATCTTAATTCCTTCAAGTTTGTCTCCACGCAACGGAGGCATTGAAGAACCGCCGGGAATAACGCATTTAATTTTTTTGTTCCCAATTACTCCGCCGGCATACTTATAAATAATATCAGTGAGTAATGTACCGGAAGGCAATTCAAATACACCGGGATTATTCACGTGTCCGCTTACACCAAATAAAATTGTTCCGGGATGTTTAGGTTCGCCGATTGAAGAAAACCATTCCCATCCTTTTTTAATAATCGGGGGAATATTTGTAATTGTTTCAACATTGTTAATGGTAGTTGGATTTCCCCAAAGACCATTTTGCGCCGGAAACGGCGGTTTAACACGCGGGTAAGCGCGTTTCCCTTCAATCGAATTCATCAATGCAGATTCCTCGCCGCAAATATAAGCGCCGGCTCCTTTATGCACATAAATATTACAAGAAAAATCTGTGGCAAAAGTTTCTTTCATCTTTTCGCCGACAAAACCTTTTTCGTAAGCATCATCAAGTGCTTTTTGAAGAAGTTTAATCCATTTATGATATTCGCCGCGCACATAAATGTATGCGCTTTTTGCGCCAATGGCATAACACGCAATTACTGTTCCTTCAATTAATTGATGCGGATTGCGTTCAAAAATTTGTCTGTCTTTAAATGAACCCGGCTCGCTTTCATCGCCGTTGACGCAAAGATATTTCGGTTTGTCGTTGTTCTTTGGCATGAAACTCCATTTTAGCCCGGCGGAAAATGAGGCGCCGCCTCTTCCGCGTAAACCGGATTTTTTAACAGTGTCAATTATTTGATCTGTTGTTTGGGTAAAAGCTAATCTTGCAGTTTCGTACCCGCCATGTTGGGTATAAACATCAATCTGATGAAAATTTTCTATTTCCGGTAAAACTATTTTTTCCATTTATAAAATCAATTTAATGAATCTAATATTTGCAGGGCTTTCTCTTTATCTAAATTTTCGAAGTAATCTTCGTTTACGGCAATCATTGGGGCGGTGCCGCAAGAGCCCATACATTCAACTTCTTCAAGCGAAAATTTTTTATCTGGTGAAACTTCACCGTTATCAAGTCCAAGTTTTTCTTTTATAGCATCATATATTTGGTAGCCGCCGCGAAGCATGCACGAAACGTTGGTACAAACTTGAATATGATTTTTTCCCATTTCTTTTTTGTGATACATGGTATAAAAAGTTGCAACACCAAAAACATCTTCTTCGGTCATTTCTAAAACTGAAGCGGTTTCCAACATTACTTCTTTAGAAATCCATCCATTTTGTTCTTGAGCAATATAAAGCACCGGCATAACTGCAGCTTGTTTGGTTGGATATTTTTTTAATATCTGTTCAATCTTTTGAAGATTTTCTTCTGAAAATTTGAATTCCATTTTTTTCTACTTTTTTATTCGTGAACCATCTATCACCCCTAAGGGATTCTATTTCCCAAAGGGAATTTTATTCTACCAACATTTAATCCCTAACGGGATCAGAACCAATTTCATTTTGAAATTGCAAATTGGAATTCATTCCTAATTCCTAATTCGTAATTCCTAATTATTTGTCAGCTTCACCCATAATTGGGTCTATCGAGCCTACGATAGCAACAACATCCGAAATCATATGACCTTTAACCATAAGCGGAATTGCCTGCAAATTTGCAAACGAAGGCGATCTTATTTTCATTCTCCATGGCTGTCCTTCGCCTTTACTTACAAGATAAAAGCCGAGTTCGCCTTTAGGGTTTTCAACTGCATGATACACTTCTCCCACCGGCGGATTTATTCCATGGTTGACAATCATGAAATCATGAATAAGTTCTTCCATCTTCGTATAAATTTCTGTTTTCCTTGGCAAGGCTTTTTTCGGGCTGTTAAGCATTACTTCGCCATTAGGAATTTTATCAATCACCTGGCGGACAATTTTCGCGCTCTCGCGCAATTCATCAGAGCGGACAAAATATCTTGCAAGACAATCCCCTTCCGTGTAAACAGGAATATTAAAATCCATCTCATTATAAAAAAGATAAGGGGTTGCCCTTCGCAAATCAAATTCAACGCCGCTCCCGCGCAAATTTGGTCCGGTAAAACCAAGATCAATCGCATCATCTTTTCCAATTACGCCAACGCCTTCCAAACGCTCGATAAAAATTCTGTTTCCGTTTAGTAAACGCTCCATCTCGTCAAATTTTTCTTCAAACTGATTGATAAAAGCGATGATGTTTTTCAAAGCGTCAGAAGTTACATCTGAAGCAACTCCGCCAATTCGAGTATAACTTGTAGTAAATCGAGCGCCGCAAATAGCGTCAAAAAAGTCAAGAATTTTTTCACGTTCTCTCAGCCCCCAAAGAAAAACAGTTAATGCGCCAACATCCATAGCCAAAGCGCCAATCGCCACAAGGTGCGAACACATTCTTGCAAGTTCAGCAAGAAGCATACGAATATATTGTGCGCGCGGCGGAGCGGTAATTCCGGCAAGTTTTTCAACGGCTAAAGCATAGGCAACATTATTTGCAGGAGGAGAAATGTAATCCAAACGATCAGTGTGAGGAACAAACTCAAGATAAGTCATATTCTCAGCCATCTTTTCATATCCGCGATGAAGGTAGCCTAATTCAGGCACACATGCTACAACTGTTTCGCCATCTAACCGGAGCAACAGGCGTAAAACGCCATGCGTCGCAGGGTGTTGAGGTCCCATGTTCAGAATCATCTCGTTCTCAAGCGCATCGTCCACAGTTATATGAACATCTGCGCCAAGCAAGGCTTGTACTATTTTAGGATGCACATCGTCTTTAGTTAATTTTTGCATAACATAAACTCATTATTTTTTCGGAAGTGGAATTGCGCCTGGGATTCCCATAAGCGGATATTCTTTTCTTAGCGGATGATAGTCAAATTCTTCCGGCATATACATTCTTCGTAAATCGGGGTGATGCAGAAAGGTAATTCCAAACATATCATAAGCCTCTCTCTCAGCCCAGTTTGCAGATTTCCAAATAGAAGAAACAGATTCTACAGTGCATTCGCTTTCATCAACATCAACTTTTAAGCAAAGTCGAAATTTATTTTCCATCGAAAAAATATGATAGACAACTGTAAACCTATTTTTCCGCACTGCCCAATCAATTGCCGTAACGTCTTCGCAAAAATTGAACTTCAAACTTTCCTCAGCTTTTAGGAAAGTACAGACATGAACTATTTCGGACTTATCAAACTTCAAAGTCAATTCACCAAATTGTTCGATGACTTCAAAGGTAATTTCGGGAAATTGTTTTGTTAGTTTTTCTGTTAGTAATTCTTTCATACAGTTTAATTTTTTGAGAATGTTGGATCGGTAAGTTTTGTTTCGTGGCTAAGATGCGGTAAATCCGGGAAATCTTTCACACGAGTTTTCCCAATTTTATCTTGAATCTGCATCAATGCATTTAAAAGATTTTCCGGTCGTGGCGGACACCCGGCAGCATAAACATCAACCGGTAAAAATTGATCAATCCCTTGCACCACATTGTAGCTTCTGTACATGCCGCCGGTTGAAGTACAAGCGCCCATTGCAATAACCCATTTAGGTTCAGGCATCTGGTCGAAAATTTTTTTTACAACATGCGCCATTTTGTAGGTTACAGTTCCGGCAACAATCATTAAATCGCATTGGCGCGGCGTAAAGCGCATTACTTCGGAACCAAACCGTGAAATATCATATTTGGGATCGCCAGAAGCCATCATTTCGATAGCGCAGCAAGAGATTCCCATCGGCATAGGCCAAACAGAACTTTCTCTTGCCCAGGCAGCTAAAGCGTCAATGGTTGTGGTGAAGAAGCCATCATTAATTAATTTACTTTCTAATCCCATTTAAAACCGCCTTTTTTATATGCGTAAAGAAATCCTATCTCAAAGACCACTAAAAAGATAATCATCGCATAAAAGATAGAAATTCCTAACTCGGCATAAAGTTTTTTGAATTGTACCGCCCACGGATACACGAAAATCACTTCCAAATCGAAAATGATAAAAAGCATCGCAACAATATAATATTTGACTGAAACCCTGTCATGCGTAGTTCCGATTGGTTTCATTCCGCTTTCGTAAGTTGAGAGTTTTTCCGAGTTAGGGCGCTTGGGTCCAAAAATATTTGAAGAGTACACCGTTGCGACTGCAAAAACAATTGCAAAGCCGAAAACTAAAAATATGGGGATATATTCAATTAGCATTTTTTCTTTTATTTATTTTGCATTCAAATTTATCATAAATAGGATTGAATGTCAATTTAAGCGGGCATCAGATTTCACATTTTTACTAATCTTGCCGAAATTTACTTAGTCATTTCAAGAAAAAAATTTTATTTTGATGTAAGAATAATTCAATCAGAAGGTGAGATATGGAACTTCAGTTTATCGGCGCCGCAAAAACCGTAACAGGGTCGCTTCATTACGTAAAAATAAATGGGAAAAAGTTTGTTTTAGACTGTGGATTAGTGCAAGGAAAAAGAAAGGAGGCATTTGAACTAAACCGAACATTTGAATTTTTCGATCCGGAAGAAATTGATTTCGTGATACTTTCACACGCACATATAGATCATGCCGGAAACCTTCCCAACCTTGTAAAAAAAGGTTTTAAGGGAAATATTTACTCAACAATGGCAACGCGCGATCTCTGTTCGGTGATGCTTTTGGATAGCGCACATATTCAAGAGAAAGACGTTGAATATGTAAACAAAAAAAGAAAAAAACAGAAACAAAATCTATTTGAACCGCTCTACACAACGCAAGATGTTCATAATACAATGGCGCAATTTGTCGGTTTAAATTATCGGCGTCAGCATAAAATTGACGACAATATTTCACTTACTTTTTATGATGCCGGACATATCCTTGGTTCAGCAATTGTCTATCTCACAATTAAAGAAAATAATAAATCGTTCACGCTTGGGTATTCTGGCGATTTAGGAAGACCTCATTTGCCAATCTTGCGTGACCCGGAACAAATTCCCGATGTTGATTATTTTATTTGCGAAAGCACCTATGGCGGAAGATTTCATCAAACATTTGATAAAACAGAGGAACACCTTGCCGAAGTTCTCAAAAAAGCCATTCAGCGGAAAGCAAAAATTATCGTTCCCTCTTTTAGTGTTGGCAGAACTCAAGAACTTGTTTATGTGCTTAATCAAATATTCGGAAAAAAATTAGTCCCGCAAATTCCAATTTTTGTTGACAGTCCATTATCCGTAAACACAACCGCTATTTTCAGACTCCATCCCGAATGTTTCGATAAAGAAACCATCAGTTTTATGCACGAACATCACGATCCGTTCGGGTTCGAAAAATTAACATTCGTTACAGATGTTGAGGATTCAAAAAAACTCAATGAGCTTGAAGGACCGGTAATGATTATATCCGCATCCGGTATGGCAGAAGCCGGAAGGATTCAACATCATCTTGCAAATAATATTACGAACGCCAATAACATTGTTTTGATTGTTGGATATTGTGCCGAGCATACGTTAGGAAGAAGAATTGTTGAACGCCAGCCCGAAGTAAAAATTTTCGGAGAACAATTTCCGTTGAACGCCGAAGTTATCGTGTTCAACTCATTAAGCGCCCATGCGGATGCAAATGAATTGATAGATTACTGCAGCAAATTTGATAAGACTAAAATGAAAAACTTTTTTATCGTTCACGGAGATGAGGATCAGCAAATAAAATTTAGCGATAGATTGCGTTCGGTTGGATTCGGTTCAATAACTATTCCTTCGCGCGGAGACGTTTTTTGTTCGTAATTGTGCGGAAAATATTTCTTCCTGTGTTTTTTGTTTTCGGCTCGCTGCTACTTAGCGCTCAGGAAGAAACTTCCGCGGATTCTCTTTCGCTATTGTTCAATAAAGAATCTCAAAATTTTTTTGAAACAAAATTGGACAAACTTATTTCTACCTATCAACTGCACGCAAATTTACTTTATGCCAAATCATTTTCCGATTTCTCGTTTTCGTTAAAAGAGAATTATGGTTCAACCCTTATTAAATCCGTTGATAAAAGTATAAAGGACGAACATTTTTTCACTTTCGGAACAACGTACAATTTTAGCAAAAGCATTTCGAGCGGGTTTTTAGTAAAGCATTCCATTCTTTCAGATTCTCGAAAAATCGGAATCAATTCTGCCGAGCAAGCAAACATAGTTTTCTTTCCTCGGTTCACCATTGCACCTGAAATTTATATTGCTCCGTTTGCCGGTTATTCAAGCAATCGGCAAATAGGATTTCGCGATAACGGAATAGTGTATGGTTTGGAATCAAATATCCGAACTAATTCCGGCGAGGGTTTTGAGTTGGCATCTTCAATAAAAATAAGAGAAGAAGAAATTCTTCCACGAAAAAATAACGTGCGCGATTTCGGTATCTCGGCGGCAAATAATTTCTCTGAGTTTGTAAAAAACATTTTGACGGTCTCGTATTTTGAAACGCGAAAAGATTTTTATTACGAAACTGATTCGCTAACCCGAAAAGAATTCTCGATTATTAATAATATTCAAAGCAGAAAAGAAAACAATTTCCGGTTTGATGATTCCTTTCGTTATCTTGAATTTTTCCCAAATACAAATTTACTGGTGCATAGTTCGGTTCTGTGGAGAAAAATTTTTAGAGACACAAAGTATAAACAAACTACCGTTGCGTCGCAGACAGTCTTTGATACAGAAATTTATGAACTAAAACTTGATCTTGATGGAGAAGCCGAATATAAAAAAGATGACTTCCGATTGCTTGTTAAAACTGCTTTTACTGAGCGGGATGAAAAACATTCGGCAAATAATTTTACTGACGCAAATCCGCTATATTTTGAGCAAAGAAATAAAGCAGAATCGCAAAAAAATAATTCCGCTCAACGTATGAGCGTTTCGCTTTCAAGCGATTATAAGTTCTCGAGCAAAGAAAATATCTCACTAAGTATTTTTCAAAATAAACTTACTTATAATACACCAAGCAAAGAAAATTTTGATGATAGAGACGAGCTGCTTTCAATCATCAAAATACGGTATGCACGATTTTTAAACCCTTTTTTTGAATTCTTTACGTCAACGGAAGGCACGTTAAACAAATTAGTTTACATTTCTTCGCAACGAAGTTCCAATAATAATGTAAACCATGTATTAAAATTACAAGCCGGCGGAAATTTTTCGGGGCAGCAACTTCGTTCCTATAACACTTTTGAAGTATCTGCAAATTATACCGTTTACGATTATGAAGACTTAAATCCCAATTACAAAAGTTATTCTTTCAGACAATTCGGAGTTTTTGATTCTACAACGCTCAAGGTGATACAAAATTTAGATTTAAAGTTTACGGGATATGTCCGCCTTTCCGAACAAGGTGAATTGAAATGGAAAGCATTTTCACTAAAACCTACCCGCTTTTTGGAAGAATCTTTTTTTCTCCCGCAGTTATCGTTATTATATTCTGATGTACAATTTATCATTGGGTATCGCACTTTCACGCTGAAAACTTTTACCTACCAAAAAACTGAAAAGCTGCTTGAATCTCACTATGTCAGCCGTGGTCCGGTAACTGAAATTTACTACACCGCTGGTACAAAGATACGGTTTCAATTGAAAGCGTGGTACGAGTTTGTTTCGCTAAATCAAAAAAGAGTGAGTGAAATTCCCAATCTCAATTTTTCAGTGCTGCTAAATATTTAAATTGCAGATACAATTATTTTTCTTATTTTTCTATAAAAAAATAAACGCCTTTGGAAACACAAAATTATCATCTTGAAATTGAGAGCGACCCGAACAATCTATTTGTTGTTGAAGAGTTCTTTAATCAAATCTCAGTTGAAATAAAATTACCGGAGACCAGATTCCCGGAATTGATGGTTGCCCTCACCGAAGCGATTACAAATGCCATCATTCACGGTAACAAAAAAGACCGATCAAAAATGGTTCACATAAACGTAATTGCCGAAGAAGGCTTGTTGACAATAAAAGTAAAAGATGAAGGAAACGGTTTTGACCCAGCATTAATCCCCGACCCAACGCAACCAGAAAATTTATTTAGAGATTCCGGACGCGGTGTTTATTTGATGAAAGTCTATTGTGATGAAGTATCTCACCAAACCACGCCAACCGGAACCGAAACCACTCTAAAAATAAAGTTCTAAAAAATTTAAAATAAAAAAGGCATCTTTTGAAGATGCCTTTTTTTACAAATCTTAATGAAGTTTAGATATCCAACTTTTTAATATTTGCGGCTACATCATCTGCCGATTTTTTCAATCCGGCAATTTCTTTATCTGTTAATTTCAATTCAAGAATTTGGTCAATTCCTTTTGCATTTAATTTTACCGGAACACCGCAGTAAACATTATTCAAGCCATACTCGCCTTCAAGCCAAGCCGAGCAAGGAAGTACGCGATTGCTGTTTCTTGCAATAGCTTCAACCATTTCAACTGCCGAAGAAGAAGGAGCGTAATAAGCGCTGCCGGTTTTTAAATGATTTACAATTTCAATTCCGCCGTTGCGCGCACGAGTTACTAAACTTTCAATCCTTTCCGCAGAAATTAATTCTGAAATAGGAATACCTGAGACAGTAGAATAACGAACTAACGGAACCATTGAATCACCGTGACCGCCTAAAACCATTGCTTGAACATCTCGCACGGAAACGTTTAATTCCTGAGCAATAAAAAGTCTAAAACGAGCAGAGTCAAGAATTCCCGCCATCCCGATGACGCGATTTTTTTTAAATCCACTGACTTTTTTAGCGACATAAGTCATAACATCTAAGGGATTTGAAACAACCACTAAAGTAGAATTAGGGGATTGGGAGACAACTTGCTCAGTAACAGATTTAACAATTTTAGCATTGGCTGATAACAGATCATCGCGGCTCATGCCGGGTTTGCGGGCTAATCCTGCAGTAATAACTACAATTTCAGAATTCGCCGTGGCAGCATAATCGTTTGCGCCAATAACCGCAGAATCAAATCCTTCAACCGGAGCGCTTTGCCACATGTCTAAAGATTTTCCCTGCGGAATTCCTTCGATAATATCAAGAAGTACAACTTCTTCTGCTAATTGCTTTTCAGCAATCCTTTGAGCTGCGGTAGCGCCAACATTTCCGCCACCAATTACCGTTATTTTTTTCATTTTTCTCCTCTGATTTAAGTTTGTTAAACGACAGGGTAAACAGAAACTTTCTGTCTATCTCCTCTTCCAATTTCAAACTTTACTAAGCCGGCTGCAACTGCAAAAAGAGTATCATCTCCACC
>Ga0172371_10006655_pt1 | contig 16731 bp, 18 predicted proteins | sample Lak12m_FD_114543 | JGI IMG/M metagenome (GOLD analysis project Ga0172371, IMG submission 114543) | Freshwater microbial communities from Kabuno Bay, South-Kivu, Congo - kab_022012_12m | ecosystem: Environmental > Aquatic > Freshwater > Lake | place: Democratic Republic of the Congo: South-Kivu...
CACGGTCCATGAGCCGCTCGCAGGCCGCCACGGCGTCTGCGCCGCGCGGGATCACGGTGCCGTCGCGGATCTGCCGGTCTCGCGGGCCCGACCGCGGCGGCGCGCCGGACCGCGGCGGCGCGCAGGACCGGGACGGACGCGATAGACCGAGACAGCGCGATCGACCGGTGAGCGAAGCTCAGCGCCCGGGATCGAAGGTGAATCCGCCGGCGATCGCCTCTTCACAGGCCGCGACGACGGCGGCATCGTAGCGGCTGCCGGCGCCCTCCCGGATCTCCGCCAGCGCCGCCGACATCCCCAGCGCCGCCCTGTACGGCCGGTGGGAGCTCATCGCCTCCACGACGTCGGCCACGGTAAGGATGCGGGCCTCGAGCAGGATCTCATCGCCGTGCAGGCCGCCGGGATAGCCGCTGCCGTCGAGCTTCTCGTGGTGCTGCAGCACGATGTCGGCCACCGGCTGCTCGAAGTCGATCGCCGCCAGCACGTCGTGGCCCACCTGGGCGTGCGTGCGGACCAGGTTCATCTCGTACTCCTGCAGCCGCCCCGGCTTGCTGAGGATCTCCGCCGGCACGGCGATCTTGCCGATGTCGTGCACGGAGCCGGCCAGCCGCAGGCCCTCGACCCGCCGCTCGTCGAGGCCCAGCCGTTGCGCGATCTCCACGGCCAGGCACGTCACCCGACGTTCGTGACCGGCGGTGTAGGGGTCGCGCATCTCGACGACCGATCCCATGGCGTCGACGGCTCCCTCGACGGTCCGTCGCAACCGTTCGGCGTGCTCGCTCAGCTCCTCCTGTGCCGCGAACAGGTCGGTGACGTCGCGCGCCGCCTCGATGACGTGAGTGATCGTTCCGTCCTCGTCGCGCAGCGGCGCAATGAGGACGTCGACGTGGACGACGGAGCCGTCCGTGGAGCGGTGCACGTGATGGCAGTTGACCGGCTCGCCGGCGGCGAACACCTCGCGCAGGCCGCAGCGCTGGCCGTGTTCATGGCACGGCGAGTCCGCGTGGTGTGAGATCTCATGGCAGCGACGACCGATGGCATCCTCCCGGGAGACCCCGAGGGTGTGCAGCGCCATGTTGTTGATGTCGGTGACGCGATAGTCGTGGTCGATCACGAGCACGTCTTCGTGCAGGCTGTGGATGAGCGAGCGGTAGTAGCGTTCCTGATCGGCGACCGTCCTCTGGGCGGCCTTCTGAGTGGTGATGTCAAGCCACAGCGCCACGACACCCTCGAACGTCCCGTCGCTCGCTGTCTTTGGAACGGCACTGATCACCGCCCACAGCTCCGCCCCGTCGGCACGCCGGAAGCGCCGCTCGTGGCGGCCGGCGATGCCTTTCCGCCGCCGCTCGATGTTGGCCTCCAGATCGGGGAGGTCCTCCTCGAACAGGAAGTCGTGCACCTCCCTGCCGAGAACGTCGGTGCGGCCGTAGCCCATCATCTCGAGCCAGCGGTCGTTGACCGCCAAGATGCGGTAGTCGGCGTCCAACTCGAGAAGCCCTTCGCTGGTCCCTTCCACCACACGGCGGTAGCGGGCCTCGCTCTCTCTGAGGGCGCGCGCGGCACGACTCCGTTCGGTGACGTCCGCCATGGTCACCAGGCATAGCGACTCCCCTCCGACCAGCACCGGTGCCGCCGAGAGAAGGACGTCGGCCTCTTCGACCGTCCCGTTGCGCCGCAGGGTCAGTCGCCCCTCGACGTCGAGCGACGACTCCCCGGTCTCCAGGGTGCGCACCACGAGGGAGCGGACCGAGCAGCGGGGACAGGCGACGCCGTCGCCGCACTGCGTCTCCGGGTCGGCGGCACAGTCGATGGCCTCGCCGCACAACAGATCGGTGAGGTCCTCGTGATGGTCGGAGCGTGCGATCGACTCGCGCAGGGCGCGGTTCGCCTCGCGCACACGAAGCTCGTCATCGAGCACCATGACCGCGTACGGAGCGCTGTCGAAGACCGTCGAGAGCAGGTCGCGCTGGGCCGCCAGGTCGCGCTCCACCCGCACGCGGTCGGTGATGTCGGTGAACATGGCGAACGAGCCGTCGAACTCGCCGTCGGCGTCCCGGACCGGTGTAGCGGCGACCATGGTCAGGACCTCGCGGCCGTCCCTGTGACGGAAGCGGCGCTCGTACCGCGAGCTGCGGCCGGTATGCCGCGCCGCCATCTGGCGGCCGTGGTCGTCGAGGTCTTCAGGGAACACGAAGTCCTCGACGGGACGACCGAGCATGTCGGCGGGCTCCACCCCCAGCATCTGGGCCATGCGTTCGTTGACGAAAGTGGTGACGTGATCGCGGTCCATGGCCCAGACGCCTTCGCTGGCCTGATCGACCATGCGACGGTAGCGCGCCTCGCTGGCGCGCAGCGCCTCCTCGGCGCGGCGCCGGTCGCGTCGTCCCGCGGCCGCCTGCCGGGCCTGCTCGATCGCCGGCACGAGCCGCGAGAGGCTGCTCTTGAACACGTAGTCGTCGGCGCCCAGTCGCAGGTCGGCGGCGATGACCTCCTCATCGACCTTGCCGGAGACCACCACCACGGCCAGGTCTGGAGCCAGCGCCCGCAGCAGCTGCAGCGCCTGTGGACCGCCGTAGCCGGGTATGACGTGATCGACCACGGCGGCGTCCCAGTCGCTGTCGGACAACGCTGCACGCAGCCCCGTCTCGGACTCCACGCGGGTGGCCTGCGGCTCGACCCCCGCCTTGCGTAGGACGCGCACGAGCAGATCGAAGTCATCGACGCTGTCTTCGACGACGAGCAGCCGCAGGCCCGGCTGTGCACCGGTCTCGACCCGGATCGCTCCGTCGTCTGTCATGCAGCCCCGCCCATCGACACCGCTTTGGAGACGTTTCCGTCTCTGAGCCCCCGGGGGTCCTCCTGCCCCCCGTCACCGCGACCCACGATGACTCAGCCGCCGACGCCGGTCCCGTACAGGCAGCATCGACCGCGGCCACGTGCTTGTCAACGTTTCGGCATTAGCTCGCGTTTCCTGCAACTCGACCGGTCGGACCGCTCACGTGGAGCCCGAGACCGGGACGGCGCGGTTCAGCCGACCTGCGGCACGTCACCGGGCAGCGGGGCCACCTCGTCGAAGCGATCGCCGCTCACCGGCAGCCAGATGAGTCCCTCGCGCGGATCGCCGAGGCGATGCGCCGCACCCTGGAAGAAGCGCCAGCCGGTGAGGGCGGCGGCGAGGGCGTCGAGCGAGTCGTGGTCGTAGTACTCGTCGCCGCCGCCCCTGTCCCAGAGCACGCCTTCCGCGCGCAGCGCCGCGACCCGCAACCGCAGGCCCTCGCGCGACGTCTTGCGCGTCAGCGTGCGGCCCAGCAGGCTCGCGAAGCTGGCGTATGGATAGACCTCCAGCATCGCCGGCGGCTGACCGAGGGCGCCCGGCAGGGCGCCGTCGGCCGGCAGCTCGTAGCCGCGCCGGCGCAGCGCCGCGAAGATGTCGAGGCCGACGGCCATCCAGGCCGGCAGCTTCCCGGGATCGGCGCCCACCTCGGCTCGCGACGGCACCTGGTAGACGCCGAGGCGACGGCGCAGCAGCTCGAAGTCGCAGACCCGGGAGCGATGCCCGCCGGCCGCCGGCTTCTCCAGGAGACGCCGGTTGAGCGCCTGCGGCGCGTCGACGGCGACCACGGAAGGTGACGGCTGCAAGCCGTCGAGCCAGTCGAGCAGATCGGGCGGCGCCTTGACTCGCAGCCGCTTCGCGCCGCTGCCCTCCGCGCCGGCCGCCTGCTCCCCACGCGCCCGTCGGCCCCGGCTTCCGGCCGCCACCGCGGGCAGGCTCTCGTGCCAGCTCACGGCCTCGACCCGGCCGCCCGACGGCAACGGCTGTAGTGCGACGCCGACGCAGGGGCGCGACGCCGCCACGTCGATGCCGACCACCAGCGGTCGCTCGCTCACCCGGCGCCTCCCGTCGTCACGGTCTACTCCCGCCCCGGTGCCAGCATCGCGTCGGCGCGCGCCATCCAGGCGGGGATGTCGATGCCCTGCGGGCAGCGCTCCAGACACTCCCCGCAGGCGGTACAGCGATCGGCCCGCCGCTCCTCCTCGAGCCACGTGTACGATTCCCGCTGCCCTTCGAAGTCGTCGAACATGCGCACGTCGTTGACCGCCTCCAGGATCTGCGGGATCGCGACCCCCTGCGGACACGGCTGGCAGTAGCCGCAGTCGGTGCAGGGGACCGTGCTCAGCTCCCTGTACGCTTCGCGCACCCGGGCGACGAGCGCCAGCTCCTCAGGGCTGAGCGCCCGCGCCCGGGAGCGCGCCGCGAAGCCCGCGTTCTCCTCGACCTGCCGCAGCGTGCTCATGCCGCTCAGCACCACCGACACCTCGGGCTGGTCCCACACCCACTGCAGAGCCCACTCGGCCGGCGAACGCCGCAGCGGCGCCGTCGCCCAGAGATCGCTCACCGCCGGCGGGCTCTTGGCGAGCTGGCCGCCGCGGATGGGCTCCATGATCACCACGCCGAGACCACGGGCGGCGGCGTCGCGCAGCCCGCGCAGCCCCGCCTGATAGTCGACATCCATGTAGTTGAGCTGGATCTGGCAGAGGTCCCAGAGATCGCCGGCGGCGAGGATGTCGGCGAAGACCTCGTAACGGTCGTGGAACGAGAAGCCGAAGTGGCCGATGCGGCCGGCGGCAAGCTGCCGCTCGGCCCAGGAAAGGACGCCCATGTCGCGGACCCGCTCCCAGGTCTCGCGGCGCAGGCTGTGCAGAAGGTAGATGTCGACCGACCGACGCTGCAGCCGCTCGAGCTGCTCCCCGAAGAGACGATCGAAGTCGGCCGCGCACTCGCACTTCCACACCGGGAGCTTCGTGGCTATCTTGACCTCGGCCTGCAACGCGGCCGTCGGGTCCCTGCGACCCCCGTAGCGGAGCCGGGCGGCGTCCCGCAGCGCCCGCCCCAGCCACGTCTCGCTCTGGCCGTCGTGATAGCCGTAGGCGGTGTCGATGTAGGTGACGCCGAGCTCGAGGGCGCGCAGGAGCATCTCGTCGGCGGCCGGCTCGTCGATGCGCTCCACGGCTCCTTGACCGACCGCCGCCGGCGTGGTCACGACCGGCAGACGCATGGCGCCGAAGCCGAGCACCGATGGCCGCCGACCGGTGCGCCCCAGATCGCGATGCCGCACGCGCTCCTCCCCGTCGCTGCCGGCGATGATACAGGCCGCGGGCTCCGGGATGAAGGCCCGACGCCCGGACAGACGGCCCTCGAGGTCGTTCGCTGCGCTACCTGCGGGCGGCGCCGGACCCTCGCTCCACCGACGACCCCGGGCTGCCCCGGTGACGGCTTACGCCGCCACGAGCGTCCTGACGACGAACTCCGGCGGCATCGCCAGATGCCGCTTGACGGCGCACTGGTTCACCGCACGGATGACGGCGTCGCGGTACTTCTCGGGGAACTCGGGCGGCAACTGCAGGTCGATCTCGACCGTCCCGACCAGACCGGTCTCCATGTCCCTGATGGACCTCAGCGTGAGGCCGGCCTGGTCGGTGTCGAGATCCCTCTTCTTGAGGAACTGCAGCACGTAGATGCCGGCGCATGTGGCGATCGACGCGAGGAAGAGCGCGAACGGCTCCGGGGCGCTGCCGTCGCCACCGATCTCGACAGGCTGGTCGGTCGCGACGGTGAAGCCGTTGAAGTCGGCGACCACCTTCAGGTTCTCGGGAAAGCTGACCTGCATCTCCATGTCGACACTCCTGCCCGGATGATCACGATGATGGCGACCCGCCGGAGAAGTCCATGGCCGCCCGCCACGGAGATACTGATACCCCATAGGGTATTGCGTCAACCGCCCGGCGACCATAGTCCGGCGACCTCTCGCGGCGCGCTACTCGTCGTCGTCGTCGGGACCCCGGTCTCGGTAGTCGGAGATCTTGAGGATGATGTAGCCGCCGAGACTCACGACCAGCGTCCCGCCGACGACGATGTAGGCGAGCCAGCGGTTACCCGACGACTGCGCGGCCGCCAGCGGCGTCGCGGCGGCCGCCTCGACCCACCAGAACGCCAGCGAGAGGCCGACGAGGGCGGAAACGGACTTCAATCTGTCGAGCATGCGCGAGCTCCTGAGCGGTCGGTTCGACGGAGGGCGGTCCACGGCGCAGGCCCGTGGACCCTGATCACGGCAGGAGCGCGACGTCTCGCACGCCCCACGTGCTCCAATCCGGATCGCTGCCGCGGGCCACGAAGGTGATGACGTTGCGCCCGTTCGTGTTGAGCACCTTCGCCGGCAGCGTCACCGTGCGCAGACCGGTCCACCCGTTGCGACGGCCGGTCGGCAGGCGGCCGATATCGTGCCAGTTGACGAGCAGCCGCACTTCACCCTGCTGACAGTCGTAGACACGGTACCGCAGGCGCGTGCCGGCGGCGATCCCGCCGGTCTCGTAGAAGACCTCTTTGGGATGCGTGCGGTCGCCTTTCGGGATCCGCCCCAGTGGACGCGCCCAGGTGTCGACGCGCGGCAGCACCGGGCGCTGGCGTGGGTTCGTGCGCACCAGCTGAAGCTGCCGCCAGTCCTCTGGCCCGCTGGTCCCCATGTCGTAGGTGCTGGCGCCGATGATGCCGTACTCGCGGGTGGCCCGGACGAACGCCTGCATCTCGCGGTTCGACGTGTCGGCGGCCAGACCACCGATGAGGTGGATCGGCCACCACGGCCTGCCGGTCTGTTCGCGCACGATGCGGATGTTCTCGCGGGTCTCGTTGTAGGTCCGGGCGTACCCGCCGACATGGAAGGTGTGGTAGCCCATCGGCAGGATCACGTCGTAGAAGCGCGGCAGGCTCTTGAACGGGAATCCGGGCCAGTACGAGGCGTGCATGCGCATGCCCACCGGCGAGGGGATGATGGCCCCGAGGGTGTACTTCTTGCCCACCTTGGCCCGCAGACGCGAAGACAGCGTGATCATGCGCTTTGAGCGTGTGGCCGCGTTGGTGACCACGCTCGCCTCGATGTCCAGGGCGAACGAGTCGAACCGCTGGCCGCCCGGCGTACGGAAGCGCACCGCCGCCAGGCAGCGCTTCAGATCGTGGGTGAGATCCTTGAAGCCGGGCAGGTACCAGGCGACCACACGCATGTTGCGGGCGTGAGCAGCCTCGATCATCTGACCCAGCTCGGCCGGCTTGAAGATGGCGCTCGGCGCATGGTGATTGGCCGTCTCGATGTAGAGCGTGCGGACGTGGTAGCGGTGCGCCTTCTGCACGGTCGCGACCGGGTCGGCCCACAGGGATGGATCGTAGATATCGATCCAGGCGCCGAGTCCACGGTACGCGTTGATGGACCGGGCGTCGGCCGTGGCCGGCGACGACGCCAGCGCCAGCGACACCAGAAGCGCCGTCAGCGCGAGCGCGAGCAGGTAGCCGGCCCGGCGATGCGACGGCCTCGCGGACGATGACCCGGCGCACCGCTCATCCGAAGAAGCAGAGCACTTCGCCGCGCCTGCGGAAGGCGGCCCGACGGGCCCGGCGCCATATCGCTTCTCTCGTCTGGGAGTCACCGGCATCGTGCAACCATACCGCATGCCCGCCCGATGGCTCCGTTGCCGGCGGGCGGGCCGCTGGGGCCGGCGGCCGGCCCGGCACGCTTTCGATACACTGCACTGCGACATCCCGACAGGCGACCGGGCGGCCGAGCAGCGTCACTGCGGCCTCGCCGCCGCCCGCCGCGGACACGTCCCACGAGGCACCGTGAGCGCAGATTCCCCCAGATCCGCCGGCTCGGGCGGCCATACGGGTCCGACGCCGGACACGATCCCGGGCGGGTCGGTACCGGCGACGGCTCCCGCCCCGTCGGAGCTCGTCCCGACGCCCGCACCGCTGCCGGAAGACGGGATGCCGGCAGCCACCGACAGCCGCCCGAAGACCGTTCTTGACTACGCCGGCTACCTGGCGCGCGGCTTCGTCATGGGCTCGGCCGACGTGGTGCCGGGAGTCTCCGGTGGCACCATGGCGCTCATCCTCGGCATCTACGAGCGGCTCATCGGCGCCATCCGCGAGCTCGGTCGACCGACGTTCTGGAGAGCGCTGCTGAAGGGTCGGCTGCGCGCCGCGGCGCGGACGGCCGACCTCGCCTTCCTGCTCAGCGTCCTGGCCGGGATCCTGCTCGCCGTCTTCAGCCTCGCGCGCGTGCTCGAGTGGGGGCTGCGCGACGAGCCGGTCCTGGTGTGGAGCTTCTTCTTCGGCCTCATCCTGGCGTCGATCGTCGTAGTGTCCCGGCGCATCGAGCGCTGGACCATCGTCCTGCTCCTCGTCGCCGCCGCCGGCACCGCGGGGTCCTACTTCCTGGTCGGAGCCGTACCGGTCGAGACGCCGGACACCTGGTGGTTCGTCTTCATCAGCGGGGTCGTCGCCATCTGCGCCATGATCCTGCCCGGCATCTCCGGCGCCTTCATCCTCGTGCTGCTGGGCAAGTACGAGTTCATGCTCGCCGCCGCCAACGACCGCGACATCGCGGTGCTCGCCGTGTTCGTGGCGGGCGCCCTGATCGGCATCGTCAGCTTCGCGCAGTTGCTCGGCTGGCTCTTCCGCCGCTACCACGACCTCACGGTGGCCCTGCTCATCGGGCTCATGGCCGGCAGCCTGCGCAAGATCTGGCCCTGGAAGGCGGAGACGGCCGGCGGCGACGCAGCCGAGACGGCCGGCAACACCCTGCCGCCGTGGACCGTCGACGGCGCCTTCAACCTGGAGATCCTCTGGGCGTTTCTGCTGGCTCTCGCCGGGATGGGCCTGGTCCTCGTGCTCGACCGGCTCGCCCGGCGCCGCGCGGCGCACGAAAGAACTACGCCCGGCGTCGCTCCTCGATCCACGCCCTGACGGCGGCGTCGATCTCGTCGCGTACACGGCGGAACACCTGCCGCCGCTCGTCGTCTGAGCCGGCCGCCGCAGCCGGATCGTCGAACGGCCAGTGCAGCCTGATGCTGACGCCGGGGAAGATCGGGCACTCCCGCTCGGCATCGGTACAGACGGTGATGATGAAGCCGAAGTGGACCCTGCCGAGGTAGTCGCGCACGCCCTTCGAGGTCTGACCCGAGATGTCGATGCCCACCTCGCGCATGACGTCCACAGCCAGAGGGTTCACCGGTCGCGGCTCGAGTCCGGCGCTGTACACCTCGTACTCATCGCCGGCGTAGTGACGCAGGAACCCCTCCGCCATCTGGCTGCGAGCGGAGTTGCCGGTGCAGATGAACAGGACTCTCGGCTTTCCCACGGCGTCACGCCCCCTGTCGCTGCTGTCAGACTCCCTTGGCCGGCACGCTGTGATGCCTCACTGGGGCTCTCATCGTGCCCGTTGCGCGCGGTCGCGCGCGGCGACTCTATGGCCTGCGTGTGAGCGGCGCGTGAGCGCCGTCCCCCACACAGCGGACAGAGCGCGCCCGTACGGCAACAGAAGACCGACGCCGATCACGCCGCGCGATCGGCGTCGCAGCAGGACCACGCCATGCACTCGGTCACGGCTGCTTGAGCCTGTCGGCCACATCGCAGCCCACGACGCTGCAGCCGCCGGCCTCCTCGGCGGCTTCCACAAGCTGCTCTTCGCCGAGCGCGCCACCCCCGGCGTCCGAGCCGGCGCCGGCCGCCGCGGCCGTCGCCGGCCGCGCGGCGAAGTAGCGGCGCTGGAAGAACAGGGCCACGCTCACCAGGCCGATGAGCACCGGCACCTCCACGAGAGGCCCGATGACCGCCGCGAACGCCTGGCCACTGTCGATGCCGAACACGGCCACGGCGACGGCGATGGCGAGCTCGAAGTTGTTGCTGGCCGCGGTGAACGAGAGGGTCGTCGTCTTGGAGTAGTCGGCGCCGACCCTCTTCCCCATCCAGAAGCTCACCAGGAACATGATCACGAAGTAGAGCAGCAGAGGGATGGCGATGCGCACCACGTCGAGCGGCACCTCCACGATGGTCTCGCCCTTGAGGCTGAACATCACGAAGATGGTGAACAGAAGGGCGATCAGTGTCAGCGGGCTGATGCGCGGGATGAACCTGTCCTCATACCACTCACGACCCTTCGTCCTGAGGCCGACGTAGCGGGTCAGCATGCCGGCGACGAACGGGATGCCGAGGTAGATGGCGACGCTCTGGGCGATCTGGCCGATGCTCACGTCCACCGCAGAGCCCTCGAGACCGAAGAGCGGCGGCAGCCTGGTGACGAAGATCCAGGCGAACACGCTGTAGAAGAGCACCTGGAAGACGCTGTTGAAGGCGACCAGGCCGGCGCAGTACTCGGTATCGCCCTTGGCCAACTGGTTCCACACGATGACCATGGCGATGCAGCGGGCCAGGCCGATCATGATGAGCCCCTGCATGTACTCGGGCTTGTCGAACAGCATGCTGATGGCCAGGAAGAACATGAGGAACGGGCCGATGACCCAGTTCTGGATCAGTGAGAGGCCGAGGATGCGATAGTCGCGGAACGCGTCGCCCAGTTCTTCGTACTTCACCTTGGCGAGCGGCGGGTACATCATGACGATGAGCCCGATCGCGATGGGGATGTTGGTGGTGCCGACCGAGAGGCCGTCCCAGAAGCCGGCCACTCCCTCGAAGGCCCAGCCGATGAGGACGCCGAGCGCCATGGCGACGAAGATCCAGACCGTCAGGTAGCGGTCGAGGAACGACAGGCGCTTGATGGTGCTCTCGGGCATCGGATCCTCCGTGGCTTCCCGACTCTCCGTGCGGCGCCGATTGTGGGCCTTCCATTCCTCTGTGTCAAGTTCGCTTTATATAAAGTCCACTCTATGAAGCGACGTCGCCGCGCGCTACGACACGACCACACGGAAGGGTGGTGAGTGCATGCACGGAGATGACTGCAGGTACACGACAGCAGATGAGAGGGCGCTCCTGGACGACCGGCGCCGACTCGAAGGGCCGTCTCAGTCCCGCGGCTTGACGGCGCGCACGAAGCCGCTGATGAGGCGCACGCCGTCCGGCAGCGGCGGGGCGCCGCAGATGGTGTTCTCGGGAGTACCGTCGTAGACGTTGACCACGTCCACGGCGGCATCTTCAAAGCCGGCCTGCCGCAGACGGTCCAGGTAGTCCAGCTCCTCGAGCGCCCCCGCGATGCAGGCAGACCACGCGTCGGGATCGTCGAGCAGGGCCTGTGGCACGCGGCTCATGTCGCCCCAGAACAGGACGTCGGTGATCGCGAAGCGACCGCCCGGTCTCAGCACCCGGAAGGCCTCGGCGAGGGCGCGATCCTTGTCGAGTGACAGGTTCACCACACAGTTGCTGATGATCACGTCGACGCTCTCGTCGGGCAGCGGCACGTCTTCTATCTCGCCCTTGAGGAACTCGACGTTCTCCACACCGGCCCGGCGCTGGTTGTCGCGCGCCAGGGCCAGCATCTCGTCGGTCATGTCGAGCCCGTACGCCTTGCCGGTGGGTCCCACGCGGCGAGCCGAGAGCAGCACATCGATCCCGCCGCCGCTGCCCAGATCGAGGACGACCTCTCCCGGCTGCAGATCCGCGAGTGCCGTCGGGTTGCCGCAACCCAGACTGGCGAGCACGGCCTCGGCCGGCAGATCGCTGGTCTCGTCGACCGCGTACAGCCCGCGGGCGTCGACATCGAGCGGCTCCACGGAAGCCGCCGGGCCGCAGCTGCACCCGCAGCCACACCTGCCCGGACGAGCCCGGGAGGCGGCGACGGCGCGCTCCGCGTAATGGTCGCGGATCCTGGCCCTGGCCGTCTCGTCGATCGCCTTGCTCATGATCGTCTCCCGCATCCGTCGGACCTCACATCAACCTCTGTTGCTCCGACAATACATCAAGAGCAGTTGATATCAAACTCCCGCTCCCGTCTTCCTGTGCTACCGTGCTGTCATCATGGATCACCCTCCTCAGAACGCGTCCGCCGGACACGGTCCCGATGCCGGACGACCGGTGACGGAAGGTCCGCTACCCCATCGCGTGCCCGCCGACGAACCCGCCATCGCCGCCCTGGCGCGCGTCGCCAAGGCGCTCAGCGACCCGACCCGCCTCGCGATGCTCGATGCGATGGCTCAGGGCCGCTCCTGCTGCGGCCTGCCCGACCCGGCGGAACGTGGCGTGCCCGGCGTTGCCGATCCCCTCGGCATCTGCGTCTGCGAGCTGCAGGAGCACTTCGCCCTCGGACAGTCCAGGGTGTCCTACCACCTGCGCGTGCTGCGTGAGGCCGGCCTCGTCAAGGAGGAGACACGCGGCAAGTGGAGCTTCTACGCGATCGACCGTGAGGCCGTGGCGGCGGCGCTGCACGACCTGCGTTCCCTGCTGCGCGTCTGACCGCAGGCCGGCATCGCGCGACTCGCCACCGGGCAGAGGACCGGCTCTCAAGATGCGGGGCCGGATCGTCGCGCCGTGGAGCCAGCAGCTCCCGGATCGCCCTCACCACCCGCAGATCAAGAGCGATGCGCGCCGTCTGCCAGGGGACCCGCAGCCGCATGCGACGGCGGTGATGGAGCGGCAACTGTTTGCGCATTTTGCCAAGTATGCATAGACTGGCGACGTTCGAGCGTCTCCACAAGGGAGCACCACGATGGCCACCGCACGCCCGGCGCGCACGAGTGACGACAGCACGGCAGCCACCCCGACCGGAGAGATCCCGGACACCGGGAAGCTGGAGGCAGAGGCATCGGCCTTCAAGGCCCTCGGCCACCCGACGCGCCTGCTGATGGTGCGGGCACTGGCGGACGGTGAGCTCTGCGTCTGCGATCTGCAGCGGCTCGCCGGCATCGACATGTCCACCGTCTCGCGCCATCTGCTGCAGCTCAAGAACGCCGGCGTGCTGGCCAGCCGGCGGCACGGCAACCAGATCCTCTACCGGCTGCGCACGCCGTGCGTGGTGAGCGTCATGGAGTGCGTGGCCGGAGTCATCGGCCGCGACACCGACGCATCCTGCGCCGGCGACTTGCGCACGGGAGACGACGCATGACCGAGTGGAAGTCCGAGTGGAAGCCGCTCTTCTGGATCGTCGCCGGCTTCCTCGTCTTCTACTTCCTGCCCCTCGGCCGGCCGCGCTTCGACAACGCCGTCATGGAAGCGCTGGAGCTGGCCAAGTGGTACGCGCAGGAGCACGTGATCCTCTGCCTGCTGCCCGCCTTCTTCATCGCCGGCGCCATCGCCGTGTTCGTCAGCCAGACGGCGGTCATGAAGTACCTCGGTCCCGGCGCCAACAAGGTGGTGGCGTACAGCGTCGCCTCGGTCTCCGGAACCATCCTGGCGGTCTGCTCGTGCACGGTCCTGCCGCTGTTCGCCGGTATCAAGCGCATGGGCGCCGGGCTGGGGCCGGCGACCGCGTTCCTCTACTCCGGCCCCGCCATCAACGTCCTGGCCATCATCCTCACGGCCCGTATCCTCGGGCTGGAGCTCGGCGTCGCGCGGGCCGTCGGGGCCATCGTCTTCAGCGTGGTGATCGGTCTGCTGATGCACTTCTTCTTCCGTAAGGAGGAGCGCGCCAAGGCCGAAGCGGCCAAGATGGCCGTCACGCCGGAGGAGTCGCGGCCACTGTGGCAGAACGTCGTCTTCCTCGGTCTGCTGATCGCCATCCTGGTGTTCGCCAACTGGGGCCGGCCCGAGGCCACGAGCGGGATCTGGTACGGCATCTACTCCGTGAAGTGGATCCTGACGGCGCTGTCGGCCGCCGGGCTGGGCGTGGTGCTGGTGTTCGTCATCGGCTTCGCCTGGTGGAAGGTGGCGGCGGCGGCCGTGCCCGTGCTCGCGCTGGCGCTCGTCTTCCCTCAGTACCCGCAGCTCGCTTTCGTCGCCGGCATCGTCGGGCTGGCGGTGATCGCCTCCACCGACAAGGGCGAGGGCGCCGACTGGTTCGACGCCTCCTGGGGCTTCGCCAAGCAGATCCTGCCGCTGCTGCTGATCGGCGTGCTGGTCGCCGGGCTGCTGCTCGGTCGTCCCGGCGAGCAGGGGCTCATCCCCGAGCAGTGGGTGGCGGCGGCTGTCGGCGGCAACTCCATCCAGTCCAACCTGTTCGCCGCCTTCGCCGGCGCGTTCATGTACTTCGCCACGCTCACGGAGGTGCCGATCGTCCAAGGCCTGCTCGGTGCCGGCATGGGCAAGGGACCGGCGCTGGCCCTGCTGCTGGCCGGCCCCGCCCTCAGCCTGCCGAACATGCTCGTCATCCGGTCGGTGATCGGCACCCGCAAGACGGCCGTGTTCGTCGCCCTGGTGGTGGTCATGGCCACCATCACCGGGCTCATCTTCGGTCTGTTCGTGGAATGAGCCGCAGTCCGCACGGGAAGACCGCGACCATCGTCACCAGTCCCGATCGGCGCCATCGCCGCGAGGGTCGAACGTCAGGAGAGGAGTCAACATGAAGATCCAGGTGCTGGGCACCGGCTGCGCCAAGTGCCAGAAGCTTGAGAACCACGTACGCAAGGCGGTCGAGGAGCTGGGTGTCGACGCGGACGTCGAGAAGGTGCAGGACATCGACGCCATCACGTCGTTCGGCGTCATGATGACGCCCGCCCTCGCCATTGACGGTCAGGTGAAGATCGTCGGCAAGGTGCCGAGCGTCGACGACGTCAAGACGCTCATCGCCAAGGCCGGCGAGTGACCGGCCACCGATCGACGGCCGAGAGATCGACCACCCGGAGATCGACCGCCAGAGAGACGACCCGCGCGCAAGGAGCCAGGCAGTGAGGATGCTTGAGGAGCTCTTTCCCGAGTTCGACGCCAAGCTCGACGAGATCGACGAGCTCTACCGCCAGAAGCGCCTGATCGACGAGAAGACGTACCAGTTCATCTGCTTCGCCTTGTCGATCAAGGCACGCTCAAAGCCGTGCGTGCTCAAGCACTTCAAGGGTGCCCTTGAAGCCGGGGCGACGGTGCAGGAGCTCACCTACATCCTCGCCCTCGTGATGCGCGAGGCGGCCGGAGCCGACGACTGCTGGACGCACGATGTGATCGACGACTGGCGGGAGATCGTCGCCGGCAACATCGACTGCGGCTGTCGGGACTGAACGCCGCGATCCGTGTCTCTCACGAAAGGCGACCGACCATCCTCGCCGGCCGCCCGTCAGCCGGCGACGGAACCTTCATGAGCCATACCCCGACGATCGAGGCCCGCTGAATCCGCGCTGACCGGTGCGCCGGGGATCGTGGCATCGTCCGGCAGCAGCCACTCCAGCAGATAGGCCAGTCCGATGAACACCGGCAACGTGACGGCAGTGCGCACCAGCGAGAACTGCCATCCCAGGAAGCCGACCTCGAAGGTCAGCATCGGAATCTTGATGGCACTGAACGAGAACAGGTAGATGAACACGTTGCGCGGTGCGCTGCCCTTGCGCCACAAGGCGACTGCTACCGGGAAGGCCGCGTAGAGCGGCCCCGCCTGCAGCATCCCGAGCAGCACCATCCAGAGGATCGCCAGCGGACCCGCGTCGCGGCCCAGGTGCCGCTCGATCAGCCTGCGAGGCACCCAGACGTCAAAGAGTCCGACAAGCACGAACATCGCGGGAAGAACGAGGGCCATCTCGAGCGAGAACTCCAGGAGGTTGCGGCCTGCTCGCTCGCCGAGCTCGAAGGCACCGGGCGCCGAGACGGCCGCCACGCTCCAGAGGCCGATGGTCGCCGCCAGCAGGAGCCATGGGAGCAAGATCGCGAAGATGTGGCGCGCCCGGGCAGCACCGCCACACCCGCCGTCCTTTCCCGGCCGCCTCTGAGCGCCGAGCCGCGTTCCCGGCGAGCCGCCCCCCGGCCGCCCGGGCACATCTCTCATCTCACGCTCATCTCAGGATCAACGCCATGACGACGGCCACGATCACCGCGCCGGCGAAGGCCAGAGCGTTGCGAAGCACGGCGGTGCGGCGACCGAGCATCCTGATCTCCAGCGGCAAGGTCAGCACACCGACCATCATCAGCGTCGTGATGAACGCCGCCAGCACGGCGACCGACGCCCCATTGTCCTTCAGCACGCCGGCAAGCGGATAGGCGATGAAGCCGGGCATCAGCGTCACGCTCCCCACGAACAGGGCGGCAATGAACGATAGTACGCCGCCGCCCAATGCCCGCTCGAGAAGATCCGGCGGCACCGCCGCCAGCAGCAGGCTCACGGCGGCCAGCAGCCCGACGAGCACCGGCAACAGGGTCAGAAACATCCGCGCCGCCTTGATGAGGCCGGCCAGCGTCCTGCGTCGGTCGGCGATGAACGAGACCACGAGCACGAAGCCGGTGAACGCCAGCAGGATCGTCATGGCTCTGCGACCGGTTTCTCGTGCGGGAGCCTCGAAGACGCGCCGCGACCCCGACACAGAACGGCAAGCACCAGAGACGGCTCGACGGCAATCATCGATCGTGTCGTGGTGCCGCCGGCGATGAACACCGCACCCGGCGCCGCGATCTCTGCCGTATGCTTCTCGCCGGCGCTCCGTTGACCGTCTCCGGCGGCGGCGGCCCGTTCATCAGTCCCCGCATCGGCCGAGTCGTCGGTCGTGAACACGACGCGGCCCTCCAGGACGGTGAACACCACGTCGTATTGCATCCGGCATGGAGGTATGGCACCGCCTTGAGGCAGGGCGATGCGACGCACCGTCCAGTCGGTTTCGTCGAACAGGATGGACACGTCCGGTCGCACGCCGTCCGTAGACGCCTCTTCCCCGCGCTCACGGCCGTTGCCGTCCGCCGGTGGCCGCTCCGCCAGCGATGCGAGTGCGGAACCTGTCAAGTCGAATGAGACGGTCGTCGTTCGCATTCAGTGAGCAACCTCCTCTGTCTCGGGCTTGTTGATCCAAGCGGCGGTGGGCAGCGCCGGCGGTCGTGGCGGCCGCTTGACG
>Ga0172371_10006657_pt1 | contig 16728 bp, 14 predicted proteins | sample Lak12m_FD_114543 | JGI IMG/M metagenome (GOLD analysis project Ga0172371, IMG submission 114543) | Freshwater microbial communities from Kabuno Bay, South-Kivu, Congo - kab_022012_12m | ecosystem: Environmental > Aquatic > Freshwater > Lake | place: Democratic Republic of the Congo: South-Kivu...
ATTTAGATGGTTACAAAACTCATTTTGCTAATTTTTTAACGTAATATTTGATAAACATTAAGTGACAAAATCCCTGGTAAGTGGAGGTTTTCTTTTCCATGAACCTGTCAACGCGGCGGTTGTTGTTCAACCAGTTAAAGCTCCTTTCCACCTTCCATCTTTGACGGCAGTATTTCTTCTCCCGGATTTCCCGCTTGGTGATATTCTTGCGGTTGTTGATCCTCCTCGAAAGTACCGGCTGTATTCTCCGTTTCCGCAGCTTCCGTCTGAAATCATCGCTGTCGTAACCCTTGTCCGCTCCCAGTCTTTTCGGCCTACGGGTTCTTCTTCTAACGGTTATCCGATCTACCGTTTTGAGGGCTAATTTCTGATCGTGGTGGTTGGCCCGGCAACAAATAAGGGCTAGCGGATTACCCCGGCTGTCAATGATGATGTTGCGTTTTAGTCCGTTTAATCGGTGTTTTCCTGAATATCCGCGGTGTCTTTTGCCCCTTTTTTAGACTTTACTACACTGGCATCGAGATAAGCGTTTCTCCAGTGGAGCAGGTTCTTCTTGCCAGCCCGGTATTTTAGTTCTTCGAAGATTTTTCTGAACCTGCCATCCTTTACCCAGCGGATAAAGTACCGGTAGCAGGTAACGTAGGATACGTCGTAATCGTGGGGCAAATCCCGCCAGCGGCAGCCGGTTGAGAGCACGTAGATCATGCCGTTCACTACCTCATACAAGTCTGCGGCTGGACGGCCGGTTTTCCTGGGACGCTTTTTAATGAACTGCTCGATTAGGGCGAACTGCTTGCGGGACACATCCGAGGGATACGGTTTTCTTTTGTTTTTGTTTTGGTGCACCATGGGAACATAAGTTAAAACTTACATTCCCATTGTACATCAAAATGAGTTTTGTAACCATCTAATTGTCACCTCGCTTTCTAGTTTAATTTTTTAACTCTTTTCGACCCATAAGGTTGAAAAACCCGCCTGGGCTATCAAACTTTGCCTTTGATAACTTAAGCGGGCTATTCAAAAAAGCTGATGCTTCTTGAAATTATGTTGGAAAAGTTCACCGTCTGGCCCTGCCACTCGTTGCCGGCGGCCGGGTCCAGCTGGAACTGGACGTAGAATAAACGGTTGGCGCCGAGGATGGCCTCGGCGGCGTGGCTGAGGTAATTGATTTTCATTGTGGAAAGCGGGCCTTCATAGACAATCGGCATTTCTTCAACTTTTTTACCGCTGTCCAAGGTGTAATAGCGCACCCGGACATTCAGGCTCCTGAAGAGTTGCTCCTCGCCGGCATTGAGACTTTTGGCCGCCAGGCTGTATTTCACCGGCACAAATAGTTCTCTCTTGTTGATTTTGGCCAGAATCCCCTCGGTCCAGACGCCCGGCACCATATTGCTGAAAACCTGCTGGGGGCTGACGGCGCTCGCCGGCTGGGAAATGGAAAAAACCGCGAAGATTATCGCGGCCAACAATGACAAAACCACCGACCCACTTTTGATGATATTTCTTTTTTCGTCTTCGAGCTCGAGCACCCTCAGCTCAAACAACAAATACACCAGTTTTCTGGAATAGCGCTTTCTGATTTTCTTTATCTTTTTTCCAATTCGCTTCATCTGGGTTGGTCCACGAATTTAACCCTCCAGGGATTATGGGAACATTAGCTTAATCTCTCAAACATTTACGACTTCGTCAACAGTTGGTGAGGTTGAGTTAAGAATCTTTTAAGCACTTTTTAAGAATTGGCATTTTAAAAGAAAAACTCGCTATTTACATCAGGAAATAATAATCCAGTGGAACAAAAACGGTTCTCAGCTGACTGTTAAGCTTTAATTCCGAACTGGAAAAAATTATATTGTAATCAGACTTAATTTTTTTCATACTGTTGACAATCTGTTTCGCATCCTTGGTTCCAAGTCCCACCTCAATGAGAATTTGCCTGCTGTTGGCGATCTGCAGGATAAAGTCAACCCCGCCTTGCGCACTGTCATAGCGTATCAGCCCTTCCCCTCTCAATCCGAACTCCCGATACAGGTGGGATCCCACCGAATCTTCCAACAACCTCCCCTGCCTGGTTAACCAAGTGCTTTCCTGCCCGGTGATATAAAAGAAAGACATCCTGATTGCCGGAGACATAAAAAGGTATTTCATCGGCTTCTTTGCCACAGTCATATTCGACCCATACGCCGGGATTCTGATAAGCAATTCCGCTTTCTCCAGGGCTTCAAAAACGTTGGCGATTGTTAAGCGGTTGATTCGAAACCTTTTTTCCAGCGAGTTGAGACTGACAACATCATTTTCCGCAACCGCGAAGACAATTCTCTTCACCGCCCCCAAGGTTTCATTGTCAAAGTTTCCCAACGCCGGCAAATCAGCTTTAATAATCTTATCAAGAAGCAAAAAAATCGAGTCATATACGGCAGTTTCACTCGGCATCATAAAAGAGAACGGCAAGGTTCCGTAAGACAGGTATTTCCTTATGTCAGTTCGATCTACTTTTGACCAGTAACGGTTAACCGGACCCCGCAAACTGGCCAGATTATTGTGAGTCTCTTCCGCGTCTTTCGAGAAATAGACAGCCTGCCTGATTCCTTTCTTCAGCTCGGGCACAGGATAAACCTGGTTTTTTATCATCTCGTATTCCGTGAAGCACATTGGCGGCAGCTTCTCAAAGGACGCGCGGCGAGCCAAATTCGTGGTAGTTTGCAAAATAATTGCCGAAGATCCGGTACAGCAGAAAAAAACATTGGATGTTTTCTCAAAAAGGGATTTCAAGGTGACAGCCCACTTCGGATCAGTTTGGATTTCATCCAAAAAAACCAGAACCGGTTTTTTCAGAGTTTCCAGACTTTCACCTGAAACATTCTCGTAGGCACTTAATAAATCCGAAATACCTGCGTTAAATAGATTCTCAGCATCCTCAACGGATAAAAATAATACCTCGCTAACCCGGTTTCTGAATTCGGCACAGATTTGTGCCATCAGAGTTGTCTTGCCCACCCCTCTGAAACCGGGAACAATCACTATTCTGTTACCGGATTTTTTGCTCAAAAAATCTTCAACATACTGCTTCAATTTTACGAACATGAAGCGGCGTGGATATTTCTCGCCCGCCACGCTGTGGGTGAAGCGCTTCAAGCGATCGTTAGTTGTTCTTATTTGTTGCTGCAGATATTGAATTAGCTCCTGATTCATGTATAGTGGAATAAACTACAAACTGACGCTACTAGTATACTACACTACACTAGTAATGTCAACAGGACATTTTTTGGCTTGGGAAAAGGAATATTTATGTGGTTTTCTTGTCGTAAACTTGGGATTTTCTTCTTCAGGCTTCCCAATTGTCCCGTTTTTCCTGGTCGGCTTGCGGGTTTTCGTAGTTGATGTCTTCACCCCCGGTGGCGGTGTGGGTGAGCACCTGGCGGGGCTTGGAACCCTCGGCCGGGCCAATGATGCCGTTACTTTCGAGAATGTCCATGATGCGGGCCGCCCGGGAATAACCAATGCGCAGGTGGCGCTGGAGCAGGGAAGTCGATGCCCGTTTTTCTTTGGTCACAATGTTTTTGGCTTCCTCGTAGAGCGGGTCCTCTTCGCCTTCGGGAACGTCAATACGGTCGCCGCCGGCTTCGCTGGGACACACCACCACCGGATCATAGCTGGCCACTTCCTGATCAAGCAAATATTCCACCAGTTTTTTCACTTCCTTTTCGGAGATGTAGGCTCCCTGGATGCGGCGCGGTTGGTTGGATTCGGGCGGCATATAGAGCATATCGCCTTTACCCAAAAGCTTTTCCGCTCCCGCCATATCCAATATGGTGCGCGAATCCACTTGGGAAACCACTTGATAGGCCACTCGGGAAGGGAAGTTCGCCTTGATCACCCCGGTGATGACATTCACTGACGGCCGCTGAGTGGAAAGCACCAGATGGATGCCGACCGCTCTTGACATTTGAGCCAGCCGGACGATGCAGGCCTCAACCTCTTTTGAATACGAAGATGACATCAGGTCGGCCAGCTCATCCACCACAATCACGATATAGGGCATATATTCCGGTTCGATTATCTCGCCGGTTTCTTTGTCCACTTCCGGCTCAATCTCGCCTTCAACCACTTTTTGGTTGTAAGACAAAATATTGCGCGACATGGCCTCCTGAACCACGATGTAACGGCGTTCCATTTCGGAAACCGCCCATTTCAAGGCATTTACCACTTTATGATGGTCCACGATCACTGGCGTGAGCAAATGGGGAATTTCGTTGTAAATTGAAAGCTCAACCCGCTTCGGGTCAACCATGATTAGTTTCAGTTCGCGCGGCGTGTTGCGGTAAAGCAAGCTGGCAATCAGGCAGTTCACTCCGATGCTTTTACCCGAGCCGGTGGCGCCGGCAATCAGCAGGTGAGGCATCTCGGCCAAATCGGCGTAAACGTAGTTGCCGGCCGGGTCCTCGCCCAGTCCCGCCATTAATTTCTCCTGCGAATTCTTGAAAGTGGGATCTTCCAGCAAATCCCTCAGGGTCACAATTCTTTTCACTTTGTTGGGCACTTCAACGCCCACCAACGGCCTCCCGGGTATCGGGGCTTCAATTCTGATTGGGTGAGCGGCCAAGCCCATGGCCAAGTTGCTTTGGATAGCGGTAATACGGCTCAATTTGACGCCTTCAGCCGGCCGGATGGCATACTGGGTGACCGTCGGCCCCACATTGACTTCCACCACCTCGGCCTTGATGCCAAAATTAATCAGGGTTTTTTTGATGGCGGCGGAGTTGGTTTTGATGTCTTCAGCCACCGCTTTCGAGGTGGTTTTCTCCAAAATGCTCACCGGCGGGAAGCTCCAATCCTCCGTCACTCCGGGCACCTTTCGGGGCTGGCCGTCTTTGGCCGCTCCCGACTTCCCTTTTCCATTCAGCCTTTTGGAAAAGAAACTGGCTTTGCCGTCCAGCGGCTCTTTGGGTGAGCCGGCTTGGCTATCGTGAACTACCGGCTCCCCCTCCTCGTCGAATTTCAAGTCCTTGATCACTTGCTCTTCTTTGCTGGGCAGCACTTTGCGCTTCAGGCCCTTCAAAGCAGCCATGACACCCCATTTTGACCGCCGGGTTTCCATTTCCAGCTGCTGCTGCTCGGCTTTTTCCTCTTCGCTGATGTGCCCCAACTCGGTGAGCAAGGCTTCTTTGGTTTTCTCTTTATCCCCGGCATCGCGTTCGCTTTTCTCAATCCAGCTGAAATAGCCGTCCAACAGCAAAATAGCTCCCAAAATGAGCAGAGTGGCCAAAATCACCAAACCGCCCCAGAAACCCAGATAAGTCGCCAGATAGGCGATCACGAAGCCGATGTAGCCGCCGGCCTGTTTCATCAGATTCAAATTGATCTTGTCAGTGTTGCCATTGGCCAGCAGCGACAAAATGCCCAGGAGGGAAACGAAGGAAAGAAAAAGACCGTTCACCCGGTAATAAGGGTGCGCCAGCTTTTCCTGGCGAATGATCCAATAACCGCTAATCAGCAGCACAAAAGGGATAACAAATTTCCCCAATCCCAATATTTCGGTGAGCAGCAGGCCCAAATAATGCCCCGCCACTCCGGCCTTGCCGGCCAGACTCAACAAAATCAGCACTGCCACGCCCCAAGCAATCACCGCCGCCACCCAACGCTGGGCCGTTCCGGAAATCTTGTTGCCATCCTCCTCAAAATCAATGCCTTTCTTCTTTTTCTTCTTGCGTCCCATGGTTGGTTAGTGATTCGAAATTAGTAATTATTTTTTGCGGAAAATTAGCCCGTAGTGAAACTGACCGGCTTCAAACTTATCCCCGAATGTGAAGCCGGCTTTGGTGACGAGGCTTTTGGCTTCCCTTTCGGACAACCGCAATTCCAGCGGCGGGCCGAAATTCCGAAACGCGTCGCCCACCTTTTCAATCCAATCAATCACAATCAATTGTCCTTTGGCTTCCAGAATTCTTTTGGCTTCGTCCAGAATGGCTTTCTTTTTCTTGGAAGTGTAGAGAGTGTTGGCCACCACCACGTGCTGGCAGCTGCCGGATTTGATCCATTCCGTCAGCGAGCCTTTTTTCTCCAGATTGGCCCGGATCACCTCCACGTTATTGAGTTTTTCCAAAAAAGCTTTGCTGCGCACCGCCTCCACCGGACCCTGCATCACATCCACCGCATAGACTTTGCCTTTTTCGCCCACCAGATAGGCCAGCGGGATGGTGAAATATCCCCCGCCGCAACCCAGATCAGCCACCGTGTCCCCCTTGCCGATGCCCCAGCTTCCCGCCACTTGCTGAGGACTGATGAAACCCGGCGCCAGGTCTTCGAGGTTTAATGTTTTTTCGGCGCTTTTTATCTCCGCTGACATAAAATTTACTTAAATAAGTTATAAACCGCCAAAATTATTTTGAGCTTTCTACATTGCTGGTATTCAATAGAAAATCGGTTTCCTGATTCTTCTCGTTAAGGTATTTCCGGTTCAGGTAATCATCCAGCTGGTTCAGGCTGTCGTCCTTGAAATAAAGCTTGCCCATTTCCGCCATCCAGCGATACGGTTTGAGGAATACCGAGACCTTAAAATCTTTCTTTCTCTCCGCCAACCACTGTTTGAGAGTCTTTTTTTCAATCAAAATATGGCTCACTTGAACATTTTCCTTGCCAGCGACGGAAAATTTGTTCTCCACCTTGATGATGTGCCAACCGTCGTCCGCTTCAATCGGATCGCTGATTTGACCGACTCCCAAACGGAAAGCGGCTTCTGAAAGCACCTGGGGGGCATTGTCGCGGGTGAACGCCGGCAGCAATCCGCCATATTGTTTGCTGGGTGCGTCGCTATAGGCTTTGGCCAAATCGGTGAAATTCTCCCCCGCTTTGATTTTGGCTTCCAGTTGGGCCAATTTTTCTTTGGCTGACCGGTCCAGCTCACCGTCAGCCCTTATTTTATCCTCAAGTTTCTGCTGATACAACAAATTGCGAATCACCCGGTCCCGAAAATCCTCCGGCGTCCAGCCGTAAAGGCTGTTGAGCTGGGAGACATTTTCGGATTGTTTACCGTCCCGACTGATTATTTTGTTGGCTGTGTCGGCAAGTTCCTGGTCAGTGACGGTTATGCCCTGCTGCTTGGCCGCAGTTTCGGCAATTTTCGCATCAATCAGTTGTTCAAGCACGTTTTTCTTGACGATGGACAGCCGCTGGAGCCCTCCCGGGGTGGAGAAATCAAAACTGCCTCCGCCCGATGCCGCTTCCTTGCTTTCCAAAAACTGGCGCATGGCTTTGACATTTTCGTTGTACTGGCCAATGCTGATCCAGTTGCCCCAGCCCACCGAAGCCGCCGGGAAGGGCACCACCCGGTTCACTGAATCGACGAAGTAGTTTTGCCAACCCTCCGAATAGTTCCCCCAGACCGTGATCAGCAAACCGAACACCGCTACAATCGCCGCCACAATGACAATCCGCAAAAGGTGCAGCAGAGTTTTATCCTCTTCCACAGGCTTAACCGGGGGCCTAACTGGTTTTTTCTTCGGTTTGGTATTTCCGGCCGGAATCACTTCCGAAAGCTTTGTTTTTTCTTTTGGTGACATTATCAGGACTGATTAAACATTTATAAATAATAACAAGATTATTTATTATTGAAAAAACCAAAATTGACAACCAAAAAATTCATAATAACCTGTTATGAGCTCAGAAGTTCAAGTCCTTTGAAAATTAGGTAAAGGATTAAAGAGAATAAACATCATCACCACAAAACGAAAGGAAGGTGTCCGATGACTCCGATAGCAAAGAAAGCTCGTGAGGCGATCGTGATTACCTTCATGATCGCCCAGATAATTATTGATTCCCACGCTCATTTCAGGGGAAGACGGCAATCCTACAAAACCAACCCCTACCAGGTGTTACGGGAGGCCAGACTGGGGGGCATATCCATTTCCATCGGAATGCCGAATACTCTTGACCCTATCGACACGTTTTTGGCCGCTGAGGATTATAGGCATCTCGAAATTGCCCCGGCCGAAAAGATGCTTGCGCTTGAAAGAATCCAACCGATGTATTTTGGAGCCAGGGACAATAACCTGAAAGAGTTCCTCAAAGTTGTTTATCTGGACTACATAATCGGCGCAAAATTCTACGACGAACCGCTTTCGGGAGGCGGATTGTTTATTAAATCCTGGGAGGCGGAACGGGATTACATGCAGGCCTGCGCTCGATTTGACAAAGTGGTGGCCTGCCATAATGATGAGACGAAAACAGTTAGGGCAAAGGGTTATGTCAAAGAAGCCGAGATTAGGTCGGTTGAGCGAAGACTGAATCTGGCCGTGCAGATTCCGAACCTCAGAATAGTGATGTGCCACGTTTCCTGTAAGGAAGCCGCTGAACTTATTCTTCAAGCCCAGAAAAACGGTCTAAGAGTGGCCATTGAGATTTGTCCCCACTATATGTGGTTCGACTCTTGGGGAACTCATTGGTGTCCAAGCCTGGACGCGGTTTTCTATTGGTGCTACAACAATTTGAGAACCCCGGAAGACCGCGAGTTTCTGGTCAGTCTCTGGAAGTCAGGCAATCGGCTGGTTTTTGGCGGGACGGATACCGCCGGCCACGCTGCTTGGGAAAAGTTTGCCAAACCCGGGCTGGGGGGCCTGCCTACTAACCAACATTATCTGCCGTTATCGGTAACTCTGGCGGTAGATTACAATATATCCCAACGCCGAACCGCCGAAGTGACCAGTTTCAACCAGGCCGACTTTTTCAAATTCGACGTTCCACGCGAACTGGTGCCCCACACATTCGTGAAAGCAGTTGATATGAGAATGGACAGATACAATCAAGGGATTATTACTAACCCTTGGTCTTCCGAGTTGTTCTTCCGGGAAGAACAACTTTTGGCCGCATAGGAGGTGATTTATGATTATTCATAATGGACATTACATTTCAAACGTGGTTGTTTCCACAGCTTTTGGGCACGACGGAGCCGGGTTGTTTCCATACACACTCTTTTCCGCAGCCCATGCACAAGTTATAGGAGTCGCGAGGGAAACACATACGACAAGTCTAACTAAGTCGGCAACCCGCTTCAATAGATTGGGGAATTTCAGGCCAAAAAATCCTTTCACCTGGTGGAGATATGTTAAAAAAATCCCCGGGTCGGCTACCGGTATGTGGAATAATTATGCCCTAACTAACGATGGAGTGGGTGTTATCGCCCGCCAAATCAGAGAATCTCGCTACCAGGGCAACCAACCAATCCCCAACTATTTCCCAGAGTTTGACAAGGGCGAGGGCATTGCCATTGAGGAAGCGGTCGATACCGTCTATATTTACTGGGAAGTCCTGGAAGATATGTTTTGGGCAGTAGAGTTTAGTTACTCCTGTCCAAATTCGGGAGAAAAAATTGAAAAAAATATCGGCCATGCCGCGAAATGCACTCGCATAATCAGAGATCGATTTCCTTGGCTATATATCATCATCAAAGGCAGCATTGTACACCCGTGGGAATTTTGGCAAGAGCAGGAATGGGCGGGTGCGAACTGTTTCCATGGAGTCAACTCGGTTCCGATAGGGCTTGCTTTTCCCGACGGAGATAATCCTCTTGGAAACATAGAGGATGGGGCTGTCTCAGGAGGACCGGTGAAGGAAAAAGTGCTTGCTTACAATGCTCAGCTGGGGAAGCGCTTTAGTTTGCCAAAAATATTTGGTTGTGGAGTCGAGAATGTAGACGATGTGCGTAAATACTACGACATTGGCGCGTATGCTGTCAGCATCTGCTCCCTCGCCATCCGCGATCCAAATGAAACTGAAAAGATATTCCGGGAATTCAATGAGTAACGAATTTCTTCTTTGCCCGGGTGGTGTTGATACCGTCCGGGCCTATTTTTATTGCGCATTTATTTGACAAAAGCCATAAAAGTCGGGTAATTTAACTTTATAAACTTAATTTTTCCTAAATGCCTAATAAATCCGCGGCGAAAAAGTATTTGAAAGTGAGCAAAAAACGCCATGAGCGCAATGTCAAAGTCAAAGATGAACTGAAAGCCATCATCAAAAAAGTTCGTTTGGCTTTGGATGACTCGGGAGCGACCAAAAAGGCCGAAGAGCTGTTGAAAGAGGCAGTAAAAATCATCGACCGGGCCGCCCGGAAAAAAATTATCAAAAAGAATACGGCCGCCCGCAAAAAGAGCCGACTATACAAAAAACTGCGTATCGGTGGCGCAAAACCCAAGGCAGCCAAAACCAAGGCCAAACCCAAGACCAAAAGCAAGAAAAAATAATTTTAGTGAGAAAACTGATACTGATCCGTCACATTACCGCCGATTGAATAATCGGTCATGGTGATGTTATTGGCATTAACTTCGACAATCGCGTAATTTTTGTTGTTGTAATAGGCATCGGCCCGCCCCTGTCGGGGCTTCCCGTGACGGAACGAGTCGGTGTTGCCCACAATGAACTGGGGAATACTGTGACTCAACCCGGTCAGCTGGTCGGCGGAAATCACCCGGCGGCTGTAGATGTGCTCGTGGCCGGAAAAAACCGCCGTGACGTTGTGACTGTCCAAGATGCGCCACAATGAGTCCCGCTCGCTGGGATGGACATCCAGGCTTTCTCCGATTTTCGCTCCGGTGGGCCAGGCTGGTTCGTGAAAAAAAACAAACGTGTGGGTCTTCTGATTGGCCGTGAGATCCTGTTCCAGCCAGTCCAACTGCTCCTGATTCACCTGATGGCTGGAACCGGTGTTGAGCGCCACGAAATGCGAGTCGCCATAGTCAAAGGAGTAGACGATTTCCTTCAGGTCGCTCGGTCCGTTGTCGGGCAAACTGAAAGTTCTCTGCCACACCGCGTCGGCTTTGCTTCTTGTCTGATCGTGGTTTCCCATTACCGGATACACTTGCGCCACATCCGCCGAAACAATCCTTCTCCACTTTTTGAGTTTATTGGCGCACTTGCTGTCGCCGTAGCAGGAGGAGACCAAATCGCCCATGGCCAGCGCGAAAGCCACTTTTTCCCGACCGGCCGCCTGGGCCGCTTTTTGCAGTCCCCCATTTTTCTTCCCTGCGTTAAACCGCTGGGTGTCCCCGATGATGGCAAAAGAAAAACTGTCACTGTCAGAAGCGGTTGGGGCCAACGATTTGTGGGAGCTGACTCCGGGGAGAAGAATCAGCAGGCAGGCGAATACCACCGCTATTGCCGCTATCGCCAGGAAGATTGGTTTTTTCAGAAACAGCATTTGAACCGAATTACTATTTACTATTTACTAATTACTATCTCAACGGGCTATTTCTTTGCTCACCGTCTGCAATCTCTCCATTAAACTCTCCATTTGATTTTTATCGCCATTAATGCTAGCCATTTTTATTTCTTTGAGCAGCTGGAAACGCTGATTTTTTAAGAATTCTTTTTCCAATGCGGCGAAACAAATTTTAAGCTCTTGCTCGGCTTTCTCCCGGTTTTCATCGGGATCCGGACCTAAGTCTTTTTCCACCTCCAAGGCAATTTCCGCCACTTTCAACTGTAATTCCCGGCTTTCAAAATTTATATCCTGGCTTTTGACCAAATCGGGCGACATTTTATCCAAGATTTTTTTAATATCCTGATAAATTCGTTTGACTACCTCGCTCTCAAAAGCGGTCCGGTTAAAACGCTCGCGGTATTTGAAAAATAACTTCGGATAATTGAAAATAAGCCCGATTAATCTCTCTTCCAACAAAATTGACCGGCTTTTCTTTCCGCTTGTTTTTTCGGGAGCTGGCTGGGTTTTCGTATACTGATGGTTTTTTCTTTGGTTTTGTTTGATTTTTTCCCAGAAATATTCTTCGGGAACCTGGACTTCTTCCGCCAAGCGCTTCAAATAATGGGATTGCTCCACCCGGGACGGGATACTGGCAAACAATTTGAGTAGCTTGTCGGCCAAGGTTTTCTTTTGGTCGAGGGACAGAACCCGATTTTTGAATCCTAAATTAAAGAAATAGCCGGCCAGGCTTTTTTTCTTTTCCACCATCTTCGCCCATTTCTGCGGGTCCTCTTTCACAATGTCGGCCACGTCCTGCCCGGTTTTAATGGGAATCACCTTGACGTCAAGATCTTCTTCCCAAGCCAGTTCGGCGGCCCGCTTGGTGGCTTTCACTCCGGCCATGTCGGCGTCAAAAGCCAGGATTAATTTCTGAGTGTAACGGCACAAGGTGGTCAGCTGTTTTTTGCCCAAAGCCGTTCCGCAGGTGGCGACTGCCTGGCACACACCCGATTGGTGGCTCAAAATCACGTCCAGATTGCCCTCCAACATCACCACTTCGCCCTTTTCCCGGATCGCCTGCTTGGCCAGATGAAATCCATAAAAAAGCCCGCCTTTATCATATAAGATGGTGCCGGGAGTGTTAATGTATTTTCCCTGTTGGCTGTCGGAGCCAGGTAAAAGCCGGGCGGAAAAGCCGACAACCCTGCCCAAACTGTCGGCCACCGGAAAAATTATCCGTTCCCGGAAGCGGTCAACGTAGGCGGCTTGATTATCTTTTTTATACACGCTGCCGCTGGCCACGATGGCCTGAGGCGAGAATCCCAATCCGCGCAGATGGCTGAAAAGGGCCGCCGGATAGCCCTTGTCATCGGCGCGGGGGGCATATCCCAATCGGAATTCCTGAATTGATTTACCGGTGAGAGCTCTCCCGGCCAGATAATTTTTCGCCTTCAGACCTTCATTGAAATCCAACTGTTTTTGGTAAAATACCGTGGTTGCTTCCAGCGCCCGCCGCAAGGTTTCTTTGTTATCCGGCGCATCCGATTGACCGCCCGCGCTCACCTGATATTTCCGGTAATCCAGCCCGGCCCGCTCGGCCAGCAGTCGCAGGGCCTCTTTGAAATCCAGGCCTTCAATCTCCTCGATAAAGGTGATCACGTCACCGCCTTTGCCGCAGCCGAAGCAATGGAAAATCTGCTTTTCCTTGCTCACCATAAAGGACGGCGTTTTCTCGCGGTGAAACGGACAAAGACCGCGCATATTGCTGCCGGCATTGGTAAGCTTAACGTACCCGGCCACCACCTCCGTCACGTCCAGCCGGTCTTTGACGTCGTCCACCAGGGACCGCATGGGATATTTTTATAATTTAATGTTAGATTGTTGATATTATTATAGAAATATATGTTAAACAAAAGCCAACAGATATATTTGGTGGGAATCAAGGGGGTCGGAATGACTGCTCTGGCCCAAATCCTTCAGAACCGCGGGAAAAAGATTAGCGGTTCTGACACCACCGAGAAATTTTTTACCGACCAGGTGCTCAGAAAGCTAAAAATTCCCTACAAGGAAGGTTTCAAAGCCTCTAATCTACGAAAAAGCCTCGATTTGATTATATATTCCACCGCTTTTAATCCCAAAACTCATCCCGAACTGATTGCCGCTAAGCAAAAGAAAATTTCCATGATGTCTTACCCTCAAGTCTTAAGCCATCTGTTTAACGGGGAGCTGGGCATCGCCATTTCCGGCACCCACGGCAAAACCACCACTTCCGCCCTGACGGCCGTTACCATGAAAAACCTGGGGCTGAATCCGACGGCAGTTGTCGGCAGCCGGGTGGCTGACTGGCAGACCAATGCCATGGCTGGCAAAGGACCGTTTTTTGTGATTGAAGCGGACGAGCACCAGAATAAATTAAAAAATTATCGGCCCTGGTCGATGATTATAACCAACATTGATTACGATCATCCGGATTTCTACCGCAATCCCGAGAATTATTTTCAAGCATTCAAAACCTGGGTGGGGAGGTGGCAAAAGGCCAAAAATCCCTTGCCCAAAATTGGCATATTCAACGGGGACGACCCCAAATCCAAACGCTTGATCAAGGAATTAAAGCTGAAAAGCACGCCCGATGCGGTTGTTTTAACATTTGGGAAGGGAAAAGAAAATAATATCCGCTTGTCAAAAAAATCAATTTTTGAAATTTCGATACCGGGCCTGAACAAAACTCAAATTACCGTAAAATCAAGTCTGATCGGCGAGCACAATCAGTTTAATCTGGCGGCGGCCCTGGCTTTTTTGATCGGATTGAACATTGTTGCCAACAAAATTTCACAAACCGGTGACTTCGAATTGGCGCCGATTCCCTTGGGCAAAATTGCCCGAAGTTTCGCCTCGTTTTCCGGCACGGAGAGAAGAATGCAGCTGATCGGGTCGCGTGGTAAAGTCAGAGTTTATGATGATTACGCCCACCACCCTTCGGAAATCAGATCCGCTCTTAAGACCTTCAAAGAAAGCTTTCCCCAAAGTGACCTTTGGGTGATTTTCCAGCCGCACACTTTCACCCGCACCCGGGCTTTTCTCAAGGAGTTTGCCAAATCACTCGGGAAAGCTGATTTTATCGGTCTGCTCCCCATCTACGGCTCAGCCCGCGAAAAAAAAGCCACCATTACCAGTGAAGCCATTGCCAAGTTTTTCCGCCCCGACAAATGCGTATATTTTCCCAGCCATAAAGATTGTTTGGACTTTCTGAATAATTACCGGTTCGGAAAATCCACCTTGCTGGTCACCATGGGCGCGGGCGACGGCTGGCAGGTAGGCCGGAAATACCTAAAAATTAAATAAAAATCGTGTTGGCGAAAGCTTTTCTTTTTGTTTTAGCCAGTGAAATTTTGTATAACCTCTCAAATTTTGTGGTTCATAGCGGTTTGGGCAGAATTCTCGGGCCGGCCGACTATGGTCGCGGGGGCATCATCATCACCTTTACCACAATGATTATTGTTTTGATTGGCAACGGCATTCCAACGGCAATGGCCAAATACCTGAGCGAAATATTTGAAACCAGGCCCGGCCTGGTTCCGGTTATCAAGCGTCAAGCGGCCATCGTGCAAGCAATACTCATCGGGGTGGTCACGGCAGTGTTTTTTCTGCTGGCCCCGGTGATCTCCGCCCTTTTGGGGGATCCGACCCTTACCCCCTTATTCCAGATTTCCACTTTGGTGATTCCCGCCTTTGCTTTGGCTTCTTTTTACTTTTCCTATTACACCGGTGTTCACTTGTTCAAAGTGCAGGCGATGCTCAAGACCACCCGCTCGGTGGCCCGCATAGTTTTCATTTTGGGCTTGGCCTGGCTGCTTAAGTCCCGCGGCTACGCCCTGGAAGGGGCGATCGTCGGCTACATTCTGGTGCCGCTTTCGGTTTTCTTTGAGGCCAATTTATATGACACCTACAAAAAACATAAGCCGGAAGGCCTTTTTGATTGGCATAAATTGGTTAAATACGCTTGGCCGGTGACCTTTTTCATGATCGCCTATGAATTTCTGATCACCATCGATCTTTACATGGTAAAAGGTATTTTACGCGACGACTATTTGACCGGGATTTACAACGCGGCGATTACCGTCGGCCGCATTCCCTACTATTTATTTTACGCTCTCACTATCATTCTGCTGCCCACCGTTTCCAAAGCCACTTCCAGCGAGGACAAAAAAGAAACTGAGAAACTGGTCAGCCAATCCTTGCGGCTGATGGTGATGTTTCTGGTGCCGCTTTGCATTCTGATGTCAATCTACGCCGTCCCGATCATCCGGATTTTCTATTCCCAGCGTTTTGCCTTGGCCGCCGGCCCTATGTCTGTCTTCGTATATGGGGTGGGGTTCTTAACCGTATTCTATGTGCTTACTTTTGTTCTCAACGGCGCGGGAAAAGTCAAAGTCCCCATGGTTATCTCCTTCGTGGGTCTGCTGGTGAACATCGTCGCCACTTACTTTTTGATCAAAAGCTATGGACTTTACGGTGCGGTGGTGGGCACATCAATCACTTCTTTCGTGGTAATGATCTGCATCTTGGTTTATACTTATAATTTCTTCGGCTATTTATTCCGCTTGACCAGCTTCTTAAAAATCATACTGGCATCCGCTATGATGTACGGGGCATCGTTTATTTTCCCGCGCGAAAGCCTGACTTTCCCAATCTGGTCGGTGATTTTGCTGGCTTTTTACATATTTTTGCTATATATACTACGGGAGTTCGGACCTTTTGAAATTGAACTGGCCAAGAGCATGCTGCGAAGAAAGAAAGACAAACAGGCAATGATAGATGCAGAATAGAAAGCCGTGGTGGCGGAATTGGCAGACGCGCTAGCCTTAGGAGCTAGTGGTGTAAAAACCTTGGGAGTTCGACTCTCCCCCACGGCACCAAATATTTGCCATAAAATAAATATCAATTAAAATATTCGTAATTCGTAATTAGTAAATCGTAATTGATTTGAATTACGCTTTACTAGTTGCGTATTATGCTTTTGTAAAACATAAACAAATAATTAAACTCATTAAAATGGCAAAAGACAACAAAAAAGATGAGCTGGAGGATAAGCTCATCGAGGAACTGGAAGAAGACTACGACCAAACCGGCGGCAACCGCAAACTCTTGGTTATTGGCGGAATTGTCGCGGTGGTGTTGATTGTGGTCGCCATCATTCTTTCACTGGTGGGCGGCAAGAACAAGCAGGCGGCCCAAACCGGCAGTGAAAGTGGCACAGCGGCCGACGAGCAAGCCGAAAAACCCCAGATCGCCTATACAGACGATTTTAGCCGAGATCCCAACTCAGCCACCGCCCAAAAAGCGGGAGAGCCGAGCAATCCCTATCCCGCCGTGACCAGCGGCGCCCGGGTCCCGGTTGACCAGTCGGGAAAGTCAATTGAGGGAACGCCCATCCAAAAAAGCCTGATGATTGACGACCGCGAGAACCCTTTCCACGCTTTGCATACCGTCGCGCCGGAAATTTACGACTTGATGGAAATCAATCTCTATAACGC
>Ga0172371_10006658_pt1 | contig 16722 bp, 12 predicted proteins | sample Lak12m_FD_114543 | JGI IMG/M metagenome (GOLD analysis project Ga0172371, IMG submission 114543) | Freshwater microbial communities from Kabuno Bay, South-Kivu, Congo - kab_022012_12m | ecosystem: Environmental > Aquatic > Freshwater > Lake | place: Democratic Republic of the Congo: South-Kivu...
CTCGCCCGCCGCAGCAGCCATCGGCCTTGCCGGCCAGCTCGGCCATCACGTTCTTGGGCGGAACCCCCTTGGCCAGGGCGTGGCCGTGACCGCGATGGGTGCTGGTAATCCAATCATCGCGGCGCAAGTGGGCGATGACCCCTACAGCCGACGCTTCTTCGCCCACGTAGAGGTGCAGGAAGCCGGGCAGCTCGCCCGCCTTGAGCATCGCCTGGGCGGTTCGCTCGAACCGCCGCAGCAAGACCATCTGGCGATAGAAGCCCACGAGCTGCTGCTTGCCCAACTCCTCCGGGATCGACCAGCCCGCACTCTGCTTCGTCTTGGCCACAGTACGTTATTCCCTCCCTCGGCTGCTTGGGATCGATCGGCGCTCTGCCGAGCCGCCCGCCTCCGCGTCGGTCGTCTCAGGGCACGAATTGTCGCCAGACTAGTGGTTATAGCCCGCGTCGAACCGGGTTGGAATCGCCCCGACGGACCACGCGGCGAAATGGGCTCTCCCGTCGCGCACGTTGTGTTGGCACGTTCCGCTGGTAGAATGGATGCTGGTGTCTTTTGTCGTATGGTAACACAATAGTTTGCAGGGCTGCAATGGTTCGGGAAACCAGCAATGCGAATTCTGCTGGAGTCCAGATAGGTCGAATAGGCGGATTGCTTATAACGCTAGAGGAGGGGTTGCCCTTCGGGTGTTCCGTGGTCTGGATTTCGCGCCGTCCGCGTCATTTGAAGACAACGTGTTCCACAGTAGCCCGACGCGCAAGCGAGGGTCGCGCAAGCGAGGGTAAGGTAAGCCGTTTAGTCCCTCGCTTGCACTTCGGGCTGGTGTCGCGCGGTACGCAATCCAGGGTAGGACGGTCTGGAAAGGCCGTCCTACAACCTGGAAACGGAAGCCCCCTCCTGAGAAGGAACTGCGGTCATGGGTAAACGTGTCAAGCAGGCGATCCTCCGGCGCGAACGACTCAGCGACCAGCTTTCCGCCCAACTCCTTAGGCACATCATCGAGCACCGGCTCAAGCCGGGCGACCCCTTTTTGACCGAAGAGGCGATCGTCGAGCGGTTTGGGGTGAGCCGGACTGTGGTTCGCGAGGCGACCAAGGCCCTGGACTTTCTGGGGATCATCAGCGCCGTGCCCCGCCGCGGCACGGTGTTGGACAAATTTGACTTCAATCGCGTCGCCGAGTATTTTGGTTTCCATTTCGCCCTGAGCGATTACCCGGAAGAGCAACTCCTGAAGACCCGCGGGGTGGTCGAGACGGGGGCTCTCTACTACGCGATGGAAGCCATGCGTGCCGATCCCGGCGTGGCCGAGGAGTTGCTGCGCCGTGCCGAGATGATGCCGAGCACGGACGACGTCGATCGCCGCATCGAGCACGACATCGCGTTTCACCGGGCCTTGGTGGAGGTGACGGAGATTTCGCCCTTGGCCGCGTTCTGTGAACTGCTTCAGGTATTCTTTCGCAAGTTTTACAAGCGGGCCGCGGCAGGAGATTTTGCCGCCGGTCAGGAGCAGCACCGCCAGATCGTCGAAGCCCTCCGGGACGGAAAGCTCGACGTTGCCACGGGAATCCTTCGCCTGCACTTGAGTTGGTACGAGAAACGGTAGTCTGTAGGGAACGCCCTCCGTGGCGTTCCGTTGAAGCGAACGGCGGAACGCCACGGAGGGCGTTCCCTACAGCCCGTTCCGAAGTGTTCCAGAATCAGGAACCCCATTGGGTCATCACGAGCATAGGGATCCCAGCATGATGTTGCTCCTTGTGGAAACGATCCTCTGGGCAGGCATCGCGGCCTCGCCCGCCGCGGACACCGACAACTGGCCCCAGTTTCGCGGGCCGACCGGCGACGGCCGGTCGCGGGCCACCGGGCTCCCGCTCACCTGGAGCGAGATGGAGAACGTCCGCTGGAAGACGCCCATCCACGGTCGCGCCTGGTCGTCGCCGGTCGTTTGGGGCGATCAGATCTGGATGACCACCGCGCCGGAGAACGGGCGCGAGGCCTTTGCCGTGGCGGTCGATCGCCGCACCGGCAAGATCCTGCACGACATCAAGGTCTTCGACGTCCCGAAACCGCAGAAAATCATCGCCCTGAACAGCTACGCCTCGCCGACGCCGGTGATTGAGGCCGGGCGCGTGTACGTTTCCTTCGGGGCCCACGGCACCGCCTGCCTCGACACGGCCTCGGGCCGGGTGCTCTGGACCCGCCGCGATCTCGAGTGCGACCACTTCCGCGGGCCCGGCTCTTCGCCGATCCTTGTCGACGATTTGCTGATCCTGCACTTCGACGGGTTCGACCTACAATACGTGGTGGCTCTCGACAAGACGACCGGCAAGACCATCTGGAAGACCGACCGCTCGACGAAGTTCGGCGATATTGACGGCGATTTCCGCAAGGCCTTCTGCACGCCGATCGTCATCCAAGTCGGCTCGCGGCGGCAACTCCTGAGTCCGGCGTCGAAGGCCGCCATGGCCTACGATCTCCGCACCGGCGAGGAGTTGTGGAAGATCGGCTTTGAAGGTTTCTCCAGCACGTCGCGCCCCCTGGCGGCCGACGGGCTGGTGTACATCTTCACCGGCTTCGGCAAGAGCGAGCTCTGGGCCGTGCGGCCCGACGGGCGCGGCGACGTGACCGAGAGCCACGTCGCGTGGAAGTATTCCCGGAGCGTCCCCTGCAAGCCCTCGGCCGTGCTGGCGGGCAAGTTGATCTTCATGGTCACCGACACGGGCCGGGCGGTCTGCTTGGAGGCCGCCACGGGCCGGGAGGTGTGGCAGAAGCGGCTGGGCGGGGACTACTCCGCCTCGCCGATCGTAGCCGAGGGACGCATCTACTTCTTCAGCCACGACGGCAAGACCACCGTCCTCGAGGCCAACCGCACCGGCAAGGTCCTGGCCGAAAACCGCCTGGACGACGGCTTCATGGCCTCCCCCGCCGTGGCCGGCAAGTCGCTCATTCTCCGCACCAAGAAACGGCTCGTGTGCGTGGAGAAGTGACGGGGTCAGTTCTTCTCGTTGTCGGTGAAATCGAGGATGCCGCTGTAATCGAGGGCCTTGGCCGACGCGGCTCCAAGCGGGTTCTTGCCGTAGCGCTTGCGGCATTCCGGGCAGAGGTCGAATCGCATCTCCTGGTAGACGTCCTCGCCGATCTGGCTGCTGTGGGCGTCGTCCAGGTGCTCGAGGAGATCTTGGATCTCTTCGAGGTGATCGCGGTCGTCCTCCTCGTCCTCGGCCACGGGATCGAAGGCCGCGGCGACTTCGATCTTGACGACGTAACGCAGATCCTCCCGAGGATCCAACTCTCGTTTGCACAGATCGCAAGTATAGTGAATCATGGACCCGCTCCCGAGCAAGCGCCGGTTCTCACCGACAAGCGTACCGAACCAGGACAGACCCGATCCCTTCATCCTACTGACAACGGGCAAAACGTGGCAAGGCAGGTTGCGAAATTTCTTGTTTTCCCGGAGGGGGCCCGAGGCGGACCGGCTTCACCTCCGGCAGCCCCTCGTTTCCCGCCGCAGCCCCGCCGCGGAGGTCTCCGGAAAACGGCCTCTGGCGTCGGCTGCCGGAATCAGGTAGAATGGCTGTCAAATTGGGGAGAGTCGTCACTTGTCGGCTTTCCAGGGTGGACGCGTCGATGGCCGGGTCGAGGGGGCAAGCACTCCGCCGGGCAGGGCCAGGGCGGCCGACGACCGCGACCCACGGGCCGCTGGCCGAGCGAGAGAGTCTAGGGAGACTGTCTCATGAGGAGTGCAAGCGCATCCGAGGCCTTGTCCTCGAGCGTGTTGGTGCTGAACCGGCTCTACGTGGCCGTCCACGTCATCGGCGTCCGCCGCGCTTTCAGTCTCTTGTGCCGCGATCTGGCCGAGGTCATCTACGCCGAGAACGGCCGCTTCTTCAACTACGATTTCCAGGCCTGGCGAGAGAACTGCGAGCTTCGCGTCGAGGAGAAGCAGCCCCACGAAGACTGGATCCGGTCGGTGAACTTCGAGATTGAGGTCCCGCGGGTAATCCGTCTATTGAGGTATGACCGAACGCCCAGTCGGGCCCTCCGGCTCAATCGTCACACCGTGTTCGCCCGGGACGAGCATCGCTGCCAATACTGCGGCCGTCGCTACCCCAGCAACCAACTCAGCCTCGATCACGTTACCCCCAAGAGCAGGGGCGGCGATACCACTTGGGAGAATGTCGTCTGCTCCTGTTTGGGGTGTAACATCAAGAAGGGCGGAAGGACTCCCCATGAGGCCCACATGAAGCTGGTGGCCAAACCCATCCGGCCCAAGCGGAGCCCGTTGATCACCCTGAAGCTCCGCAATCCGAAGTACGAGTGCTGGCGGACCTGGGTGGAGACAGCCCACTTCGAGGTGGGCGTATCTTGAACTGGCCGCGGGCGAATGGCTTCCGCGTTGAGCGTCTCACAAAGCCGCGCTCTGATGGTCGCGTTTCGGACGCGACCGCCACAGCGCGGCTTGATGGCGTTGGGTGGCGTGCCGTCACTCGGCACAGCCGAGGGTCGGCAGGGAAGATGCCACGGCGATTACCATGCTCCGTGCGACGCTTCGCGCCGTGAAAGCATGGCACCTAATCCGCTACTGATCCGCCAGCGGCGTCTTTTTCTCCGTGATCACCGGGCACTTCGGGGCCATTTCGGCGTTGAGCTGGAGGTAGCTCTGCCATTCCTCGGGCACGTTGCCGTCCAAGAAGATCGCCTCCACGGGGCATTCCGGCACGCAGGCTTCACAGTCGATGCACTCGTCGGGGTGGATGTACAGCATCCGCTCCCCTTCGTAGAAACACTCGACCGGGCAGACCACCACGCAATCGGTGTACTTGCAGTCGTAGCAGGGCTGGCAAACCACGTGGGTCATAACGAGAGTTCTCCTTTCCGGGCTGCTTTCGGCCGTGATTGCCGGATCGTTTCAAGTGCTTGCGGCTACAGCCTTTGAAGAGGGTCCCAAAGCCGTGCAACCGCTGAATCTTATTGGCCTCGGCCCGGCCTGTCAATCCTCTGTGGCACGCCCCGTTCGTTTCTTGTTTTCGTGGCGCGATTCCAAGAGTCTAAAGGGGTCAGGGGTCAGGACTTCACATCGACGTTCTACAGAAATCCCGAACCCTGAACCCCGAACCCCGAACCCTGACCCCCGAACCCTGCCCCTTTCTGTCTGCGGCCACAGGCAGCGCTGGGAAGAAGCTTGCTCACCCTGCCCCGCGAAGTTTATACTCACCACGTTTCTGTGCCTCCCGGATGGCCGGCATCCGGGAGCGCCCCATGAGATTTCTGCGGCCCAAACCTGCTCCCAGGGAGACCCTCACATGCTGCTGGCGCCGATCGACTGGATCATCATTGTCGTGTACATGGTCGGCTGCGTGGTGGCGGGCGTATGGATGCGCCGCTACGTCCGCAACGTGGAGGACTTCGCGGTGGCGGGCCGCGAAATGGATCTCAACCTGGGCGTGGCCTCGCTGGCGGCCACGGAGGTCGGCATCGTCACCGTGATGTACACGGCGGAGAACGGTTTCAAGTACGGTTTGGCCGGCGCCACCCCGGGCCTGTTGTGCTGCGTCATGATGCTCATCGTGGGAATCACCGGCTTTGTGATCGTGCCCATGCGCAACGCCGGCGTGATCACGATCCCCGAATTGTTCGAGAAGCGGTTCGGCAAACAGGTCCGCTGGCTGGCCGGCGTGGTGGTGATCCTCGGCGGCGTGCTCAACATGGGGATCTTCCTTCGGCTGGGCGGCGACTTCCTGATGTTCGTCACCGGGCTCGATCCCACGGTGAAGTACCACATCGAGCTTCCCGGACTCTCCTTCAACCTCGGCATGCTCGAAGCCATGATGACCGGACTGCTGGTCGTCGTCTTGTTCTACACGGTCCTCGGCGGGATGCTCTCCGTGTTGATCACCGACTATCTCCAGTTCATCGTGATGGGCGCGGGGATCGTGGTCACCTCCGTGCTCGTGGTGTGGAACGTGGGTTGGTCGAACCTGATCCACGGGCTGTGGCAGGCCCACACGTCGGGCGCAACGCTCGCCGACACCAGCATCGCCGGCGAGACGACGAAGATAGCCATGGCCCATCCGTTCAACCCGATTCGAGCCTTCGGATGGGGTTGGGTCACTTGGCAGGCCATGTTGAGCATTGCCATCGTGACCACCTGGCAGACGACGATTGCCCGGGTGCTCGCCGCCCGCGACGCCTCCACGGCCAAGGCCATCTACCGCCGCACGAGCTTCTACTACGTGGGCCGCTTCGGCTTGCCGGGCATCTGGGGCATCGGGGCCTTCCTCTACTTCTGGCACCAAGGGGGGCTGCCCCAGGGCATGGGCAGTCTCACGGCCATGCCGGCCTTTCTGCACACCATCCTGGGACCCGGGCTCTTGGGCCTCATGATCGCCGCCATGCTCGCCGCCGAGATGTCGACCGACAGCGGGTACCTGCTCACCTGGGCCACGGTCATCTACAACGACATCATCAGCCCCTGCGTGCGCAAGCCCCTCTCGCCCTGGGCGAAGCTGCTCACCGTGCGGCTCCTGGTGCTGGCGATCGGCCTATTCCTCGTGTTCTACGGCCTATGGTACCAGCTTCCCGGCGCCGCGTGGGACTATCTGGCCGTGACCGGCAACATCTACCTGGCCAGCCTCTTCACGCTCCTGGTCGCCGGAATCTACTGGCGCGGCGCGAATAGCTGGGGGGCGGTCGCGGCCATTATCCTCGGGGCCGTCGGCCCGATCACTTTTCTCGTCGTTAACGCCATCGTGGATAAGGCGGACCAGATATCGCCCGAAGTTGCCGGCTGGTCGGCCTTCGGGATGGCATTCGCCGGGATGATCGTCGGCTCGCTGGTCGGCCAGGCCCTGGGCAAGGGCCAGCCAGCCGCAGCGAAATCCTCATTGCCCGCCAAGGAGCAAGCTCCATGATCGACACGTTCTTCATCGCGTTCTGGACCGTCATGGTCTTCGCCTCGATCGCCTGGTACGCCTACCTGCTGTTCCACGTGGGCATCAAGGGCAGTTGGGACATCCTCCGCATGATCCGGGCCCTGTCGGGCCGGCCCGACGGGAACCAATCGCCGGGTCCCAAGGAGCAATAGACCAAGGGCCAATCGCCAACGACTAGCACGTGCCGGCTCCGCCGAGTCGGCGGTTGCAGAGCACCCGACATTGGTCATTGGTGCTTAGTCATTGGCCATTCCCCACCTCGTGGATCGTCTCATACATCGCCACGATGTTCTCCGTGGGGGTGATCGGCTGGAGGTTGTGGCAGGGGGCGCAGATCCAGCGGGCGTTGCGGTAAATATCGACGCTCTGGCGGACCTCGGCCGCCACGTCGTCGACCGAGCCGAAGGCCAGGGTCTGCTGGTTGTCGATCGAGCCGTGGAAGATCACCCGGCTGGCGAAGTCGCGGACCAGCCCTTCCCGCTCCATGCCCGTACAGCGCCACTGGATCGGATTGAGGATCTCGATTCTCACTCGGTCGATCAGGTCCGGCAAAAAAACCCTTGCGGCGCCGTCGGTGTGATACATCACGTGGACGCCGAATGAGCGGGCCAGCTCGGCCATCTTGACCTGGTTCGGCAAAAGGAACCGCCGGTAGGTGGCGAGACTCACCAGCGGGCCGGTCTGCGCGCCGAGGTCTTCCGCCACCCAGGTCAGGTCGATCCGCCCTCGCCCGGCCTCGAAGGTCCGCCGATGGTGCTCGTGATAGAACTCGAAGATGTGTCCGAGGATCGCCTCCGCCAGCTCGGGCCGCAGTGCTAGATCCTCGAACGCCAGTTGCAGCCCCCGCATGTAGCCGTAGAGCAGGAACGGCTCGTAACAGCCGCTGTGGATCGGCCAGTAGCCGTCCGCCTGCTCCACGGTCTGTGTGACCACGTCGTAGTCGAAGTCGTCGGGGCTGGGCCAGCGGTGAGCGTGGACGTCGTCGACCGTTTGGGCCTGTTCCAGCGGATGGTGCCAGGGCTCGTCGTACGTGCCGGCCCCGTAGTCGGCCTTCCGGTAGCGGATGCCCCACTGGTCGGCCTGCGGATCCGAAGGATGATGGGCCGACTTCCACCGCGGCTCGACCATCTTCCGCTTGTCGACCCAAAGCCGCCGCCAGAGCGCATCTTCGTCGGGACACCCCAAATCCTTCAGCAGCCGCGCGGTGACTTCCGGCGTGGCCTGATAATCGGTCGGAATCCGGTCCACGGGCCGCTTGTTGAGCAAAGCCAGCCAACGGGCGCGGGGGGTCATGGGGGTAGCCATCGGGTTCAACCTGTTCTGTGATCGCCGGGACTACTTTATCTCTTGTAGCCGCAGTTGTAGTCGCTTGAACTCGGGGATGCTCCCGGTGGGCCGGCGCTTCGCTTGTCCCACCCTACACCTGTTCCGGAAAAATCGTCGGCGGCACGGCGCGTCAGCGCGCCTCGCCCCACGTCGCGGCCTCGGACATGGTAGCAAGGGCCAACGACACCGACAACGGGTAATTGCAGGTGCAATGCCGGGCGAAGTTGGGGGCGTTGAGAATGCCGCCTGCCGGGATCACGCTGTTGGTACACCCCGAGCGAATCCCCCGGAAATAGACGTGCTCGCCGGTCGCCAGATCGAAGTACGAGATATGGCCGTCACGGACCGTCACCATGCACGGACTGCCCAAGGCGCGCCCGCACCCCCGCGTCTCGACGTTGGCCCCCTTCCACAGCCGCTTCCCCAGGGGCTTGCCCGTCAAGAGATCAATGACCTCACCGCCGTGGCTGACCAGCCGGTCGGGCAGCACAATCGGCGGGTGATAGCCAGTGAAGGCATTGGGCGGCTCCTTGCACGGGATGTCCCGGGACCAGAGCAGCTTGCCGGTCCCGGCTTGGTAGGCCGCTGCGGTGCTGCGGTTCCGGGTGAACACGAGAACGTCGGCCGCCTCGCAGAAGGCGAGCTGCGGGCTGAGGAAGGGGGAGAACGACGGCTGGGCCTTGCGGGCCGCGCTGTCGGCCGGAATGGCGACTGCGGTCTCCCACAGCGTCTTGCCGCTGGGGGCATCGAGCGCCGCAATCGTGCCTTCCTCGGTCTTTGCCTCTTCCCGACGCCAAGGACCGGGGAGCCAGCAGTCGACGCAGAAGACCTTGTTGGCCCCGACCGCCAATCCGAAGCCGCCGCGCTCCGACAGCCGCTTCCACCGCAGGTCGCCGCGGTGCCGATCAACACACACGAGGTACTTCCCTGCCGTGCCGACGAGATAGTCGCCCCGGACGCGAACCTGCTGCCATGCCACGCCCTTCTCTTTCATCAACTCGGGAGGAAGGGGGATCTGGCCCGCCTGCGCGCCGGTCGCCGGATCGAGCCGGAGGCAGGTCTTGCCGGAGACGACGTAGACCCCGTCGTCGGCGGCGAGAAAATCGCTCATCCCGGTCGGACCCCGCTTCCACAGGTGCCGGCCGGTGTAGATGTCGACCCCGTGCAGGACGTTGCCGACCCGCAGGAACATCCGCCCGCCCGCGATGCGAGGCGGGACTCCGTCGAGGCACGGCACGACCCGGTCCAACGAGCCGCCGAACCAGAGCACTCCGAAAGGCGGCCGAGCCCCATGGTCCTTCGAGGCGAACGTGTGGTCGGCATCGCCCCCCTCATACGGCCAATCGGCCGCATCGGGCAGGGCCCCGGCCCGCCTCAGGATCGTCAAGTCCGACTGCCTCGCCACTTCTGCGCCAACGAGCTTCGCCTCCTGCACTTGCCGGGCGAAGGCCGCATGCCGGTTCTCGGCCAGGGGAAGGCATGCCGTGCCGCCGTACGGGCGGAGGCAGGCAAACAGCCTTTGCACCAGCGCGCGGTCCTCTTCGAGCCTGGTGTTGCCCAATTCTGCCGATATCAGCAGGCTGGCCATGAACGGGGGCAACCGGAGCGATGCCAGGTCGCCCGGCAGCACGTGGACCCGGGAGCCGTACAGCGCCATGGCGTGGAGCCTGTGGCGCGCCGCGTCGACCTTCTCGGGGGCCGGCTCTACGGCGATGATGTGGAACTGCGAGTGGCGTGCCAATTCCTCGATCAACCGCCCCGATCCAAGCCCCAAGGTCAGGCAGTATCCCTCGGCCACGCCGGCCCGCTTGAGGATCTTCTCGGCTTTCGCGCTCCACGCATCGGGCTGCGCCGCTCGGTCGGCAGGCGTTGCCGCATGGATCTTCGGTTCCACCTGGCGCGGTCCGAAGCAGTAGAGGGCGCCTTCGCCTGTGACCGCGAATAGCTTTCCGTCTGCCGCGAGCATGCGTGAGGGCGTACCCTCGATCGTCGCCTGCCACGAAACCTTCGGCCCGCCGGCGGCCGAGGGAAGGTCCACCGCCGCCACCACGCCGGGTCCGCCTGCGTAGAGTCGCTGGCCGGCTTTGAGGTAGACCTTGAGTTGGGAAGGCAGGTCCCACAGGCGATCGAAGGTGGCCACGCGCCATTGCACGGGCCGCCCGCCCCATCCGCCTTGATAGGTCACGGTCCATTTCGGCGGCCGATCCAACCGGCAGGCCACGATCTGGCCGTAGTCGGCCGACTTCCCCGGCAGCCGACCCTCATCCTCGATCCGCAGCCCGCCTTTGGTCGTCGGGCAGGAATAGTAAACCGTGTCCCCGGTCACAACCGGATCGCGGAATAGGCCCAACTCTTTGGCATTGGCCGGATCGATCTGGAGTCGAGGGCGGGTCTGGAGGGCGTGGCGCTCGCCGGGCCGGGCCCGCTCCGGTTTGTCGTAAGTCCACCACGAGAGATACGTGATCGGATCGCTGTTGAGGACGCGAAGGAAGCGCTCGCCGGCCCGATCCACGGTATTGATCCGCGAATCCTTGACCCAGCGGGCCACGGTTTCCTCGGGGACGCGCATCTGGCCGGCCACCTCGCGGAGGCTCACCAGGTCGCCGGGCCGCGGCGTGGGGACCGCCGGCGCCGGCTGCTTGGCGAGCGCGAACACGTCGCCGCTCTGGAAGAGGTATTGCTCCGTGGCGCAGACCTGCCAGCAGCCTTTGGCCAGGGCCACCCGGCCGCCCCAGCCGGTGGTGTACGGCTCCATTTGACCCGACTTGCAGTCGAAGAAGGCCGGCAGGGCCCGACCGCAGGGGACGATCAGCCTGTCCCCGATCACGGCGAGGTACCCCTGGGGCGAGAGTCCGCCGTCGCGGCGGTCGCCGTGATCGAGCAGGGCGTCGCGGAGGAATCCGCCGTCCTTGTTGACCCACCGAAGCTGCCCGGTCCGGGCATCGACCGCGCACACGAACACCCCTTCGCAGGGCCAGATGCCGGCGGCGAAGAACACGGTTGCGTCGGCCAGCACCGGACCGCCCCGGGCCGGCCAGCGCGAGATGAGTCGTTCGTTTCCCAGCAGCTTGCAGGCACGCCGATCCGGCGGGAGGGGGCAATACTTCCAGTTCAACCGCCCGTCGCCGGCGCTCAGGCAATAAAGGCATCCGTCGTCGGAGACGAAGTACACCTTGTCTTCCCAAGCGACGGGCGCAAACCGCACGGGCCCGTCGGCGAAGAAGGTCCATGCCTCCTCGCCCGTCTCGGTATCGAGCGCCGTCACGCTATCGGCGACCATCGAAGGCACGAAGGCACGCTTGCCCAGCACGACCGGCTCGTAAGAAACGTCGAAGCACACCCTGGGATCATTGGGAAACGCCGGCCGGGGAGCGAGCATGGCGCGTTTCCATTGCACGTGCAAGGTGGCGGGCAACTCGACGGGCGACGCTGCGGTGCGGCCGGCGTCGTAGCGCCACATAGGCCAATCGTCCACGCCTGCCGATAGCCCCGCCGGCCACCACGCCACGCATACGCCCGCCCAAAGAAGACTGCCGCACGGACGAGCCATGGCTTCTCCTTTCGAAGGCCGTAGGGTGGGACAAGCGAAGCGCGGTCCCACCATCACCATGCCTCTTCCAGCGTCTTGGTGGGACCGCGCTTCGCTTGTCCCACCCTACGGAAAACCTTCACAGCCTCCAGGGTTCCCGGTAAGGGTTTTGGAGCAGGCGGTTGGCCTCGTCGTCGCCGACGAACCGCTCGTGGACCGGGTCCCATCGCAGCTTCCGGCCGAGGAGGTAGGCGAGATTGGCCAGGTGGCTCCAGGAGGTCGCCCGGTGGCCGATCTCGACGTCCATGATCGGCCGGCGGCGCGAAGCGATGCACTCCAGCCAGTTGCCCGAGTGGCTGTCGCTGCGCTCGAGGTGCAATTCGTCGGGTCGGGTCGGCGAGAGGTCGCCCTCGCCCTGGGTGACGCGGAAGTCCCAGAAACCGCTCAGCGTGGCCCGGCTGCCGACGAATTCCAGGTTCAGGTTGCCGCTGCCCGGCTGCTCCCAGATCATCTCGAACGCCGGGTCGGCGAACTGGCAGCGGACGTGCATTTCGACCGGCACGTCGTAGAGGTTGTCGGGGGCCTGGGTGCCGGAGGCCTCGATGGCGACCGGGCCGGTGCGGTCCGCGCCCATGGCCCAGGAGACGACGCTGAACATGTGGACCCCGTTGTCGGCGATCGCGCCGCCGCCGTAGTCCATGAAATAGCGGAAGCTGAAATGGCACCGCTTCGGATGGTAGGCGGCCCAAGGAGCCGGACCGAGCCACAGGTTCCAGTCCAGGTTGGGCGGCACGGGGCGCGGCGGCTCGCAAGGGTACGTGGGGTTGCGGGGATGCGACAAACGCACCGTATGGACCTTCCCGAGGCGTTCGTTGCGGATCCACTCGCACGCCTGGCGGCTCCGCCCGATCGAGCGGTACTGGGTGCCCATCTGGACGACGCGCTCGTAGCGCCGCGCGGCCTCGACCATCTTCCGCCCCTCGTCGATGGTTCGGCACAGCGGCTTCTCGCAGTAGACGTCCTTGCCGGCCTGGCAGGCCATCACGGTGATGGCGGCGTGCCAGTGATCGGGCGTGCCGATGAGCACGGCGTCGATGTCCCGCCGGTCGAGGATGCGGCGGAAGTCCTGGAACATGTCGCACTTGCCGACCCGATTCTTCGCGGCGGCCGCCCGCTGCAAGTCCACGTCGCACACCGCGGCGATCGTGCAGCGCGGGTCGTCGTGGATGCTCAAGAGGCCCGTGCCGCGTCCACCGCAGCCGATCAGCGCCGCCACCACGCGCTCGCTGGGAGGCCGGCGACCGTCTCCCCCGAGCGCACCGCTCGCCATGACCGTCGGCACAACGAAGCCCAATCCCGCGTTGCCCAAAAAGCTCCGCCGGCTCACTCGATGTCTCCTGGCGACCATACGATATCTCCTTGACGACGTTGTTGGCCCACCCAGTGCACCGTGCAGACTACTGCGGGGAGAACGGCGAGTCAAGCAGCGGTGACGCCCCAGAAGAAGGGGACTGGCTCCGTGGCGCAAATCGGCGCGGCGTACCCACAAACGTTGCCGCCACACTGCAAGAGACAAAGCAGGATGTCCCCTTTTGCCCCTTTTGCTTCCTTCTTCCCAGGATAGCCGCCTCAGCAGCCGGATTCCGGACTCGGAGCGAAGGTGGGCGATCCTGGCTTCAGGTACGGCTTCAACGCCTCGAATCGATAGTCGATTTCGGCGATGTCCTCTTTGGTGAGCTTCAACTCCGAGAACGTGGGCGAGGCGGGGATGGTGTTGCCGGGCCCGTAGTGACGCGAGACCATGGTCTGGAACACGCCGCGCTTCTTCCAAAGGTATAACTGGAAGCCGCGCAAGGAGCCGCCCGGATGCGTCTCGCCCAAGTTTGTCATCAGAAGGAACTTGCTATAGGCATCCCTCAGGGCCGCGGGGTTAGAGCCGCTCTGCTGAAGTCCCCAGATGCGGGTAAGGAGGTCCGCGTAGACAGCACGTTCGGTGATCAGGCCTTCCGTACCGAGCCGCGACTCGAAGAGCCAGCCGAGCCCGCCGCGGGCGCTGAACACGCGGCGGATGGGCGGCCGCGCCGCGAGCAGGGCGCGCGTGCGGGCGATGACGGATCCGGCCTCCTCCTTGACGTAGCCGAAGTGCGGGAATTCCCTGGCCAGTTCGATCAGGACTTGCACCGAGGGGACCGGGCCCTTGTAGGCGACGCCCCCGGTGGTCTGGATGATCACGGGCCGCTGTGCGACGGCCGCCAGCGATCGCCAGTATCGCCGCAGGTCGTCTTCCGTCCTGCCCGAGTCCGGCGGCCGCGAGATGATCGCCGCCGGCGCCAGCTTCTCGGCGTGCTTCGCGAAGACGAGCATGTCGGCCGTGTCCTTGCCCTGGACGCCGAGGCACAACGCCGAGCGGAAGCCGCGAGCCGCCTTGGCCAGCACCTCCATCCCTTGGAGCTTTTCGTCGGTGGCCAGCAGGTCGACGCTATCGCCCGACTGCGGCCAGATCATGCCCGGGCACCCGCACCAATCGACGAATCGCGCCTGGTTGGCCAGTGCGCCGAAGTCCACTGCACCGGAGGCCGTGAAGGGCGTCGATAGAATCGGAAACGGTCCTCGGATCTTGGGGTCCGCGGCGGCCGCGCTCACGCTCGGGCCCGTCTGGCGTTCGCTTGCTTGCAGGATCGTTCCCGCGATGACGCCCGATGCACCGGCGATCGCGGTCCGAAAGACCTGTCTGCGCGTGATGTGCCGCTGGGTTGACATGACGTTCCCCCGCTGATGGATGACGACGGTGAAATGGCTCAGAGTGAGAAGACTCCGTTGCTGCCGAGATCGCTCAGTTTAGCAGGGTTGGCGGCTAACTGAAATTGTCTCTGAGCATCGCTTAGCATGGTGAATGATACGCGATCAGTCGGCGGGGGGTCGGATTCACCTGGACGGAGCCGCCCGTGGCGGCAAGAAGTGAGAGCAAGAAGGCCGTAACGCGAGCGGAAACCATTTGTCCGGTAGTTCATGCAAGTCCACTTCTCCTCAATGGGGGCGTCGGGCCCTGGAGAGAGAACACGACATGAGACGTTTTGTAGGATTGGTATTGGCGCTGCTTGCCTCCACCGCGTGGGCCGAGACGCCGCGGCCGCCCGACTGATGAACCCGGGACATGAGTCCGGTATACGTGCCGACCTGCCGGGCGTTGCGAAAGCGTTCGACCGCCTTCCCCCCTCCGCCCTCACCTTGCCCGCCCCCCATTGGTGAGGCGGGAACTCGTGCGTTAGCTGTCTCTTCGGGCGGGAATTCTTCGATCGCTCCTCGTCCGATCAAGTCCTGTCCTGCCCCTAGCGGGTCCCCGAGCTAGATTTGCCTGGGCACCCGGCGGAGGTCTGCGGGGGATCGATGGGACTGTTTTGGCTTCTGTTCGTGCTCAGCCTGCTCAATCTGGGCTTGGGGTATGCGCTGGCCGTATACCTGGGCTACGGGCTGCCGAGCCTGCGGGACGCCTGGACCGCGCTTGGCGTTGAGGCGCCGACGACGCCACCGCCGCCCCCCGCGGCCGATCCCGTTCCGCCTCGGCTCGAGCCGCCCGAGGCGCCTTCGCCCCCGCTGGAAGAGCTTCTCCAGGCCGATCCTGCGGAACACACGGAAATTGAGCCCTACGAGGAGCCGTACGACGACGACGTGGCGGAACTCATCCGCCCCGAGAGCCCGGAGGCTTGGGATCTGAACGAGAAGTACGTCGAGACCTCGATCCTGCGGCTGAACATCGCGATGATGAAGAGCGGTGCGCGGGCCACGGAGATCGACGCGCGACTCCGCCTCCTGAAGGGAAAAATGGACGCGGGGACCATTCAGCGATCGCTCGACGAGCTGAAGACCGACTGCGAGCTCTATCTCGACGAGCAGCGTGAGGCGGCCGAGCGGCTCCACAGCCGAATCGACGAGCTGGGCGAGCTGAAGTCGCTGGGCGAGGAGGTGGAAACGGCCAACATGGAGCAGGCCGCCCAGATCGAGACCACGCTGGGCAACCTGCGCGACATGGACTTCCACGCCGACCTGGAGGCGGCGGCATCGCGACTCCTGGCGGAGATCGGCCATCTGCGCGAGGCGCGGCACAAACTCCGCGACAGCCAGGAGAAGGCATTCCTGATCATCGCCCGCTACGAGAACCGTGTCGACAAGGTCGAGGAGCAGCTCTTGAACGACCCGCTCACCGAGCTCCGCACCCGCATCGGCCTGGAGGCGACGCTCTGGGAGTGGTGGCGGCAGGACCGGCACCGGTCGCGCCCGATGTGCGCGGCGATGCTCGACCTGGACGGATTCGGCAGGATCAACACGGCCCACGGATCGCTCGTCGGAGACCGCATTCTCCGCCACGTCGGGCAGTTCCTCCAGCAGGCGATCGCCAAGACCGATCTCGCCGCACGGTACGGCGGCCAGCGATTCGCCGTGTTCTTCTGCGACACCGGGCCCCGCGCGGCCGTGAAGACCGTGGAATTGGCCCGCCAGTCGCTGGAGCGGACCACGTTCCGGCACCAAGACGAAGAAATCCGCCTGACCGCCTGCGGCGCGATCACGGAGGTGAATCCCGACGACGGCTACGAGGCGGTCCTCGACCGCCTGGAGGCGGCGGTGCACCAGACGAAACAAGCAGGTCCGAATCGGTCGTGCTCCCACCGCGGCGGCAAGATCGAGCCGGTCGAGTCGCCCAATCTCGGCGCAAAGTATGAAGAGGTAGTGGTCTAGAGGAAGAATGAATGATGAATGATGAATGAACAACGAACGACGAGAAATGCGAAATGCTGGACGTCGTCTTGACATTCTGCGTTTTTCGTTTCTCATCTTCCGTTCCTTCCCCCAAACCCCAACCCCTAAACCCCCAACCCCTAACCCCCCAACCCCACCCCCCCAACCCCTCCCCCCCCCCCCCCCACCCCCCAACCCTCCCCCACC
>Ga0172371_10006660_pt1 | contig 16717 bp, 14 predicted proteins | sample Lak12m_FD_114543 | JGI IMG/M metagenome (GOLD analysis project Ga0172371, IMG submission 114543) | Freshwater microbial communities from Kabuno Bay, South-Kivu, Congo - kab_022012_12m | ecosystem: Environmental > Aquatic > Freshwater > Lake | place: Democratic Republic of the Congo: South-Kivu...
TGAAGCGGGATAAAAGAGCTGAAACTCAAATTTTGTTTCAGCTTGTTTTTGCTCAAAGTTATGTATTATTGGCAAAGGCTGAATCACGATAACCTTTTTCGGGTAATTTATTTTGTTGAATTGACAATATTCTTTAAGCAGTTCTTGAATGTGATATGACTGTACAAAAATGGCGGCTGCGTTTTTAAGATAAGTGTTTAGCCCAAACCGCGTTATTGCATTAGGATATCCACCGCCAAATTTCTTCTTCGCTTTAAGGTCAATAATATATTGGTTCTGAATGTAGAGAAATTGATGCTTTGTAAGGCATAATCCATGATTAGAAACGTTAATGATTGCGTCATACCTAAATACTATTTTTACAACATTAACGATAATTTCCAGCAGAGGGCGCAAGTAAAGAGACCATAATTTGACATTCAGCAGAATACGTTTTGTGTTTTTGTTACAGTAATCGTAAGTATCGTTTTTAGTTACCTGCGGAAGAAAAGCTAAGAGCTGAATATCTTCAGGTAAAGATTTTAATAATTGGGATAAAATAAATGCGGCGCCGGATTCGGGGCAGCCGATTCCATTCAGTATTATTTTCATAATTCAGTTCGTCTTTTGTTTGACCGGTATCTGCTTAGAGAAAAGAGCTTCCACAAAACCATCTCATAATTGTAAAGTTTTATGTATAAATGCCCTGCAATGGAAAATATGCGTTTAAAAAAAGTTGTTGAACCAATTCCTAAATCTTTATTCATCAAAGTGGTTTCAATGTTAACGGCTTCCGTTTTTGTGTTAGAAAGGCTTTCTGAGTGTAAACGAAATTTTGAAAGAATATGATTAACATATTGAATTCCATATTTATCGGCGGCTCTAAGAACAAAATCTCTATCAGCAATAATTTTATAAGATAAATTCAATCCGCCAAGCTCAAAATAAACTTCACGCTTCCAAAATATTGAAGGCTGGCAAAGATATAAAGTATTGAAACACTTTAATAAACTAAGAGGTATTTGCGGATAACGATATGCGTACATATCATTGGCTGCGGCATCAAGATAAATGGTATTGCCGGCAATAATTTTGGCGTTTGTATTATTGGCGAAGTACTTCGTTACAATCTTAATAGTATCATGAGCGAACAAATCGTCTGAATTTAACCAGCAGAGAATATCGCCTGAGCTTTTATGAAACCCAAAATCAATAGCTTCATACATCGAACTTCCTTCCAGCGTGTAAAATTTAGAAATCGCTTCGCTTTCAACAATTGCTTTTGTTTTATCGGTTGAACCGCCATCCACAACGATATGTTCTATGTTAAACGCCAAGCGTTGATTTTTAATGGAAAGAATGGTTTCTCTTAAATATTTTTCCGAGTTGAGGGTAGGCGTTACGATGCTTACTTTCATAGTTTCGCCTTTTCTCGAATTTCGATTAGGTGGATGTTTTGTAATTGTATAAATGTTTTCATTTGGTAAAGCCGGCACAAGACCAAGAAAATCTAAACGTATATTTGGGATTTAATTCAACCATTGATAACTTAATAAAGTAATTAAAAACTTCTTGGTCTTGGCGTTATGTTATGCAGTAAACAATTTAACGCTGTTCTAAATTAGTACTTAGAGAGAATTTTTCAAAGGAAAAGCTACAATGGCTGAACAACTGAAACAGCTTGATCTTTATATTTTCTATTTTTTTAACCACACGCTATCAACCGGAATTCTTGATCTGTTTTTCTCATTCATAACCAATGTGCGTCATTGGCTTCCGGTTTATGTAATCGGTTTACTTTTTCTTGCGATAAAAGGAGGAAGAAAAGGAAGAATTGCGGCGGTGTTGGTTTTGCTATTAGTTACTACAACCGATCAACTTGGCGCAAGAGTGATAAAAGAAATATTCCAGCGGCTGCGTCCGTGCAATGCGTTACCGGATGTACTTACCCCTTTAGGTTGTACAGGAACATTTTCTTTCCCTTCAAATCATGCATTAAATAATTTTGCGGTGGCGGTTTTCTTTTCGATGCTTTATCAAAAAGCAAAATGGTATTTATACGCGGCGGCGGCTTTTATTGCTATATCGCGCGTTTATTTGGGGCTTCATTATCCCTCCGATGTTTTGGGCGGTGCAATTATTGGCGCCGGTTTTGGATATTTGTTTTCGATGCTGTATTACCGAGTTGAAAAGTTTATAAGTAAGAAATATGACTGAAAAAGTTCAAGAAGAGTCTCCATTCGTTCAAATAAAGATTGTTCATCAGTGAAACAATGGTGTTATTGTCAAATGTTTGATATCCAAGATATTGCCGGACATGTACCCAATTCTTTTCCTCAATATGCGCATTATCTCTTCCGGTATTTTCTGGAGCGAGTATATTGGATAGGATTTTTTCTGTTGGTAAAATAACTCAAGGAGATTCCAATTAAGGAATTCAGAACCGTTATCAGAATCAAAACCGAGTATCCTAAACGGGAGTTGGTCAACGATGCTTTTCAGAACAGTGAAAATGCCTTGTAGCCCATTTCCCCAGACAGTTCACTGTTCAGTCCATCCGGTAGCAATATAGGGTACCTATCTTATGGCGTAACGTCACAAAATAGTCATTTCTTTTTTCCTTTTCATAAAAAGCAATAATTCCGTACTTTTACATTCTTGAATGGCACGCTTATGCGCTATTCATGTTAGATTTATAATCTTCTGACATAAAAATTAACGCTGAACAAATTGAAACTCAACTCAGACCAAACCGAGCAAAAAGAACTAAAAGAGTCCGGCTGCATTCCAAAGCATATCGCGATAATTATGGATGGGAACGGCAGATGGGCAAAAAGTAAAGGTTTGCCAAGATTTGCCGGGCATCAAGCCGGCGTTGAATCTGTGAGGGAAATCGTTCGCACGTGCGTCCAATTAGGTGTAAAGAATTTGACGCTTTATACTTTTTCGACGGAAAATTGGAAACGTCCGAAAGATGAAGTTTCAACGTTAATGCGGCTGCTTGTAAAAACATTACAAAAAGAACTTGATGATTTGCACAAGAACAATGTACGGATAATGATGATTGGCGATATGGCGGCGTTGCCAATAGATGTTCAAAAACAACTTAAAGATGCTATAGAAAAAACCAAAAACAATGGCGACCTAAATTTAGTGTTGGCGCTCAGTTACAGCGGAAGATGGGAAATTCTTGAATCAGTTAAAGCGATGATTAAAGATGCTCAAAACGGTAAGTTACAAATTGAAGAACTTAGCGCGGAAACGTTTTCGGATTACTTAAACACAAGGTTGATTCCTGACCCCGATTTGGTAATTAGAACCAGCGGAGAGTTTAGAGTGAGCAACTTTTTGCTGTGGCAAATTGCTTACTCTGAATTTTATATTTCGGAAACATTTTGGCCTGCGTTTAGACGAAAAAATTTATACGACGCTATTCGGGATTTCCAAAAGCGAGAGCGGAGATTCGGTAAAGTAAGCGAACAAATCAAACAAAAGGAAACAGGTACTTAGCATGCGGATATTTTCCCGTAATTATTTTTTTTATATTATTCTTCTTTTGCTTTTCGTTCCCTTTTTCTTGACGGCGCAAACAGCGCCAAAGACGTACAAAATATTAGGAATTTCAGTTGAAGGAAACACTTCAGCAGACGCAAGAACTATTGTTGCAAACAGCGGATTAAAAACCGGCGACGAAATTCAAATACCCGGAGACCAAACTATCGGAGCGATTAAGCAACTCTGGTCTTTAAACATTTTTTCTAATGTTGAAATTTTAATTGAAAAAGAACTTGCAGACGGAGCGTTCCTGCTTATAAAAGTTGAAGAATTTCCGCGCATTGAAAAAGCCGTTGTTGAAGGGAATGACGAAATCAGCAAAAGCAAAATTGAAGAAAAAATTAATTTTATTCGAGGACAAATTCTAAAGACCCAAGAAGTTCAAAAAGTTAAATTAAAAATAGCAAAACTGTACGAAGAAGACGGGTATTTTAACGCTCAAATCACCCCGAAGTTTTTTCAATTCTTCCAAGCAGATACCTCCGACGACAAAATTGTAACCCACTGGAGGAATAAAAAAGACCTTTCCGAAGAATATAAACTTGAATTTGATAAAGACGATAAAACCTACACAAATTTAATCGAAAAAATTAAAGACCGCATTCTGCTTAAATATGATATTGTTGAAAATGATGTTACAAAAGTTCGCAAAATTGTTTTTAAAGGAAATAGCGAACTTTCTGAAAGCGACTTGAAAGGGGCATTTAAAGAGACGGAAGAATCTACTTGGTGGAAGTTTTGGAGCAGCGCAAAATTTGACAAAAATAAATATGAAGAAGACAAAAAACTTCTTCAAAAATTTTATTTAAAAAACGGCTACCGCGATGCAGAAATTGTAAGCGACTCTCTGATTTATTCAAACGATAAGAAAAATTTGGAGATCGTTTTGAATGTTTCCGAAGGACCAAAGTACAAACTTCGCAACATCACTTGGGAAGGAAACACGATTTACACGGCGGAAGCCCTTAATGAACGTCTTGGTTTTCAAAAAGGGGATGTTTTTGATTATGAATTATTTAATCAAAACCTTAGAGGAAATGAAAAACAGACAGACGTTGCCGCTTTGTATTTGGACAACGGATACTTGACCTTCAATATGAAAACCGACGAAACAAAAGTTGCTTCGGATTCAATTGACATTAACATTCAGGTTACCGAAAGAAATCAATTTAAAATCGGCAAAGTTGAAATTTTTGGAAATGATAAAACAAAAGACAAAGTTATTCGCCGGGAACTTTATACCATCCCCGGAGATTATTTTAACCGCGCTTATATGTTCAGAAGCTTGCAGCAATTAGCAAATCTTCAGTTTTTTAATGTGGAAAAATTATATCAAGAAGGCGTTGACTATCAACTTGCCAACGACAGCACGGTGGATGTTGCTTTTAAAGTGGAAGAAAAATCAAGCGATTATTTAAATGCTTCCGTTGGCTATAGTGGCAGCTTTGGTTTCAGCGGCTCGGTTGGCATTACGTTAACAAATTTTTCTATGGCAGAACCGTTTCAACTTGGCGGCGGACAAGTGTTAAGTTTCAATTGGCAGTTCGGCGTTGGTAATTTATACAGAACTTTTTCGCTCGGATTTACAGAACCCTGGCTCTACGATACCCCAACGCTTGTTGGCTTTGATTTTTTCGATACCCGCCAGCAATACATTTATGATCTTAACCAATCCGGCGCAAGTGTTCGCGTTGGAAGAAGATTAAAATGGCCAGACGATTATTTTTATGTGCAAGGAACTTTTAGATTTCAATCCAACAACGTTATTAACGGAGGCAGTTATTACCGCGAAGGCAAAACTCAACAGTTCAGTCTTGGCGCAACAATTTCAAGAAAAAATGTTGACAACCCAATCTTTCCTTCTATCGGGTCGTCGGTAGGATTAGATGCAGAAATTTCGGGCGGTCCTTTTCTTCCGGGAGATGTTGACTACTATAAAATTAATTTTAAAGCCGAATGGTACAAACGTTTATTTGGCACAAGCAGATTAGTTTTATTTTCTGCCGCAGATTTAGGATATTTGGAAGAGTTAAAAAAAGGAACTCCGATTCAGCCGTTCGAATATTTTTATATGGGCGGAAACGGATTAATTATTGCAACAACTCCGTTGCGCGGATACGAAGATAGAACCATCGGACCAATTAACAAAACCGGCGATGTGTACGGAGGAAAAGTTTCGTTGCGTTATACTTCTGAATTACGTTTTGCCGTTGCGTTAGAGCCGATTCCTCTTTACTTACTCGCTTTTGCAGAAGCCGGCAATGTGTTTGAAAGTTTTGATGCGACGCAAGCATTTAATCTACGCCGTTCCGCCGGCATTGGCGCGCGTATTATGATTAATCCTATTGGATTGATTGGCTTTGATCTCGGTTATGGTTTTGATAGAAAAGCAGTTGATGGAAAAGACCCTTCGTGGGTTTTCCACTTCCAATTCGGAAAAGGTTTTTAAGTAGTTATTTTTCAATTATTAATAAACAAAAAGGATACAGAGTGAAACGTTATTTTTTAATCTTTGCATTATGCATTTTTGCTGCAAGTACATTTGCACAAACTCCCGCAGCCGGAATTAAACTTGGCTTCGTTGATTCGGAAATTGTTTTAAAACAACTTCCCGAAGCAATTAAAGCTCAAGGCGATTTAGATGCCATCATCCAAAAATGGAATGCACAACTTGACAGCATGGGGCAATCTTTTCAAGAAGCTTACGCTAATTATCAAAAACAAGCCGCCACGATGAAAGAAGCTCAGAAAAATGAAGCTCAGCAAAAATTAGTTGCACAACAACAAATGGTTGAAGAATTCAGAAGATCAAAATTTGCTCAAGGCACCGGAGAAGTTTATCAAAAAAATGAAGAACTTCTTAAACCTGTTAAAGATAAAGTTTTGAAAACAATTGAAATCGTTGCAAAAGAAGAAGGAATGCAGTTCGTTTTTGATAAGACCGAACAAGCCGCCATTTTATTATATGCCGATTCCGCTTACGAAATTACTTACAAAGTACTCGATAAGTTAAAAAGAGGAAAATAAGATTTCCAAAATCCAAATAACAAATTCCAAAACTCATTAAAAAATAAATGTTGTCCTTTGGATTTTGGAATTTGGGATTTGGAATTTAAACACAAGGTTTTTATGAAAGCAAAAATAATTCTTGGTCTGTTTCTTTTCTTCGGCGTCTTTTCCGTTTCTTTCTCCCAACTGAAGATTGGCTATGTGGATTCGGATGCAATTATGGAAAAACTTCCCGATGCGCAGGATGCCCGCCAACAGCTCGATCAAATAATTCAAGAATGGCAAACCGAATTGAAAAAACTTGAAGGCGATTGGAAAACAAAATTTGATGATTACGAAAAACGCAAACTCATCATGTCTGACCAAACGCGCGCCGAGACCGAAACCGATTTGATGAAGATGGAACAGAAGATTACCGAGTACCGCGAAAAAAAATTCGGCACAAACGGAGAACTTTTTCAAAAGCAAGATGAACTGATGAAACCTGTACAAAACCGTTTATTTACCGCTATTAAACAAGTTGCAACAGAAGAAGACTATGATTATGTTTTTGACCGAAGCGGACAAATTTTGATGCTGTTCGCAAAAGAAAAATATGACATCACAAACCTTGTTCTTGAAAAACTGAAATAATGAAACTATCAATTGCTGATATTGCGACGCTAACAAACGCAAAAATTGTCGGCGATGAAAATATTGTCATTTCCGGCATTGCAAAAATTGATGAGGCAAAGGAAGGTGAACTGACCTTCCTTTACTTACCGCAGTATGAAAAGTTTTTCCCCGCAACAAAAGCTTCCGCCATTTTTGTAAAACCCGATTTTAAGAAAACACGAACCGACATCACGTACCTCGAACTGCCCGATCCCAATAAAGCTTTCTTTAAAATTATCACAACATTCTTTTCTCCTAAATTTCATTTAGAGGGAATTGATGCAACCGCGTTCGTTCATCCTTCGGCTTCCCTCGAAGAAAATGTTGCGCTCGGGAAAAATGTTGTTATCTCTGCCGGTTGTAAAATAGGAAAGAATGTTAAAATTTTCCACAATACCGTTTTGCTGGAAAATGTTGAAGTTGGCGATGACTCGTTACTTTTTCAAAATATAAGTATTCGAGAAGAGTGTAAAATTGGAAAACGGGTAATCGTGCATTCAGGAACGGTAATCGGTTCGGATGGTTTTGGCTACACAATGGAAAACGGCGTCTATGTAAAAATTCCGCAAATCGGAAATGTAATTATTGAAGATGACGTTGAACTTGGCTCAAATGTTTCAGTTGATCGCGCCGCGCTTGGTTCAACTATTATAAAACAAGGAACAAAGATTGATAACCTTGTACAGATTGCGCATAATGTGGTTATCGGAGAACATACAGCGGTTTCGGGGCAAACAGGGTTTTCGGGCAGCGCCAAAGTTGGTAAATATTGCGTCTTTGGCGGACAAATTGGAGTTGCCGGGCATATTGAAATTACCGACAAAGTGATGATTGCGGCACAATCCGGCGTTACAAAATCTGTTACAAAACCAGGAACTTATTTTGGCGCCCCGTTAAAAGAAATCAAAGAAGCGTTCCGGCAAGAAGGGCATATCAGAAATTTAGGCGATTACGCCAAACGCATTAAAGAATTAGAAATAAAGGTTGCTAAGCTATCCGAGCAATTGAAACAATCTTTAGAGCGTTAACTCATTTCTTCAGAACTATTACTTCGTTTCATTTATTTTTCATAATTAAAGATGCTTAAAGAAAAAGAATTTATTATAAAAACTGCCGAAACTTTAGCCCAAACGGGAATCAAGGTTTTCCCAGATGAATTTCTTTTTTCTTCGGTAACGGAAAAGATTTCGGTGCCTGCAAAAGTTTTAATTATGGGGGAAGAGTTCTTTGGAAGTTATGAAATTCTTTCCGCAGACCGTAAAGTTGTATACCAGGCTTCAACGTATAGCAAAGCAAAATATGTTGTTTATGCAAGCAGAAAGAAATCGCCAGAAATCAGTATCCCTTTGAACGAGGCGGATATTAGCCATGCCGTTGGATTGTATGAAAAATATCTTGATGCAATTATGAAAGAAATTATTTCGCTCTGCAAAAAAACATTCCCCGAAGAGAAAACTTCGTTACCTGTAATGAATGAAATTTTAATGATTCTTAATCTGGTACGCTACTAACACTTCAATGATTCCGCTAAGCGACAAAATTGCAGATTACTTAACTATTCTTTTCGGCGCCGATGCAGTAGAGCATTATCGTGCTTATCTTGAAGACGAACCGGCGCTTTATATTCGAAGCAACAGTATAAAAACCAAAAGTGATGATGTAAAAAATGATCTGTTAATTTATTACGGAATTGTTGCAGAAAATGTTTCAGGAATTCCCGGCTCGTTAAAAATTATCGGAGAGAAAACGCTCATCGGAAAAACATTAGAACACAGCATCGGCGAATATTATATTCAAAGTTTATCATCAATGATTCCGCCTTTAGTGTTAGCGCCTCTGCCAACAGATAAAATTTTAGATTTATGTTCCGCTCCCGGTTCAAAAACCACGCAGATTGCCGCATTGATGAATAACAAGGGAACGCTGCTCGTAAACGAAATTCAACTTGATAGATTAAAAACGCTTGTCTTTAATCTTGAACGCATGAATGTTGTAAATGCGGGAGTAATTCATTCAAAAGGTGAAATGCTTAGCCGATTTTTTCAAAACTGTTTTGATAAAATTTTGGTTGACGCCCCGTGCAGCGGTTTGGGAATTATGCAGAAGAAAAACGAAATTAGCAACTGGTGGACGCAAGAAAAAGCTGAACAACTTAGCGAACTACAATACCGGTTACTTCTTTCAGCGTTAAAAATGGTAAAGGTAGGCGGAGAAATTGTTTATTCTACTTGCACGCTTTCCGTTGAAGAAAATGAGTTTGTACTTGATAAACTGCTTAAAAAATTCCCGATAAAACTTTTGCCGATTTCGCTTCCCGTTCCCTCGCACGACGCCTTTACTCATTATCTGAGTGAGAGTTTTGATAAATCACTTCATAACGCAAAACGCATTATCCCTTGGGAAGTTGATTCAGAAGGTTTTTTTGTTGTGAAGATTTTAAAAGAAGGCGAAGTTGAAGTCCGAAATCCCGCCACATTGCCTAAACATCCGAACGGATTTCTTTCTGAAAAAAAACTTAGAAAACAACTTGATCAATTAACAAGCATCTTTGAAATTGAGAAAAATGTTTTTACTCAATACAAATATTTGCAAAAAGGAAATGATATTTTTTTTGTAACCGAAGATTGGGACGAAGAAAATTTAATGCTGTTTGAAAGAGTCGGAACAAAGTTTGCAAATTTGGACAAGTATGGAAATTTTATTTTGCATACACAAGCAGCCGAAATTTTGCAAGGTGCAATACATAAAAACATTGTTGAACTGAATGAAAAAGACGAGCTAAAAAAATATTTAAATGGCGGAACAATAAAGAAAAACTTCCCGTTTATGGGGCAAGCGGTTGTAATGTACCGAAATAAAATTCTTGGAACCGGAGTAATTTCTTCAGAAGGTTTAAAAAGCCGTTATCCCCGTTCAAAACGCACACAAGAAATTGAATATTAAATTTCTCCACCGAGTTGATGAAACTTATTTTTTAGCAAATCCTTTTTTTTCCATCTGACCCCAATGTCTTTTTCCAGAAAAATATTCAACCATTCCACGGAAACGCCACCAAGTTGTTAATTGACGATAACCGAAATTTTCTAAAAAGGCGGCGACTATTAACGTGAGCAAATGAGAAAGTTTGGGGTATCTCTGAAATGACAGCTCTTCCAAAATTACCGAAAGCACCGAAAGCACTACGCCATAAAGAACGGCAGTTGTTAAAAATGCAACTGCAAAAGAAATGGTAACAAAACCCAAAGAAAATGAAATCAGAAAAAAAACGTATCCGAAAATTTCAATAACCGGACCGAGCATTTCAAAAAGTGCAAAGTAAGGAAACACTACCATTCCTATCCAGCCAAACGCCGGATTAAAAAGTAATTTTTTGTGAAGAAGAATACTGTCAACGGTTCCTTTTTGCCATCTCATTCGTTGGCTTCGAAGAACTTTGAAAGTCTCTGGCGCTTCAGTCCAACAAACCGGATCAGGAATAAAAGTAATCCGCAGTTTTGGATTTTCACGTCGGAGCTTCCGGTGCATGCGCACAATAATTTCCATATCTTCCCCAATACATCCTTCGCGGTAACCATCAATTCTAATTAACGCATCGCGCGAAAAGCAACTGAACGCGCCAGAAATAATTAGTATTCCGTTAAGAACATCAAATCCGTTTCTTCCAAATAAAAAAGCCCGCAGATATTCAACAACTTGAAAGCGCGCCAGCCACGATTTCCCAAGCCCTACTTCTAAAATATTTCCATGAAGAATTGTACACCCATTTCCTATTCTGATGGTACCGCCAACGGCAATTACATTTTCATCTTCCATAAAAGGGCGCACAATTTTTAAAAGACAATCTCGTTCCAAAACGGAGTCTGCATCAATGACTGTTATTAACGGATTTTTTACCAGATTGATTCCGGCGTTTATTGCATCGGCTTTGCCGCCGTTTACTTTATCAATCACGATTAAATTCGGATATTCTGAAGACATGAAGACGGAACGAATTGGTTGCGATTTAAGTTTATAAAAAGGAGTAAATGAAACCTGGCGTATTGAAAAATTCTCAAATAATTTTTGAAGCGTATTGTCCTTCGAGCCGTCATTTACCACTACCAACTGAAAGTCGGGATACTCAAGCTGGAGCAGTGATTTTATACTTTCCACAATTCCGTTTTCTTCATTGTAAGCCGGAACAATTATCGAAATCGGTTTATAGTTTGTCAATTTGAAAACACGTTTGAGATCAAGGTATTTAATAGTCTGGTTATACTTGATCATTTTAAGGAAGGCAATAATATTGAGCGTAATATAAATTGAACAAACGAGAAGAAAGTAGAAAAGAATTAAGCCGTTAAAGCCGAAGATAATATATCGCAAAATACTCATGTCAGTTTCTAATGTTCCGTTCGCTTAAAACCATTCTTGCAATTGCGGCAGCGCGGTCTTTTAAATTTCCGTAGGCAAATTTGGAAATTCTTTCTTCGCTGTTCGGAATGAGTTTCATCAATGTTGTTACGGCGTTGTACTGCACTTCGTATTCCGGGTCGTACATACAATCCCAAATTCTCTGTTCAAAAGATTCATTCCCAATAACAGCTAACGCTTTTAAAACTTCTGTTCGTACTTCGGGTTTGGGGTGGTTAATCATTGAGCGGAGAGCTGTGGCAGCTTCGACATATTCTATCGTCGCAAAATACTTTATGCATTCAATTATTACGTCTTTGTTTTGGCTATAGACCATTATCTTCAGCGCTAAGTCGCTTGCATCATAAAATTTGAAATGGCGAAAAAGGGTAATAGCGCTGCTTTGGATTAACGTGTTTTTTTCTCTTCTCAAATTTTGAAAAAGTACTTTGCACACCTCGTCGGTGTATTCGGATAGTATTGCTAAAAGGGAATCTTTCGAGATAAATTTAAACCGATGTGCGTTGTGGAAAATAGTATAGACGGCATCAACATCGTTCAAGCGAGCTAAGGCTAAAGCCGAGCTTAAAAAAACGGAAGCATTTTGGCTTTTTAATTTTTTCCGTAAAATGTCCCTTGCCGAAAAAGATTTTGCAAGCCCTAAAAAATATGCCGCTTCGTTTATCTTGCGGGGCGAACCGGATTTTAATTGTGAAATAAGAAACGGTTGAATTTTGGTTTCTCTAATAAGTGAAGCGAGTTTTTCATAATCTTCTCCTTTAAGCATAAGAAAAAACTCTCGAAGATACCGAAGCAGATAAATGTATTTATTCCGACCCACTTTTTTTATTATATTTTTAGGTGTTTCCTCTCCTTCCAGATATTCAAAAATTTTCCCTTCCCAAACAGCAAAAAATTTTTGTTCTTGTTTTTTTTGATACCCGTGCAGAAGACGAAGCGCCACAACTTGTATTACAAGCAGATAGGTTAAAATCAGCAGCGCAAAAATACTTAGCGCAAGAAAAGAAAAAATATCTACGTGAATGTTCAAAAGAACTCTCTGATGAAAAAATCGTTAGGCATTTGGCGTAACCAATAAAGGCAACAAGATCGTTATCTCATTTTTAAAATATTTTTAATACGCAGCACAAGTTCGTTCGACGCGAATGGTTTTAGCACATAATCCGTTGCGCCAAGCTGTAAACCTTTAACAATATATTCTTCATGCGAATTTGCCGTGAGCAGCACTACGGGAATATTTGCGATACCGGGATGATTTTTTATTTCTTTTAAAACAGTCAGCCCGTCTTTAACCGGCATCATGATATCAAGCAAAACCAAGTCCGGCATATATTTAATGACCCCTTCCGTAACCCCGGCGCCGGTTGGATAGTGAATTAACCGAAACCCTTCCTTTTCAAGTTTAAATTGTAATAACTTTGCTATATGCTCTGTATCCTCGGCAAAAATAATAGTTTTCTTTTCACTCATCTGCGTTTTACAATTGCTTTTTTAAAGATTATTTTTTTTTAGCGAACAATTTGTTAGTTTCACAAAAACTTCTTTTTAATTTACTGAATTTTTCTGAATGAAATAGTATGAATTTGTTGAAAAAACAGGTCGCCGTCAATTCTGTTCAATTCTATCTGCTCTTCTTTTATTTAGGAGGAGTTATAGGATTTGTTTTAGGCTCGGTTTTGTTTTGGGGACCTATTCGATGGACAATTGAATATCTTCAAGAAGAAGGGGCTCCCGATAAAGCCGAAAGTTTTATCATAAAAGTTTTTATTGTCGTTATCCTGCTCATTTCAGCGGCAATATCTTTTTTTATTTCGAAGAGATATTGGGAATCAGAAAAGCAAAGCAAAAGGTGGATGATTTTTTTCCCTACCTTCTTCTTTGCCGCCGTCATCTTTTTATGGATGAATCCTCAATACACACCGGGAAGGAGCGAACGGTCAGAAAATATTTCACTTGCCCGCATTTCGTTTGTCTTTGGTCCTTATCCGTCGAAAGAACAAATCTTCCAATTAAAAAAAGAAAACTATGCCGGAATAATATCACTGCTTCATCCGGCGGTTGTTCCGTTTGAACCAAAATTAATTTTTGAAGAAGATGCAGCGGCGCATGATGCCGGAATTGAAATAATCCATACCCCCATGCTGCCTTGGGTAAGCCAAAATATTGCTTCAATTGAAACGATAAAGAAATTGGTTGCAGTGGGAAAAGGGAAATATTACGTTCATTGTTATCTGGGAAAAGACAGAGTTAATGTTGTTAAAAGAATAATTGAAAGCCAGAATGTTGCGGTTGATGCAACGAATGTGAGCACATACCGTACCCTGAACGAAATAAATAAATTTGCCGAAGGACCTCTTTTTTATCTTGGCAAAGCAGTTCATCTTTTGCCGCATCCTACCGAAGAAGAATGTTTGGGATATCTTCTTTCCGGTTACGTGAGACAGGTTGTTTCTTTGATTGATGATGAGACGTTCGAAAACAGAGAGCTTTCAAAAAAAGACAGCCTCTTATATTCTTCTTATGCTTTGAAATATCTGCATTATCCTTTCAATCTCAAAAAGTTTAATTATGAACGACTCTCTGTTCTCTTAGATTCTATCAAAACGCTGCCCAAACCGTTAGCGTTGATAATTAAAACGACGACGCAAGCAGAAACCGGCATGTTGGTTCAAGCGATACAAGCTACGTATTCAATCAACAAATTTGATATACTCAATTTGTTTGGTTCGGGTGAAATAGTGCAGCTCTATCCGAATATTTATTTTGGACCGGAACCAACTACTCCGCAGCGAAAAGAATTATCTTCGCACGGAATTCAGAATCTTGTTTTTCTTTCGGCAAAGGAAAATTACTTTCAAAAAGATAACGAAAGTAATTTAGTAATTTATTCTCTGCGCACTAAAAGAAAGCTGGACTCTCTCCTCTTTAACGGCGCATGGTATCTTTGCGGAACAACGTTAGACCAAACCCGAAAATTATTTTCTTATTAAAGCGAAAGTCTATGAGCAGTTTTTTTTATAAAAGTCAAGAAAGCCTAAAACTTTTTGCAAAAGAAACAGCTAAGAGATTTTTTCAGCTAACTCTAACACTGCTTTTTTTTACTTTTGCGTTAAGGTTCTTTGAGTACATTTTTATTGCTACTTCTCAGAACCCGCTTGCAAACCGCCTGATGTTGACCGTATTAGGGTTGGGTTATGACGCAGTCTTTGTTTTAAAAATCTCCGGCTATTTGGTCTTTCTCTTTTTTTTAATTTCCTATTTTAAACCTAAGATAGCGGAAATAGTGTTTATCATCATTTCGGTGGCGCTCTTGCTTACAAATCTGTTGCTTGTTTTCTACTATGCCAAATCGGCAACCCCTCTTGGCGCTGACTTGTTTGGTTACACAGTTTCTGAAATTGTGCATACGGCGCAAGCATCGGGAGAAATTAATTTATGGATGCTGCCTTCCATTGCTGCTTTGGTAGTGATTTCCGTTTTGGCTTTCCGCTTCAGCAAAAAACTTTCCGTACCGTTTTTTTTAACGTATCCATTCTTGGTATTGCTAGTTATTGTTTTTTTTGCGTATGAAGATTTTGTTCCCAATACAAAAAATTATCAATCCGATTTTGAATTTTATACCGTAATAAATAAACTTCAGTTTTTTAGCAACAAAGCAATTCCCTACTTATTGCACGAAGAAAAAGAAATAATCGGAGGAGATTATTTCATTGATTCCGAACAAGACAAACAACAAACCTTCTCTTATATTGATAAGCGGTTTCCTTTTCTTAGAAGAGACAGCAGCAAAAATGTTTTGGGCAATTTTTTTCAAACCACAAACGAACTGCCCAACTTTGTTTTTATTATCACGGAAAGTCTCGGCAAATCATTCAGCGGCAAAGGAGCGATTGACGAAAGCTTTACTCCGTTTTTAGATTCTCTTGCCGACCATAGCCTTTATTGGAATAATTTTCTCAGTACAAGCGGAAAAACTTTTGGCGTTTTCGCTTCTCTTTTCGGCTCGCTGCCTTTTGCCGAAAAAGGTTTTTTAGATTTGGGCGAACAGATGCCGCCGCATTTTTCTCTCATTTCATTATTAAAACAAATCGGATATCAAACTTCGTTTTATCACGGCGGCGATGTTCGTTTTGACAATATGAATATTTTTTTTAAAAGACAAAATATTGATTTCATCTTGGGCGACCATAATTTCGGGAACGGCTATAAAAGAATGCCAGCAAAGGCAAATGGATTTTCTTGGGGCTTTGGCGATAAAGAACTGTTCAAACGCAGTTTAGAAATTATTACTCAGCTTAAAAAATCGCCGCGCCTCGATATTTATTTGACGCTCTCTATGCACAGCCCTTTTTTAATCGAAGGTCAAGAGTTTTACAGAAATACTGTGCGCACCAAACTAAAAGCGATGGACTTATCGCCCCAGAAAAAAACTGAGTATGAAGGTCGTCTTGATATGTACGCAACGGTAATGTACACAGATGACGCGATTAAATATTTGTTTGAAGAGCTTAGCAAAAGAGATGATTTTAAGAATACTATTTTTATTATTACAGGCGATCACCGGATGCCGAATATTTCTCTTAAATCTAAACTTGATCCTTTTCATGTTCCGTTTTTAATTTATTCTCCAATGTTAAAACGGTCGGAAATTTTTTCTTCTGTCTCAACCCATTTTGATGTGCTTCCTTCTCTTATTGCCTTTTTACGAGAGAACTATAATGTTGAAACATCAAAATATGTTGCGTGGCTTGGAAGCGGTTTAGATACCATGCGCAATTTTCGCAATGTACATTCTGTTCCGTTGATGCGAAATAAAAATGAATTACTCGATTTTCTGAACCAGAAATATTTTATTGCCGATGGAGAAGTGTTTGAGGTGTTTGACAATCTTTTCCTTGAAAAAATTATTGACCCCGCTGTGCAAAACCGGTTACAAAATTACTTTAGTGAATTCAAGCTGCGCAATAAAACAATGGTAAAAAATAAAACATTACTGCCGGATTCAGTTTTTCATTTTAAATGTTCCCGGATAAAATAACTCGTCAACGGGCGTTGTAAGTTTTGGTGAGAATAGTTGTAACCAGCGGCGAGTAATATTCCCAGAAAA
>Ga0172371_10006664_pt1 | contig 16709 bp, 14 predicted proteins | sample Lak12m_FD_114543 | JGI IMG/M metagenome (GOLD analysis project Ga0172371, IMG submission 114543) | Freshwater microbial communities from Kabuno Bay, South-Kivu, Congo - kab_022012_12m | ecosystem: Environmental > Aquatic > Freshwater > Lake | place: Democratic Republic of the Congo: South-Kivu...
ATAAAAACTGATTATTTTCTCAAGGATTTTCCTTTTCGCCTTTTTCCCTTTCACCCAAATATGTTAAAAAACTTTTTGAGGTAGGGCACTTTATGCGCCAGATAAAGATCTACGACACTACCCTGAGAGACGGCGCCCAGGCCGAGGATTTCAACCTCTCCCTGGCCGACAAAATCCGCATCGCCCAAAAACTGGCGCAACTGGGCATTCATTACATCGAAGGCGGCTGGCCGGGCTCCAACCCCAAGGACAAGGAATTTTTTGCCGAAGTCCGTAACTATGAACTGGGCCTGAGCCGGATCGCGGCCTTCGGCAGCACCCATCACAAGGACCGGCCGCCGGAGACCGACCCCAACATGCAGGAGCTGCTCATCAGCCTGGCGCCGGTGGTGACCATCTTCGGCAAATCCTCCCTCTTTCAGGTCAAGGAGATCCTGCAAACCACCCCGGCGCGCAACCTGGAACTCATCACCCACTCCCTCAACTATCTCAAGCCCCGGGTGGAGGAGCTCATTTACGACGCCGAGCATTTTTTTGACGCCTTTCAGGAAGACCGGGACTACGCCTTAAAAACCCTGGAGGCGGCCCTGAAGGGCGGGGCGGACTGCCTGGTGCTGTGCGACACCAACGGCGGCACCCTCACCAGCGACTTGATGAAGATCATCAAGGCGGTGCAGGCCCGCTTCCCTAAGACGCCTCTGGGAATCCACGCCCACAACGACTCGGAACTGGCGGTGGCCAATTCCATCGCCGCGGTGGAGCTGGGGTGCAGCCAGGTCCAGGGCACCATCAACGGCGTGGGCGAGCGCTGCGGCAACGCCAATCTGTGCTCCATTATTCCCAATCTCCAGGTGAAGCTGGGGCTGGAGTGCCTGGGAAATGACAAACTCAAGCGCCTCACCGAGGTTTCCCGCTTCGTTTACGAAGCCGCCAACTTCCGCCCCAACCGCTATCAACCCTACGTGGGCAAGAGCGCCTTCGCCCACAAGGGCGGCATCCACGCCGCCGCGGTGAAGCGCAACCCCAAGGCCTATGAGCACATCGATCCGGCCCTGGTGGGCAACGCCCGGGTCATCCCGGTCTCCGACCTGTCGGGCCGGAGCAACATCCTCATGAAGGCCCAGGAGCTGGGGCTGGAGCTGGGGACCCACGACGTGGCGGTGCGCCAGGCCCTGGAAAAACTGAAGCAGTTTTTAGGGATGGAGGAGCAGGGGCTGGAGTTGCCCCCCTTTGACAGCAACCTCAAGACCATCCTGGACAAGGTCAAGGACCTGGAGGCCCGCGGCTTCCAGTTCGAGGACGCCGAGGCCTCCCTGGAGCTGCTCCTCCGGGCCGCCCTGGGCCAGTACAAGGAATACTTTCAGCTCCAGGCCTACCGGGTCATCGATCAAAAGGTGAGCGGCCCCGATTCCCCCCTGCCCGAAGCCACCCTGCGGCTGCGGGTGGGGCCCCACGAAGTGCATACCGCCGCCTTCGGCAACGGTCCGGTGGACGCCCTGAACAACGCCTTGCTCAAGGCCCTGGTGCGGTTTTATCCCCGGCTGACGGAAATCATCCTGGAAGACTACAAGGTCAGGGTGCTGCCGGGGATGCGGGGCACCGGCGCCATGGTCCGGGTCCTGACCACCTCCCGGGACGGCCACGCCTGGTGGAACACCGTGGGAGTGGCCACCGACATCATCGACGCCTCCTGGCAGGCCTTGGTGGATTCCATCACCTACAAATTGTTCCGGGACGAGCAGGGGGCCACAAGAAAATAGGAAAACAAGAAGGAGAAAAAGCATACGGAGGTACAATTTCTAATGAGATAATATTTTTTGGAAGCCCCGAGAGTTCTGCGAAACGCCATTATGTCATCCTGAGCGCAGCGAAGGATCTCATAATTACCATCCTTTAAGAGATTCTTCGGTCGCTTTGCTCCCTCAGACTGACAGGTAATGGTACTTCCGGAATGGTCTCGCGCCTTCTACACTTCGGTTATCCAAGTTAACTCAGAAGGGTTTTCCGCAAGTGGCTTGTTTGATTATGGAACCAAAGGAGACCATAAACAAAATAAAGCTCTGTCTAAAAGAAAATCGTTCTTCTGAAAATACGTGCGATATTATAGAAAACTCATTAAATTTATTGAGGAATTATTATAAAGTAATGTAGGGCGGGCATCGCCCGCCATTTTCCTGTTCTTGTGAAATTCCATGGTTGGTCAGGGGGAGAGCCGTAGGGGCGGTTCGGGAATCGCCCATTAGCAACCAATGATTCCATAAAATCCCCATCAGGCGGGGCGAGATGTATCTCCATTATTTATTTATTTTCCCCTTTTTCCCTCTTCCCCGTTTCACCCCATAATCATGCCCCTGCCTTACTTCACCCGCTCCCATCTGGGCGTCATCCTCCTCCTGGGGGCGGCCCTCATGGGCTTATACGCCTGGCGGGCCCAGGTGCTCTTTCCCCCCGCCCCGCCGCCGCCCGGCCTGAAGCCCCTGACCTTGGTGGAAGTGACCGGGGAGGCCGCCCGCCCCGGAGTCTATTCCTTCCCGCAGCCCCCCACCCTGGCGGAAGTCTGGCAGCGGGCCGGCGCGCCCGGCGCCGCCCCGGATCAGGAAAAAATGATCGCCACCGGCAGCCGGGTGGAAGTGACCGCGGCCGGGGGCTACCGCCTGGGGGCCATGTCCGGGGCCAAACTTCTGACCCTGGGGCTGCCCATTAACCTCAACCAGGCCAACGCCGAGGACCTGGAGGCCATTCCCGGCCTGGGTCCGGCCCTGGCCCAGAGGATCGTGGCGCACCGCCAGGCCCATGGGCCCTTTAAAAAGATGGAGGACCTTGAAGAAGTCCTCGGGATCAATCTTCGGAATTTCCTAAAGCTGAAACCCTATCTGGCTTTGGGAGGCCCGCCGCCCGTTGCCCCCCTGGACTGGCAGGCGGCCATGGCCGCCGGCAAACCGGCATCAGAGAATTTATTGGAAGACCAAACCGTTGGCCCGCCGCGGCCGGGGAGCGCCAGGGGCCGCCGCCCCAAGACCCCCCGGGTCATTGATCCCAACCTGGCCTCCCGAAAAGACCTGGAGGCCCTGCCGGGCATCGGCCCGGCCCTGGCCCAGAGGATCATTGACTACCGCCGCACCCACGGCCCCTTTAAAAAAGTTGCCGATTTGCAGAAGGTCGCCGGCATCGGTCCAAAAAAGTTGGAGAGAATGAAGCCTTATTTATCCATGAACAAACGTGATTAACCAATCTCACGCCAAGACGCCAAGAACGCCAAGTTTGACTTCGTTGCGCCTTGGCGCTTTGGCTTGATGCTAAAAAATGCTGATCTTAGGCATCGAAACCTCCTGCGACGAGACCGCCGCGGCGGTGGTGGCCGACGGCCGCACCGTATTATCCTCGGTGGTGGCCACCCAGTTCGAACTCCACGCCCAATACGGCGGGGTGGTGCCGGAGCTGGCGGCCCGGCGGCACCTGGAAAACATCCTGCCGGTGATCCAGGGGGCCCTGGACCAAGCCGGGGTGACCTTAACCGACCTGGACGGCCTGGCCGTCACCCAGGGGCCCGGGCTCATCGGCGCCCTGGTCATCGGCATGGCCGCGGCCAAGGCCCTGGCCTTCACCTTGGACAAACCCCTGGTGGGGGTCCATCATTTACAGGCCCACATCCTGGCGGCCTTTCTCACCGACCCCCCCCCGGAGTTTCCCTTTGTGGCCCTGGTGGTCTCCGGGGGCCACACCAACCTCTACCGGGTGGACGGCTTCCTGTCCATGACCCTGTTGGGCCGCAGCCGGGACGACGCCGCCGGGGAGGCCTTCGACAAGGTGGCCAAACTCATGGCCCTGGGCTACCCCGGCGGGGTCCGGATCGAGGCCCTGGCCGCCGAGGGCAACCCCTCGGCCTACCGCCTGCCCCGGCCCCGCATCCTGGCCGAGCCCTTGACCTTCTCCTTTTCCGGCCTTAAGACCGCGGTGGCCCACCTGGTGAAGCAGCACCCGGAAATCCTGGCCCAGGAGGCGGCCCGGCGAGACCTGGCCGCCAGCTTTCAGGCCGCGGTGGTGGAGAGCCTGACCAGCCGGGCCTGGCTGGCCCTGGCCCAGGAAGGCTGCACCCGCCTGGTGGTCTGCGGCGGGGTGGCGGCCAACCGCAGCCTGCGCCAGGCCCTGGAAGAGCAGGCCCAGGCTGAAGGCATCGAACTGTTCCCGCCGCCCCTTAAACTGTGCACCGACAACGCCGCCATGGTGGCCGCCCTGGGCTACCGGCGCCTGCTGGCGGGGGAGCGCCTGCCCCTTGCCGGCGACGTCTTTTCCCGGGGGTGACGGCCCCCTGAACTCCTGCCGGCGCGCCTCTCAAGGACTTAACCCGTGATTGCCCCGAACTTTTCATGCCCGAAAAAAATAACCAAAATTATAGAAACCATACAATTATTGTAATAAAATAAGGAGAATTTTTCTGGGATAACGGGGCGCAGGGCTTACCCTGCGTCAATTTCGCCCTCTGTACTTTATTGACCATGTTTAGGTGCCGGCCCTCCCCCGTGCCGATCCCTCGTCGAGGTGAACTTGAACCAACAACCTTTGGGTGAACGGCTGGCGCTCTTGACGGACCTCTACCAGCTCACCATGGCGGCCTGTTATTTTGACCAGGAGATGTTCGAGGAGGCCACTTTCAGCCTGTTCATCCGGAAGTATCCGCCCCAGCGCAGCTATTTTGTGGCCGCCGGCCTGGCCGAGGCCCTGCATTACCTGGAAACCCTGCGCTTCACGGCCGACGACTTGGCTTATCTGGCGACCACCGGCCTCTTCCAGGCCAGATTCCTTGACTTCCTCCGGGGCCTGCGGTTCACCGGCCGGGTCCAGGCCTTACCCGAAGGCAGCATCTTTTTTGAAGACGAGCCCATCCTGGAGGTGAGCGGCCCCATCATCGAGGCCCAACTGGCCGAAACCTTTATCATCAACGCCGTCAGCCTCCAGACCCTGGTCGCCACCAAGGCCTCCCGCTCCATCCAGGCGGCCCAAGGCCGGCCCGTGATTGACTTTTCCCTCCGGCGGACCCATGGGAGCGACGCGGGTCTCAAGGTGGCCCGGGCCAGTTTTCTGGCGGGATTTTTAGGCACCAGCAACGTCCTGGCGGGCAAGCTCTACGGCATCCCGGTTTTCGGGACCATGGCCCATTCCTATGTCACCAGTTTCCCCCATGAAATCGACTCGTTCCGGGTGTTCGCCCAGAACTTTCCCACCATCGCCACCCTCTTGATCGATACCTATGACAATCTCTCCGGGGCCCGGCACGCGGTGGAAGTGGCCAAGGAAATGGAGGCCCGGGGCCGGCGCCTGAATTTCGTGCGCCTGGACAGCGGCGACATGGCGGCCATCAGCAAGGAGGTGCGCCGGCTGCTGGATGATAACGGTCTCGATTACGTGCGCATCCTGGCCAGCGGCGGCTTCGACGAACATAAAATCACCCGGGCGCTGGCCGAGGGGGGCCGGATCGACTCCTTTGCGGTGGGCACCAAGATGGGGGTGTCGGCGGACGCCCCCTATTTCGACATTGCCTATAAACTGGTGCGCTATGCCGACCAGCCGGTGATGAAGCTGTCCACCGGCAAGGTCACCCTGGTGGATAAAAAGCAAATCTGGCGCACTCTTGACGCGCAGGGGGCCATGCAGGGGGATGTCATCGCCCTGCGGCATGAGGCCATGCCGGAGGGCGCGCCGCTGCTCCAGCCGGTGATGGCCAACGGGCGGATCATCCGGCCCCTGCCCTCGCTGCCGGAGAGCCGGGACTATTTTCAGAACCAGTTTGCCCGGCTGCCCGCCGCCCACAAGACTCTCCAGGACCCCGCCCCCTACCCCGTGACCCTGAGTCCCGGGCTCCAAGAATTGCAATCCCGGGTGGTCCAGCAAATCCGGCGCCGGGAACTGGGAGAAAGCTGACTTCATGGGACTGACTGAAACTCTCTTTCACTATAATACCCTGTTGATCAACCACCTGGGTTATGTGGGCGTTTTTGTCCTGATGACCCTGGAAAGCATGGTCGCCCCGGTCCCCAGCGAACTGGTCATGCCCTTTGCCGGCTTCCTGATCTTCATGGGCGAATTCGACGCCACGGCGGTGATAGCGGCCAGCACCCTGGGGTCCATCGTGGGCTCGCTGCTGTCCTACGGCGTGGGGATGCTGGGGAAACCGGTGGTGCTGCGGTACGGCCGCTACCTGCTGCTCAATCCCCATCACCTGGAATGGACCGAGCAATTCTTTCGCCGCCACGGCGGCAAGACCATTTTCATCTCCCGGTTTATCCCGGTGGTGCGCCATCTCATCTCCATTCCCGCGGGTCTGGCCCGCATGTCCCTGGCCCCCTTTCTGCTCTATACCCTGGTGGGGGCCACCTTGTGGAACGGCTTTCTCACTTACCTGGGGTTCCGGCTCAAGCAAAACTGGCCGATCATTCAGAAGTATACTCACATCATAGATTATTTCGTGGTCGCCGGCCTGTTGGGGGCCGGCATCTACCTGCTATGGAAAGTGAAGTGCGCCCGGAAGCCGGCATGAGGGCTGAACCTGGGACGGTAGGGGACGGGGGCGCTGAGGTCCTGCCGGGATCCCCGCCTGCCGGGGCCTGGCCCGCTGAGGCCATCATCAATCCGACCCGGGAAGCCTGGGATGTCCCGGTGACGGACCGGGTGATTCTTACCTTCACCCTGCCCGACTACCGGTATCTCTGCCGCCTGGTGCGGCCGGCGGGTCCGGGCCGCTATATTTACAACTCCGCCCTGAGAGAAGGACGCTGGGAGGGGAAGCCCGTCACCCTCATGGCCCCGGCCCTGGGGGCGTCTTATGCGGTCATGGTGCTGGAAAAACTCATCGTCCTGGGGGCCCGCATGGTCCTGGCCCTGGGCTGGTGCGGTTCCCTGCTGTCCCAGGTAAAGATCGGCGACCTGGTGCTCCCGGCCACCACGGTGAGCACCGAGGGCACCTCCCGGCACTATCCCCTGAACGGTCAACCGCCGGACCCGGACCCGAGCCTGGCCGGGATTCTCCGGCGGCTGCTGGCCGGCTCGGACGCCCGTTGGCAGGAGGGCCCCGTCTGGTCCACCGACGGTTTTTACCGGGAAACCGCTCCCCTGGTGCAGCACTACCAGGCCCAGGGGGTCCTGGGGGTGGACATGGAAATGGCGGCGCTGTTCACCGTGGGGCGGTTCCGGCAGGCGCCGGTGGCCGGTCTGCTGGTGGTTTCCGATGAGTTGGCCACCTTGCAATGGCAGCCGGGTTACCGCTCGGAACCCTTCCGCCGGGCCCGGGATCAGGCCGCCCGCCTGGTGCTGGCCGCGGCGGCCCAATGGGAAGGCGACCATGATTAGCGGTCCCATCCTGGCCCTGGACGTGGGCGGCGGCACCCAGGATATCTTCATCTGGGAGCCGGGCCAGGCGGTGGAAAACGGCGTCAAGCTGGTCCTGCCGGCCCCCACCCAGATCCTGGCGCGACGGGTGCGGCGCCTCACCGCCCAGGGGCAGCACATTTTTTTTACCGGCCGGGTCATGGGCGGCGGCGCTTTGACCAAGGCGGTCCATCACCATCTGGACCAGGGTCTGCCGGTCTATGCCACCCCCCAGGCGGCCCTCACCTTCAGCGACCGCCTGGCCGCAGTCCAGGAGTGGGGGGTGAGGCTCACCGAGGCGCCGCCCCCCGAAGCCGTGACCCTGACCCTGGGAGACGTGGAGGTGGAAGGTCTGCGCCAGGTATTAGCAGCCTTCGAGGTCCCTTTCCCCCGCCATTTTGCGGTGGCGGTCCAGGACCATGGATTTTATCCCCAGGGCAGCAACCGCCGCTTCCGCTTTCAGTGCTGGGAAAATTTCCTGGCCCAGGGGGGCAGACTGGCGGACCTGGCCTTCCGCCAGCCCCCCGCTCACTTCACCCGGATGGCGGCCGTGGCCGAGACCCTGCCCGGGGTGCTCCTGATGGATACCTGCGCCGCCGGGGTCCGGGGGGCCCTCCTTGATCCTCAGGTCCAGAAGCGCCAGGAAAACGGCCTGACGGTGGTCAACCTGGGCAATGCCCACACCTTTGCGGCCCTGGTCCGGGGCGACCGCTTGTGGGGCATCTATGAACATCACACCCGGCTGCTGACCCCCGAAAAACTTTTTTCTCATCTGGAGCGATTTCAACAGGGCGACTTAACCAACGAGGAAATCTTTGACGATCAGGGGCATGGGTGCGCCTATGTGCCGCAGTTTGCCGACGGAGGCGCCTGTGCGTTCACCGTCATCACCGGCCCCCGCCGGCGCCTGGCCCACGGGGGGCCCGGGGTCTGCGCCGCGCCCTTCGGCGACATGATGCTCTCCGGTTGTTTCGGCCTGGTGGCCGCTTTCCTGGAACTGGCAGACCATCCGGCAAATCTGACCGACTATTGACAGGGAACTATGCTCAGGCGGAGGTTATCCTGAAATTCCTGAAAAAATTACCTCTGCCGGCAGGAGGAGGCGTTTCTTATGGAGATTAAGTTCTGGGGCGCCAGGGGTTCCATTCCGGCGCCCGGCCCCCATACCCTGGAGTTCGGCGGCAACACCACCTGCGTTGAAGTGCTCCTGGACAACGGCCTCCGGGTCGTGATCGACGGCGGCACCGGCATGCGGCTCCTGGGCCGACATCTGATTGAAAACCAGATTCCCTGTAAGTTACACCTTCTCCTTACCCACGGCCACTGGGACCACCTGCTGGGCATCCCGTTTTTCGAACCGATTTATCATGAGTCCACCAGGATTTCCGTAGATGGCTGGCCCCCGGCCTTCCAGGGGATGACCCGGGTCTTCGACAGCCACATGGGCGACGGCTTTTTCCCGGTGGCCTTTGACCACCTCAAGGCCCGGATCGATTATCTCAATACCCTGGCCCACGCCCCCCTTGACCTGGACGGCGTCCTGATTGACGCCATCCGCCTGAACCATCCTCAGGGGGGCCTGGCCTTCCGGTTCCGGGAAGGCCAGCATACCATGGTGTTCATCACCGACAATGAACTGGGCGCGGCCAAAGGCAGTCGGATCCAGGAATTTGTGGAATTTTCCCGGGGCTGCGACCTCTTGATCCACGACGCCCAGTATCTGCCGGAGGAATTTCCGGAGCGCCAGGGCTGGGGGCATTCCACGTATGTGGAGGTGGTGAACCTGGCCCAACAGGCCGAGGTCCACAACCTGCTCCTGACGCACCACGATCCCGGCCGCACCGATGCGGACGTGGAAAAGATCGTGGCCCAGGCCCGGGAGATGACGGCAGGCCAAACGAACCCGCACTATATCGACGCCGCCCGGGAAGGGGCCTGCTACCGGCTGCCCGGATGAAACTGCGGGTTCCCTGTTATTACTCGGAGCGAAAAACCAATTGCATTGCCGAAGGGGCGGGTTTTAAACCCGCCCCTACATCAAGGCTTGTTGATGCAATAAATTTTCTGCTCCCCTTAATAATATAAGGCGGTTTCTGAAAAGTCCCCCACCCGTCAAGCTGAGGGAGCCAAGGGACCCCTGAATCGCAAAAATTTGAGGTCCTGGTAGGATAAAAAGATGGATTGGAAAGTTTTTTGGATCACCTTCGGCACCATTTTCCTGGCGGAGATGGGGGATAAAACCCAACTGGCGGCCCTCACCATGGCCGCGGACACCCGTCTGCCCCTGTCGGTTTTCCTGGGAGCGGGCGCGGCCCTGATTCTGGTTACCCTGATGGGGGTGGTCTTCGGGAGCCTTCTGTCTCATTGGCTTCCCGAGGGCCTGCTGAAAAAATTCGCCGGAGCGAGTTTCATCCTGATCGGGGGGTTGATCCTGTGGGGAAAATGGTGACGGCTTGATCCAGCTTTCAGGTCACCCCGTTCAGGACCCGACCGCCGGGACGCTCTTGGCCTTTGATTCCCCAGCCCCTTTCTTTCCTGGGAGAATTTTAGTAGAATAAAGCTAACCGTTTGCCTTTATTAATCTTTTTTGTGGTCACTTGATGGTGGAATTCACTGAGCCGCACCCGGCGCCGCCGCGCCGACGCAACCTGGTCCTCATCGGCTACCGGGCCGCCGGCAAGACCTCGGTGGGGGCCAGGCTGGCCAGGCTGCTGCACCGCCCCTTTGTGGACCTGGACCAGGTCCTGGTCCGGGAGGCCGGCCGGCCCATCGCCGACATCGTCGCCCAGGGGGGCTGGCCGGAATTCCGGCGCCTGGAAAGAGAGGTGGTGGCCCGTTATGCTGCGAGGCCGAACCAGGTCCTGGCCCCCGGGGGCGGCGCCGTCCTGGACCCGGACAATGTGGCGGCTCTCCGGGCAAACGGCATCATCATCTGGTTGACCGCGGACCCGGAGACTATCCAGGCCCGCCTAGCCCAGGACCGGCCCGGGGACGCCAACCGTCCCAGCCTGACGGGGTCCGACACCATCGGGGAGGTTGCGGACGTGCTGAACCACCGGGCGCCCTTCTATCAGGCCGCCGCCCAGATTATCGTGGACACCACCCATCGGGACCTGGACCAGGTGGTGCAACTGGTGCTGGAGGCCCTAACCTCCGAGGAGAACCAAAATCTTGGCGGGTAATACCTTTGGACAGGTCTTTCGGGTGACCACCTGGGGTGAATCCCACGGCCCGGCCCTGGGAGCGGTCATCGACGGCTGCCCGCCCCGGTTGCCCCTTGCCGCTTCTGACCTCGAGTCCGAACTGGCCCGGCGCCGCCCCGGGGTGCAGTCCCACGCCAGCAGCCGCCGGGAACCCGATCAGGTGGAAATCCTCGCCGGGGTGTTTGAGGGTCTGACCACCGGCGCCCCCATCAGCCTGATCATCTATAACCGGGATGTCCGGAGCCGGGACTACGATGAACTCAAGCTCGTGTTCCGGCCCGGCCACGGTGATTTCACCTACCAGGCCAAGTACGGCATCCGGGACCATCGGGGCGGGGGGCGGGCCTCGGCCCGGGAAACCGCGGCCCGGGTGGCCGCGGGCGCAGTGGCCCAAAAAGTGTTGGACCGGGAAGGGATCCAGGTCCTGGCCTATACCCTGGAGCTGGGCGGGGTGCGGGCCCGACAGGTGAACGAGAACCGCATCTGGGACAACTCCTTCGGCTGCCCCGACCCGGAAGCGGTGGCCGCCATGGAGGCCCGGGTCCAGGAGGTCAGGGCCCAAGGCGACTCCCTGGGCGGGATAGTCCAGGTGCGGGTCCGGGGCTGTCCCCCGGGACTGGGAGAGCCGGTCTTCGATAAACTGGACGCGGCCCTGGCCGGCGCGGTGATGTCCGTGGGCGCAGTCAAAGGCGTGGAAATCGGCGCGGGGTTCGCCGCCGCCCGGAGGCTGGGCTCCGAGAACAACGATCCCCTGGCCCCCGGGGGCTTCGCTTCCAATAACGCCGGGGGCATCCTGGCCGGCATCTCCAACGGCGAGGAGATTATCGTCAACGCCGCGGTGAAACCCATTCCCTCCATTGCCAGAGAGCAGCAGACCATCGACCTGGAGGGCCGGCCACGCCTTCTCAAGATTAAAGGGAGACACGACATCAGCGCCATTCCCCGCATCATCCCCGTCATTGCCGCCATGGTGCGCCTCACCCTGGCGGATTTCCTCCTGCGCCAAAGGACCATCGCATGAAACCGGCCATCAGCAAACCGCTTGCAGCACTTAGGCCGGCCACTGCCCGCCAGGTCTTCACGCCGGGATATCCCAGGACAGGAAATGGAGCTTTTCATCCTCCGGTGACAGCCCATGGGCGGTAACCTGAAACCCCACATAGCCCTCATCGGCGGCCACGGGCAGATGGGCCAGTGGTTCAAGCGTTTCTTTGAAAGCCGGAACCTTTCGGTCCTGGTGGCGGATGTCAGCACCCGGCAGACGTCCCAGGAAGTGGCCGCCCAGGCCGATGTGGTGATTATCTCGGTGCCCATCAACAAGGTGGGCGAAGTGGCCCGGGAAGTGGCCCCGCACCTGAAGCCGGACGCCGCCCTGATGGATCTTACCTCGGTGAAACAGCGGCCCATGTCGGCCATGATGGCGGCGTTCCCCGGAGAAGTGGTGGGCACCCATCCCCTCTTCGGCCCCCGGGAAAAATCCATCCAGGGACATACCATGGTGCTCTGTAAGGGACGGGAGGGGCGCTGGTTTCATTGGCTGCAGGAAATCCTGACCCAGGCCGGCGCCCGGATAAAGATCACCACCGGCGCGGAACATGATCGCCTGATGGCGGTGGTCCAGGGCTTGGCTCACTTCATGCTCATCGCCTTCGGGGCGGTCATCCGGGACCTGGGGGTTTCCCAGGAGGACCTGGAGGAATTCTCCACCCCCACCTTCGCCACCCTGCACAACCTGACCCGGCGCCTCCTGAGCCAGGACCCCAGACTCTACGCCTGCATCCAGCTCCAGAACCCGGCCAACCGCATTGCCCTCCGGGCCCTGGAAGACGCGGTGGCCGACATTCTCTATTTTATTCAACGCCAGGACGCCGACGGCCTAGTGCGCCTGATCGAGGAAATCAAGCAGGGGGACTGATGGAGGACCCCGGCCCCGGGACTGGTCCGAAAAGTTGTCGGTAGGGTGCGTCTTACGCACCCCTATTTGAACCTAAAGAGTCGCTTATGTTGGATCTCAAGTTCGTGCGGGAACACCTGGAGGAAGTGGAACAAGCCCTAAAAAACCGGGGGCAGGAGGTCTCCCTGGAGGAGTACCGCCGGCGGGAGGCCGAGCGCCGCCGCCTGCTGACCCGCCTGGAAGAGTTGCGCCACGAGCGCAACCTCCTGTCCCGAAAGGTGGGGACCTTGATGAAGGCCGGCCGGCGAGATGAGGCCCAGCCTCTGAAAGAGCGCGCCGCCGGAATCAACGACGACATCAAGGTCCTGGAGGCCCAGACCCAGGCCCAGGACTCCTGGGTGCAGGAATTTCTCCTCAATTTGCCCAATATGCCGCACCCGTCCGTGCCTCTGGGCGCCTCCGCCGACGATAACCCGGTGGTGCACACTTGGGGGGAGCCCCCCCGGTTCGACTTTCCCCCCCGCCCCCACTGGGATATCGGGGAAAACCTGGGCATCCTGGATTTCGAGCGGGCCGCCAAGATCACCGGGGCCCGCTTCGCCCTCCTGAAAGGGGCCGGGGCCTTGCTGGAGCGGGCCCTGATCAACTTTATGCTGGATTTGCACACCAAACGGCACGGTTACCTGGAAGTGCTGCCGCCCTTTATCGCCAATGCGGATTCCCTGCGGGGCACCGGCCAGCTTCCCAAGTTTCAGGAGGATTTATTCAAGCTGGAAGGCTGGCCCTATTTCCTGGTGCCCACCGCAGAGGTGCCGGTCACCAACATCCACCGGGATGAAATCCTCCCGGCCGAAGCCCTGCCCCTGAATTACACCGCTTACACCCCCTGTTTCCGGTCCGAGGCGGGTTCCTACGGCAAGGACGTCCGGGGCCTGATCCGCCAGCACCAGTTCAACAAGGTGGAGTTGGTGAAGTTTACCTTGCCCGAGACCTCTTACGATGAATTAGAGCGGCTGCGGCAGGATGCGGAAGAAGTTTTGCAGGAGTTGGGCCTGCACTACCGGGTGGTGGTCCTGTGCACCGGGGATCTGGGCTTCGCCGCCGCCAAAACCTACGATATCGAGGTCTGGCTGCCGGGGCAGGGTCTCTACCGGGAAATCTCCTCGTGCAGCAATTTTGAAAGCTACCAGGCCCGGCGGGCCGGCATCCGCTGCCGGCGCGCCGGGGCCAAGGGCGCCGAACCGGTCCATACCTTGAACGGCTCCGGCCTGGCGGTGGGCCGCACCCTGGTGGCCATCCTGGAAAACTGCCAGCAGGCCGACGGCCGGGTGGTGATTCCCGAGAAGCTGCGCCCTTATATGGGAGGGATGACCGAGATCGGCTGAGGCGCGGTCGGCGGAAAAACCACGGGGCGGTCGGCAAACCAACCGCCCCGACAACTGCAAATACTTTAAAAGGGAAAGCGAAGGGCATCCCGCCTTTATTTGAGTTAGCTAATCACCACATTTGCGTGACGTTCTATGAATGCTATGACAGTAAAAATCGCTTTTTTTTTACCCCCCCTTTTCTAAAGGGGGGTGAGGGGGGATTTTAATTAACCTATTGAAATCCCCTAAATACCCCTTTCCCAAAGGTGGACTTTACTAATCTGGCCCCCCTGGGTTTTCTTTGATTCAGTGTCATATTATTTACGGAACGTAACCCTAGCCCGGGCCTCTCCTCCTGACCCAAACCGCCAACCCTCACTTGGTGGGTTTCACCTTGTCATTGGGCTTGAAGGGACCGCCGCTCATCGCCATGGCCACGGCCCCGCTTTTCCCCAGGAGTTCCGTCACCTTGATCTCCCCCTGGGGGACATCCGCAGTGTAACCCAGGACTTGGTGAGTCTTGGGATTGACCACTTCTTTGCCCGGCTCCACCACCTTGAGGCGGTCGCCCACCTTGAGGCCGGCGCTCTCGCCCAGGTTCAGGTAAACTTTGCCCTCCTTGACAAACTCCACCCGTCCGAACCAGGAAATTTTCAGGAGGTCCCCGGCCAGCCGCAGGGCATTGTCCCGGGCAAACTTGGTGACCGCCTCGGAGGTCACCCCGCCGGCGCCGGCGGGGGCCACGATGGCGTCTTCTTTAAGGCCGGTGAAGGCGTCATAAACCTGCACGACCATGGCTCCCGGCGTCCCGCCCTCCGGGGGCATCACCCCGGTGAGGACCACCCCCTGGACTCCCAGGGCATCCCCCAGGGCCTTGATATTGTTGGCCACGGTCAGCTTGCCCATTACCCCGCCCTTGCGCAGGGCCGTTTCCACCTGACCCGGGTCGGCCACTTTGATATCCTTGGTCCGCCCCAAGGCTTCACCCAGGGCCATGGCCAGGGTGCGGTTCACGCTGTCATAGCTTCGGGGCGTATCCAGATCGGGGATGACCGCCGCCGCCCGGCCCACCACGGCCATGGCCGGGCCGCCCTTGGTCTGGGAGACGAAGCCACCCAGCCCTTGCTCCCGCAGGATGCGGTCCACTTCGGCCCGCACCATTTCCTGCAGCTTATCGGGGGGCACGGTTTTCCCGCTGGCCTTGGCCTGTTCTCTGCCGATGGCCTTGGCCAGGGAATTTATCAGGAACTGCTGGGCGGTTACGAACTCTTTGCCCTTTTCCACATACAGATACTCGGGTTGTTCCGGGTAGGTAATCCAGTAGGGGTTTTTGCTGCGGACGTAAGGCTTGCCGTCAATCATGACCGTCTCGGCCTGGGCCTCCGTTGGAAACATATCCTCTTCTTCGTCACCGCCGGTCTCATACCCCACCCACTTCTTCACGGTGGTGCACCCCCCCGACAGCAGGGCGGCGGACACCAGCAGCAGGAGTCCCAGTCGCACCATCAAGGCGAATCTCTTTGGCATCATGCGCTCCGATTTACGGTGGTTTACCTTAGGGCAATTTCAGAAGGATTCCATTAATAACCTTCTTCAGGTTAACCCGGACCAGAAACGACCAAAACCCACCGGGATAATATCCCGTGGGCTTTGGGAAGTCAACCGCTTTCACTTTTGCTGAATAAACTCCCCCCCCACCTTCATTGCTGTTCACTTAAGGGCGTTTGTCGCGGGGTCTCCCCGCCCTGGTTCACAACGTGCTATTTTTTAAGGCGGGGCCCCCCTACGACAAAATGAAATCCCTGCACTCATTAATGGGAGCAGTTCCTCATGGGCCTATGGCCCACCCATAAATAATAAATAATAAAAAAACCCGGTGGGGCGGGCCTCCGTGCCCGCCAGGTTCTGGGCGCAATGGTGCGTAGAACGCACCCTACGAGTAACTTTTCAAGACAGATCACCCTGACCGCGGCTCAGAAAAAGAAAAACCCCACAAACAACACCCGATGGTTTTCCCCCACATCCATGTCCTGGGTGCCCCTCACGATCTTCTGAAAATAACCGGTGCGGGCGAAGGCGTACTCCACCCCGAACTTCAGGGCCTGGATGGGCCGGTACCACAGGGTGGCGTAGCAATGCTCGTTATACTTGGCCGGGTCGGCGCCCGGGGTGCCGACCCACGATTCCCGGTTCACCCCGTAGACCCGGTTCATGCCCGCCAGGAAGTTCACGTACCACTGGTTGGTGATATAATACTGCAATTGCACAAACCCGCCGAATTGCCGGGCCAATTCCCGCTTCCCCCACCAGACCCCGCCGCGCTCATTGGTCAATTCCAGGTAGGAACTGTTGGCCGGGATCGCATCTTTTTCCAGGTCCACCCCCCGGCCGATGTACCAGTGGGTCAGGAGCGACATGGTGCGGGCCAGATTCGGGGTCGAGGTGGTCAGGATGGGAATAAACAGGCTGGCATCCACCGCCCAGGGGTTGAGGTATTGCTGGCTTTGCTGGGCCGCATTCACCGCCACATAGTTATTGCCGGCGAACATCAGCCCATCGAAGGGCGCATTCCGGTAGCGGCTGCGCTGCCAGGTGGCGGCCACCCGGGCCGCAAACCCCCGGGGCTTGCTATAGTACGGCGCCCTGCCCCACAGGTCCTGTTCGTACTTCAGGCGGGCGCTCAGGCTGGGCATTTCGGCCGACTCGCCCAGATACGGATTGGTAGCGACCTGGTCGCCAGGAATTTGAAGATTGTCAGGGCCGTTTTTCGCCGCAGCCACGGTGAACCCCAGGTCGAAGACCCCTAGAAATTTCTGATTCAGGCGGATTTGGGCCTCCCGATACCACAAGATTCCCGGAATGCCGGCGGTGCCCGGTTTGGCC
>Ga0172371_10006667_pt1 | contig 16708 bp, 17 predicted proteins | sample Lak12m_FD_114543 | JGI IMG/M metagenome (GOLD analysis project Ga0172371, IMG submission 114543) | Freshwater microbial communities from Kabuno Bay, South-Kivu, Congo - kab_022012_12m | ecosystem: Environmental > Aquatic > Freshwater > Lake | place: Democratic Republic of the Congo: South-Kivu...
AACCGAATGGTTGGTTGAATACAATGGTGTTAGACCACATGAAACACTTAATTATTTAACCCCATTACAGTTTGCAGAAAAAACTATGCACTTGTCTACGATGTGGTCATCCTGTACAGAGTGTTGACAAGTTTTTTGTTTTGTGGTATATTTAAACGTTCCCCAAACAAGGAGGTGGTGTCATGGGAACGGTACAATCTCTAGCGATAACGCTGGAGGAGTTGCTGGCCCACCTTCTTGGGAGGGATGGGCGAGATGGCAGGTATGAATTTGCCTGCCCATCGTACTGGGATGATGGCCAGCTTATTATTGTCCTTCGGGACAGACATGGTGGCCAAGCCCGCGAACCAACCGATGAGGAGGTGGTGGGGCCGGTCAAACGGCTTCTTCAGAAGCACCGCAATGTTGTGGTGGGTGATTCACCGGTGGGCATGGTGGAAGTCGCAGATGTTGCGGTAGGAAAAAGGTGGGAAAAACAGCCCAAGTATGCCGGCTGGATTGCATTGTTCCTTAGGCCGGTCGGCATGGCCACAAGACGGGGGTCTGAACGAGACGACGTAATTAATGTTTCGTTCGGACCAAGGAGCTAGAAGGCGCGTACCAGAACATCGGACGCGCCTCTTGCTTTTTATGAATATAGAATATAGAATATAGAATGTTGAATTTAGGCTATGCGTTACCACATCATCACATTTGGTTGCCAAATGAATAAACATGATTCAGAAAGAATTGAGTCGGTTTTGGTGTCTAATGGAATGGAAAAAGCAGAGGGACCAGATGAGGCGGATTTGATTGTTTTGAACACATGCTCTGTGCGAGAGGCATCGGAAAATAGGGTGCGTGGAATGGTGAAAAATTTTAATGAATTAAAAAGACAGAATACAAACTTAAAAATTGCTGTGACCGGCTGTATGCCTGGGCGGGATAAGGATGGAAAATTGAGGAAAAGGTTGGGGGATGTTGATTATTATTTCCCGATCACGGAATTATTACAAATTTTTGGTTCATCTACGGGTAATTATTTATCAGTTCATCCGGTTCGGGACATAAAATACAAGGCCTCTGTGGCCATCCAAACAGGATGCGAGGAGTTTTGCACATATTGCGTTGTGCCATACGCGCGCGGAAAAGTTGTTGATCGTCCAATGAAAGATATTTTGCGTGAAATTACAGAATTAGTGAAAGATGGTTGTGTGGAAATTGCATTGCTAGGCCAGATTGTAAATAAATATAATGGTTTTGCAAAATTATTACAGGAGATAAATAAAATTGATGGTATTGAGCGAGTGTGGTGGACTGCTCCGCATCCGATTTACATGACTGATGAGATAATTGATGCGCTTACTTTACCAAATCAAATGAATTACATCCATCTTCCTGTGCAGTCAGGCAGTAATGAAATTTTAAAAAAAATGAATCGCAAGCATGACCGCGATTTTTATATTAATATAATAAAAAAAATTAGAGCTAAACGGCCGGATATTGCAATTGGCACGGATATTATTGTTGGCTTTTGCGGAGAAACAGAGCAAAATTTTCAAGACACAGTGGATTTGTATAAACAGTGCGATTTTGATATTGCGTATCTTGCGAAATATTCTCCGCGCTCTGGAACTCCTGCCTCAATAGCATTTCAAGATGATGTGCCAAGAATAGAAAAGCAAAGGCGCTGGCAAGTGTTGCAGGATTTAATGGAACAAACAGTTTTGCGAAAGAATCAAAAATATGTTGACCAAACTGTCTCTGTATTAGTGGATAAATGCGAAGATGGCGTTTGTTTCGGCAATTCCAATGAAATGAAATTGGCGAGTTTTGCTGGAGGCGAGGACTTGATTGGGCGGATTGTTAATGTTAGAATACATGAGGCGAAAGAATGGGTACTTCGTGGCGAGATATTGCATATTGGATATTAAATATTTAAAAATATCCAATATCTAATATCCAATATTTTTATGTCTGAAGAATCTAAACCATTATCCAAAGTAATAGTCGTTGTTGGTCCAACAGCATCTGGAAAGACAGATTGGGGTTTGAGATTGGCCCAAAAATATAACGGAGAGGTTGTTATGGCAGATTCGCGGCAGATTTATAAAAAAATGGATATTGGCACAGCCAAAGAGCCTGGGGAGTGGAAATGGGTTGGTTTGCATAGGACTTTTCACATTCAAGGAATTCCCCACCATCTGATCGATTTTTTGGATCCAGGAAAATTTTTTACAGTAACTGAATTCAAGGATGCGGCTGTAAAGCATGTAAATGAGGCAGTAAAAAACGGTCGTTTACCAATTGTTGCTGGCGGAACAGGCCTGTACATTCACGGTTTAGTGGATAATTTAGAAGTGCCAAAAGTGGCGCCAAATAAAAAGCTTCGCGATAGCTTAGAAAAAAAGAGTTCAGATGAATTGATGCAGTGGTTGGAAAAGCTTGATCCGGTTACTGCTACAACGGTTGATCGTTTTAATAAGCGCAGGGTGGTGAGGGCGTTGGAAGTTTGTATTTTGAGCGGCCTGCCTTTTTCTGAACAACAAAAAAAGGGACAGCCGCTTTTTAATTTTTTACAAATCGGAATCGACGTGCCTCGCGAGGTTCTTTTTGAAAGAATTAATAAGCGTATGGATAAAATGATGCAATTGGGTTTGCTCAAAGAAGTTGAGGGATTATTAAAACAAAAATACAATTGGGATTTGCCAAGCATGAGTGGGATTGGCTATCGGCAATTCAAACCATATTTTGATGGAGAAGCCACACTAGAGCAGGTGGTGGAATGGCTTAAACGCGATAGCCGCCATTATGCCAAGCGCCAGCTGACATGGTTTAAACGGGATAAAAGGATAAATTGGGTTACTGATTATGAGCAGGCGGAAAAATTGGTCGAAGAATTTTTAAAATAATATGCCAAATTTACCCGGGGTTCTTCCATGTACAGGCGCCTCATCGGCGTCGTCATCGATTGGTGGGCGAAATATAATAAAACGGACATCTGTTTTTGGGCGCGCAGACGGTAAGGATGTGCCTGTTACATCTGTTTTTAACGCTGGCAAAGCCAAGCGACCCCCATCAAGTTCAATTTCTGACGATCACAGCGACGTTAAAACGTCAATTTTTTCACGACCAGATGGTTCGTCAACATCAATTAACCGACCAAGAGGTCAAGAAAGGGGAGCTGTGGAAGCTGATGATTTGCGTTATGGTTATGTGAGGCGTTTAATTAAGGAAAGGCAGGCGAAAGAGCGGGAAGAGGCAAAGAAGAATGGCATTATTACAGCCGAAGGTAAGCCTGTGATTCCATCAGCACAGGAAAAGATGAGAATTAAACTTGGTACTGGGGCCAGCTTTCATAGGGGATTACGCGGTGGCTTAGATAAGACTTTAAAAAAACTGGTCAAGACCAACCGATTGGCAATGAAAAATATTTCCGCAGCTGACCGAAAGCTGCTCGGAGATATTATTTCAAAACACGCTGCTAATCGTGTCACTGGTGTTGGATATGGTTGGGGAGATAAAAAAAGGATGAAAGAGGAGACGCAGAAACTTTTTGAATCAAATACAATTAGTAAAAATGACGCACAAGACTTCAAAACCATTATAGATCAATTAGAATAAATTTATGACACTTCGAAACACTATGAGAGGCGAAATCAAGGCCGTTATTTTTGACGTTGATAATACACTATTGGCCACTGATGAATTTGTCGTAAGAAATATCCAAAACACAATTGGCCGGCTCAAAAATACTGGCGTGTCTTTTGTGGAGCCGTCCTTAGAGGTTTTAAAGTCTGTTCAAGCTAAAAATTTAGCTTTTGAAGATATATTTAAAGAGTTGTTTGTTGGACACTGTGCTGAAAGGGAATTGTGGGAAGTTGTTTTAGAGAATTATAGAGAGCATGCAAAAAATGAAAAATATTGTGCAACTACCGGAGCATTGGAAGCAATAAAATTACTCAAAAATGCTGGTATGGTTGTTGGTTTGGTTACGAACAGAGTAAAGATGTTAGCAGAACGGTTGGAGCAAGCCGGGTTTAACACCGCTGACTTCGCGTTTATGTGCGTACCGCCTGTGCCGGAATTTAAAAAACCGCATCCGCGCGCTTTTGAAGAGGCGATTAATCATCTTCTTTCTCTTGGAATAAGACCCGAACAAACGATAATGTTCGGAGACCATTTAGATGATTATTACTCCAGTTTTTATCAAAACATTCATTTTGTTGCCATATTGAGAGGCCAAACACCAAGAGAAGAATTTTTACGCGCTGGAATTTTAAATAATTTAATCTTTGACGATTTGGGTTCAATTGAAAATTCACTGAACAACGTTGTTGTGGTTGATCGTTATAAAAAGTCGCTTAATTCCACATCGGCTCTAGATGGGCGACACGGTGCCATCACATATGGGTTGCGCCATTATTTTTCAGAATATGCTTTGTATAGGTATAGGGTGCGTGTTGAAATTGAACACTTAATAACATTGTCTGAATTTTTTCAGGGCCATGTAGTGCGTTTAATTTCACAAGAAGAGAAGTGTAAACTCCGCGCGTTATATGAAAGTTTTTCAGAGCACAATGCTTTTGAAATTTTACAATACGACCATTTAGGCAGAAATGGCATTGGGCCTGTTGAGCACGACATTAAAGCTTGTGAAATGTGGATTCGCGAGAAGCTGTTAGAAAATAATTTAATTGATCTAGCTCCATTTGTGCATTTTTTTGTTACTTCTGAGGATATAAATAACATCGCATACAAGTTAATGATTAAGAATTGTTTCAAAGATATTTTTTTACCGAGCGTTGCTTTGATTATGAATAAATTGTCAGCACTCACAGAAAAATATGCTGACAGTCCTGTAATGGGCCGGACTCATTTACAGCCGGCCAGTCCAACAACGTTTGGAAAGATATTTGGTGGATATTTGGTTCGGTTAGTCAGGGCGACAGAACGGCTATGTAATATTGAATTTACAGGTAAGCTCAACGGGGCGATGGGAAATTACAACACATTCATTGCCGCTTTTCCAGATCTTGACTGGGTTGGGTATTCCAAAGAATTTGTTGGGCATTTTGGCTTATCTTGCGAATTGTGGACTGACCAACGCGGCACGCATGTTGATGTGATAACAGCGCTTCAAGTGGTTCAAGAGGTTGGCAATGTTATTAGGGACATGGCTCAGGATATATCTATTTATGCCGCATTGGGTACAATGTTTTTAACAAAAGTTGACAGTCACGCCGGTTCGTCAGTTATGCCTCACAAAATAAATCCTTGGTTTGCTGAAGTGGCTGAGGGCAACATAAAAAAAGCTAATTGGCTTATTGGCGCGCTGAGCTCAGAATTAGATGTTTCGCGCTTGCAAAGGGATTTATCTGACCACGATTTAGAGCGGTCTTATGGTGAAGCAGTTGGATATGTTTTTGTTGCCATAAAGCATATAGATATTGCGATTAATTTAATTCGTCCAGATTTGACGCATGCTAAAGAAGAACTTTTGCATAATCCACAAGTTGTGACAGAGGCAATCCAGACCATCTTGAGAAAATATGGGTGCGTTGATGCGTATGAATGTATAAAAAAAGAATCGCGTGGCAAGCAAACGACTCTTGAAGATTTGCGTAAATTTGTTGTTGGTTTAGAAGTGGAAGAGAGGGTAAAACAAGAAATTTTGACTGTAATGGATCCGGAGCAATACACAGGCTTAGCCAGAAGTCTTGCTCTTAAGGCATTGGATTTTTATCGCGAGCATTGCGAATAATTGTCTCATTTCTTTCTGGACCGAAAGAAACAATGCTAACAGGGCATCGTGTATATGATTCAATAAATTTAATGAATGATTCCAGCTCTTTGTTTGGTTGGCTATAGTCAGATGTATTCCAGCCGGAAAGATTTTGAAACACCGGAACAGCTTCGCGCATTGCCTGCAAGCTGGCCGGCATCTCGCTAACAAGTCGGCCGTTTATTTTATATGCCACACAAACCGGTATTTGTTTTAATCCGCACAATACATCAATTTTAGTTAATGCAAGTTCGGTGATTCCGCTGGTTCTGACCGCCTGTCTAATCTGTACTAAATCAAGCCAGCCAATTCTGCGCGGACGGCCTGTTGTTGTTCCGTATTCTCTGCCCTTGTCGCGGATGATATTGCACATTTCGTCGGTTATTTCGGTTGGGAACGGGCTATTACCGACCCGACTGACAAACGCTTTCACAATGCCAATCACTCTTTTCGGTTGATTGAAGCCAACACCACAGCCCACTTCGCTGTATCCTGAAACATTGTTTGAACTTGTGCCGTGTGGGTACATGCCTTGGTCTTGGTCTAAGGATATTCCTTGCGCTCCTTCCAATAATATTTTTTGGCCGAATTTGAAAGCCTTATACAGCTCTAATTCAGTGTCGTGGATATATTTGCGGAGAATTTCTCCATAACCAAGATATTCATGATAAATTGTTTCAAAAGTCCTGTCAAAATTAGATTGAAATATTTTTTTTATAATATCAACATTGAAATTAAACGCTTTTTCAAGTTTGTCTTTGAATGTTGTTGGTTCTAGTAAATCTCCGATCCTAATGCCATGTCGATATGCTTTGTCCGCGTAGACAGGCCCGATTCCGCGTTTTGTGCTGCCTGCGGCAAATTGTCCTTGATGTCCAGATACGACCTCATCCATCGCGATATGATACGGCATTATAACATGCGCGCGTTGGCTGATTAGTAGGCGTGGATTTATACCATCTTGTTTAAGCTGGTTTATTTCTTGTATTAAAACTTTTGGATCTACGACTACGCCGTTTCCAATTATTGAAATAGTATTTTGTGATAACACCCCAGAAGGTAGAAGATGTAATTTATAGGTTTTATCGCCAATGATTACTGTATGACCAGCATTATTTCCACCATGAAAGCGCACGACATAGTCTGCGTCTTTTGCAAAAAAATCAGTAATTTTACCTTTTCCCTCATCCCCCCACTGAGTTCCAATAATAACAGTTATTTGCGACATATATTATGTTATTGGTTGTACGTCGTGCGCGCCGCTTTCATATCTGCCAGCTTCAGTGATTCTTACAAATTGAACATTCAGCTGTAATTCTTTAATCGTTTTTGAATTTGTATAACTCATTCCAGAACGCAACCCACCGGCTAATTGATTGATTATGTCAGCAACCGGCCCTCGGTAGGGGACTATTGATTCTACACCCTCTGGTACGACTTCGTGCATGTCTCTTTTTTCTAAATTAAGATTTTTTCTTCGGCTCGCTACAGTAAAACTGGCACTTCCGCGGCACACCTTGTATTTTGCGCTACCGCGTGTCATTAACAATCCGGGGCTTTCGTCAGTTCCGGAAAGCAAACTACCGATCATTACTGTGTCTGCTCCAGCGCCAATAGCTTTTACGATATCTCCAGACTTTTGTATTCCACCATCCGCAATTATCGGCACGCCGTATCTGTGGGCGACTTTCGCAGTTTCCATGATTGCCGTAAGTTGCGGCATTCCACAACCTGTCACAAGACGCGTGATACAGATTGACCCCGGTCCAACACCGACTTTTAGCCCATCAATTCCCGCTTCACAAAGTTCTAATGCAGCGTTAGCAGTTGCGATGTTTCCTGCGATCAGTTGCGCGTCGCCAATAGCCTCGCGCAATTTTAAGATTGCGGAGAACATTAAATCTGAATGACCATGCGCGATATCAATTACAATGACGTCTGCTCCAGCCTTAACCAACTCCTCAGCGCGTTCTAAAAAGTCGCCTTGCACCCCAACAGCTCCGCCGACAACGAGACGCCCGCGCTCATCTTTGCACGCATTTGGATATTCAATAACGTGTTTGATGTCATCGCTTGTGATTAAACCAACAATTTCATCAGCCTCATTCACAAGCGGAAGCTTTTCTACTTTGTGAGAAGCGAACAACTTTTTCGCCTCTTCAAATGTGGTTGTTTGTGAACCGACTATTAGTTTTTCTCTTGGGGTCATAATATCCGAGACACGTCCGTCGTTGCCGTTGGCGAATAGAAAATCTCTTCGCGACAGAATTCCAAGCAGTCGATTATTGGCATCCGCGACTAATAGGCCGGTTACTCCAACAGAAGCAACATAGTCTCTGGCTTCTTTGATTGTTTTGTATGGAGCAATTGTGTAAGGTTTTTTTACAATGTGGTTTTGCGCTCGTTTGACTTTTTTGATTTCCGCGACATTTTCTTCAATCGTCATGAATCTGTGCAAAATTCCAATTCCGCCCATGCGCGCCATAGTAATTGCCATCTCCGCTTCTGTTACTGTGTCCATGTTTGACGATACGAGTGGGGTATTTAATGTGATTTTTTTGGATAGTTTTGTTTGTGTATTTGCCTCGCTTCTGGAAAATAATGTGGAACGCCGAGGAATAATTAGGACATCATCATAAGTTAACGCGAGTGGAATATTTGTCATAAGCACATAGAAAACCACCCTCCAGGGCGGTTTATGTTGTTAATTAACTCTCAATTTTGAAGTTTGGTTCGTAGTAATTTTTCCACGACTTTTGGATCGGCGCTCCCCTCTGTTGCTTTCATCACCATTCCGATCAAAAATTTTATTATCGGCTCTTTTCCTGCTTTGAATTGTGAAACTTGTTGTGGGTAGCTTTTTATCACGTTGTCAATTACAGCGCCAACACTTGCCTCGTCATTTACTTGACCCCACCCCTTTTCTTCTAAAAGATGTGTTGGATCGTGGTCATGTTCTGATCCAGCCATGATCGTTAGTATTTTGAGGCCGTTTGTTGAGTTAACCCTATTTGTGTAAATCAATGCGATCAGTTCCGCAAAATTTTCAGAAGTAAAATGTATATCTGATATTTCTAAATTTTTTTCTTTAAGTACCCCAAGAAGTTTTGATGTAATCCAACCACCAGCCAATCTCGCGATTGACTGCGGTACGTTTTCTGCTTGGTTTTTGGCCCCAGCACCAGACTCGCTTTGCTCGTCGGTGCGGGGTAAATTTCTTGGCAGTGAATTAATCCATTCATACAATTCAGTCATGACTTCTTCTGCGAAGTCAGCAAGTTTGGTGTCGGCTGTTAAAATTTGCGCGTCAGAGTATGAAAATCCGAACTCTTCATGAAATCTTTTTCGTTTTTCTTGCGGTAATTCAGGGAGAGTGATTTTGCCGGCAATTTTTTCTGGATGAAATGGGGGAATGTCTGGCTCAGGAAAATAGCGGTAATCAGTAGCGTTTTCTTTAATTCGCTGCAACACACTCTCACCCCTTTCGTCATTCCAGCCCCTTGTCTCTTGTCCCCATGTCTGGCCCTTTTCCAACAATTCAGTTTGTCTTTTTATTTCATATTCAATAGCTTTTTCAACAGCTCGGAATGAATTTAGATTTTTTAATTCAACCTTGTTGTTCAATTTATAGCCAGATAAAGGAGTTATTTTACCGTTGTTAATATCAAATTTATCGCTTTCTTGGATCGAAATGTTAGCCTCACATCTCATGTGTCCTTTCTCCATGTCAGCATCACTGATTCTGAGGTATCTAAAAAGCGTGCGCAATTCTTGGCAATATGTTTTTGCTTCAAGCGCGGTTTTAAAATCCGGGTCAGTGACAATTTCCACAAGCGGAGCGCCCGCACGATTAAAATCCACCAGTGTTTCACCTTCGGAAGTGTGAAGTAGTTTTGCCGTGTCTTCTTCGAGGTGTACTCTTGTAATACCAATTATTGCCTCTTCACGGATATTGTCGTTTATAGGGAATTGGAGAGTAATTGAACCGCATTCAGCAATTGGCTCATCATATTGAGATATCTGGTATGCTTTTGGAAGATCGGGATAAAAATAATGTTTTCGATCAAATTTAGAAAGTTTGCGGATTGAACAACCGAGCGCTCTGCCGATTTTTACTGTCCACTCAATCGCGGTCTTATTTGGCACCGGCAAAGTTCCAGGTTGTGCTGTGCAAATTTCGCAGATATTTGTGTTTGGTTCGCGAGTATCCGGGTCATTTTTGCACGAACAAAACATTTTGGACTTGGTTTTTAGTTCAACATGAACCTCCATGCCGATAATAGGACAGTATTTTGACATAGTTAAACTGTTGGTGGTGTCTCGATGTTGATTGTGTTTGGCGTTTTTTTGGCTTCTTCAAACAAAACAACTCCGACGATTAGGCTGACAGGAACAGCTAAATAATTTACAAATAAGTCCACCACTGTCATTATCGCATTTCCAACGTCCCCGGTTGTAGATCCAATCGTCGCTAATGTAATATCTATTAGCATCAGTATGAAATAAATTACAAAAACCGGCACGACAATTCGCGCGGCAATTACTGACCACCGCCCATTTACTAGTGATTTGCTTTCAGAGAGCGCCTGCTTCCAATCTTTGTTTTCTAAAATTGTAATAAACATGCTAAAACACAATTTAATGGCCCAATATGCAAGATGTAGAATTGCGTATAGTCCAGCTACAGGTAACAAGATGTTGAGCACAAGTCCGGCTGTTTCGGGTAAATAGTCAGAATAGTGTAATCTTGCAATGGTTAGACACACCACAATGATTAGGGGCCAGCCAGAATAAAGTCCGCTCATAATTGAAGTGATGAATCCGTTGTAAATGATGTGCTTGGTGTCTAGAAGAATTTCTTTGATTGTTTTTGGTGTTTCTCCAAGATAAAATTGGTGAATTGCTTTTATAAGTGCGAAGTTAAACCACAAACTGAATATGATTAAGATGGTGTAAAAAATCACGATTAGTGGTACGCCCACATAGATTATGGCTGAGTCGTATGATCCAACTTCGTTAACCCAACGTAATATATAATGAGTTAAAAATGCCCCACTAAATCCAGGAATCAGGGCGAGTAAGAGATATTTAACAATGAGCGAAAAGTGTTTTTGATAGATTGCAATCGTTTTTTTAATTAAATCACTGATTGAGATGAGCATATGATAGATATTAGATATTAGATATTAGATATTTGACAGTTTGCCAGATTTTTTCGTGGATTTCTTTTGGTGGTAAAAGTTGACTTTCTTTCACGCACTCAATGAGTTTATAATAGTCCCTGAATGTTTTGGCGATTTGTAAATACGCCTGTTCTGCGTCGTGAAGATGCCGGAGGTCGTCTTCGTGGATATCACGCTTTTTGCCATGTAGATATTCTCGCGCGCCTTTTTTGTCCACTAATTCCTGCGATACTTTTGGCGTTACATGAAGAATCAAGCTCAAATCCGGCTTTGGTATGCCAAATATATTATACTCTAAATTATAATCCCAAGCAAAGTATTTTTTTCGTTCCTCAACATTTTTTATTTTTCCGCCTTGATGGGCTAAATTAGAGCCAACATAGCGGTTGCAAATCACTATTTTGCCTTGTGAGATCCATTTTTTAATATCAAAAGAGGCAGCGTATCTGTCCAAGGCATAAAAAACAGAAGCGCGATATGGGCCAACTTCTCTTGCGCTGCCAAATTTACCATTTAAATAATCTTCAACTAATGCAGAGCTTTTATTGCCATAGCGCGGAAAGCTGATTTCCGCAACTTTTTTACCTAGTTTTTTTAGTCGCTTGACCAAAAGTTTGGTTTGCAGAGTTTTTCCAGACCCGTCAGTGCCTTCAATTAAAATAAATAAACCCCTCATAGTACTTGTGACACGGATATGCGGATTATACGCGGATGACGCGGATACGCAGGTATATTAATGTTTTTTGTAAATTGTAAAATCAAATCCTTCATGTTTTTCTCGCCACACTTCCTTCCAAATATTTCCATCAATCTCAGGAAAGAAAGTGTCGCCTTCTGGTGTTTGATGAATGTGTGTGATGTAGAGTGTGTCCACGCGGTTAATTGTTTGAGCATAAATACTTGCTCCGCCACATACAAAAACATCTTCATCTTCTAATTCTTCAAATGCTTTGTCAACGCTGTCAAACACGCGCACGCCTTCTGGGGCTACAAAGCTTGCATCTCTGGTTAAAACAACTGTTTTTCTACCCGGCAATGGCTTACCTAAATAGCCCATTATAGAATCAAAAGTTGCCTTACCCATCAAGCATGTTTTTCCAAGAGTAGTTTTTTTAAAATACTGAAAGTCCTCCGGTATGTTCCAGGGGATTTTATTCTTATTGCCTATACAGTTATTGTCCGCCACTGCGGCGATTAGTGAGAGCATAATGCGATGCCAATATACGAATTCATGCTAATAATACTAATAGTGTTTATTTTATAAATTTGTTCCGTGTATCACTATCAATTTTAATTACGCGAATTGGTTTAAGGTACCTATTTCTGAAGTTTACCAGCAATCCCAATTTAAAGCCTGTTATCTGTAGATAACGTTGAAGCTGGTAGTAGTCTTCTTTGGTTATAGTTTCTTTTGCTTTTGCTTCTATAATTATTTTATCCTCAACAATAAAATCTGTGATGTTGCCGGTTTGTGCTATGCGGTGTTCTCTTTTGTATTTTACCTTTTTTAATATAAATTTATTTTCAATTAAGTCGCAATATTGTTTTTCTCTGCCATATCTACCCAACTCATTGTGAACCTCAAATAGCATGCCGGTTATTTTATAAGATAATTCTGGATAAATCAATTTGCCCTCCATACATTTGTATAATTAGTATGCATTGGTATATTTGCATCGCACTTATACTGCGATAGGGAACTGTATTCTGGGAAAAGATTGATAATTTAAAAGCTCTGTATCCGTATACTGCCAATCAAAAATTGATTTAAAATTGTTTGTTTGGATATGGGGTAGGGGATATTTGTTTGGGTCGCGGGATAATTGCTCTTTTGCGCCGTCAACGTGGTTTAAATATATATGCACATCAGCGAGGAATCCAACCAGTTTACCTTCTTGTAGTCCCGCTTCTTTTGCAAGGAGATGGAGAAGTGTAGCGTAACTTGCGATGTTAAATGGCAAACCGAGCATGGTATCAACCGAGCGCTGGCTCCAAAAAAGGTTAAGTTTTCCATCTAAAACAGTAACCTGGAAACCATAATGGCAAAATGGTGGAATGACAATGTCTCGATCTACTGGGTTCCATGCCAAAACAAGCATTTGCCGACTATAAGGTGTGTTTTTGAGATCTTTTACCATTCTTTGCAACTGGTCTACACCTTGTCCTGTATAATCAGTGTCATAACTTTGATATTTTGCCCCAAAATGACGCCATTGCCAGCCATAAATCGGTCCCAAGTCCCGTTCAACCAACATTTTTTTCTTTGTTTCTTCATCATGTGCATATGGCACCTTGAGTGGAGAACACCATTCATCCCAAATATGATTGTTTCTGTCTAAAAGCCACTGTTTGTCGCTTATACCTTTAATAAAAAATTCTAACTCACTTGCAACTAAGCGATAGGGCATTTTTTTAGTTGTCAAAAGCGGGAATCCTCTACTCATGTCGTGCTCAAACATTGCGCCAGCAATTGCAAGAGTGCCAGTACCTGTTCGGTCTTTTTTTTCAACACCTTCGTCTAGAATTTTTTTAACTATATTTAAATAAGCTTGCATATTAAAATTTACCAGTTGATCCAAAATTACCTGTGCCCCTTGAACTGTCAGCCAATTCTGTGGCTTCCTCTAACTCACCAATCACTATTGGATAAAAAATAAGTTGGGCGATTTTTTGGCCTTTTGATATTTTTACTGGTTCTTGTCCAAGATTGATTAGTTGCGCGTTATATTCTCCGCGGAATCCGGCATCATAAACCCCACCCATGGTGTGTATGCCATAATGATTGGGGAGTGAGCTTTTGTCTTTTACAATTGCGGCATAGCCGTTTGGAAATTCCAAAGCAAAACCAAGCAGAAATATTTTTCGTTCGCCAACTTTTAATTCGCAATCTTCTAAAGAATACAAATCCATGCCAACATCGCCTGGATGAGCGTAGTTTGGCATTATTGCATCTGGTTTTAGGCGTTTAATTTTAACCAACATAACATTTCATCAATTTGTTTTTTGTAATTCTCCAAAGTGCTTGTGTTGCAAATAGTATAATCAGCCATGGCAATTGGCCCGCCCTTGGCAATGTTTTCTATTTCAGCATAATCTCTGGCTTTGGCCTGTTCTTTTGTTAATGGACGATTTTTAACATTTGTGTCATTAGCTTGAACTAATCTTTTTTCCAATCTTTCATAACGCATTTCTGGTGGAGCGTAAACATGAATAATGGATAAACGACTTCCATAATAATCTTTCATTATCTTGTATTCATCCCAACTGCACATCCCATCAGCAACTAAGTTTTGTTTTTCCAAAACAGCATCAAATTTTGGAATATTTAGTTTAGCATAGGCGCCCATGCCGTGCTCTTTGCGTAATCCTTCGCGTATGGCTTTTTCATTTGTTTCATTCACCTCTAATCCGCGCCTTTTAATTTCATCAATTGTAAGTTGGCCAAATCTAACATACCCGCATCCGAGTCTTACTAACTCATCCGCAAGTACGCTTTTCCCAGATCCGCACATGCCAACAATGGCGACGATCTTATTGTTTTGCATATTGTTCTACTGTTTCATCAAAATAATTTAATTCCAAGCCCGCCTGCTTAAACATTTCTTCTGAATCTTGCCCAGCGTGGTATTTTTTTTCGCAAACCACTTTCACAATCCCGGCATTGATAATCATTTTAGCGCACACTGCGCATGGCGTCATTTTACAATATAAAGTTGCGCCATCAATTGCCACACCAAGTTTTGCGGCTTGTACAATCGCATTTTGTTCTGCATGTGCTGTTCTTACGCAATGTTGGCTTTGGTGACCGTCTTCGTGTGTTGTTGTTTTCATCTGATGACCCACTTCATCGCAATGTGGAAGACCTTTTGGCGAGCCAACATATCCAGTAACCAAAATCTGCCTATCTTTGGCAATTACGCACCCGGATCGTCCGCGGTCACATGTTGCTCGTTTGGCCACAGCCTTGGACACCTCCATAAAGTACTCATCCCAGCTAGGACGGGTATATTTTTGTTCTACTGACATAGTTTTTGTTTAAAAAATAACAGGTTATATCCCTGTTATTTTAGCAGATAGCTGGAGAGTGGGCAAGTGGACTAGATAATATATATTACACCCTCGTCGCCATCGACGATAACTTTGTCGCCATCTTTTAATTTTGTGGTGGCATTTTGAACCTCCACCACGCTGGGTTTGCCCAATTCACGGCTAATAATAGCAAAATGAGACAAGATGTTGCCTTTTTCAGAAATAATGGCTAATGCCCTCTTTATTAATGGTGAATACTCAAGTGTTGGAGCTTCACACACCAATATATCTCCGGCGATGAATGTATCTTCTTGTGGATTGCGGACGACTCTTACCCGCCCCTGTATTTTGCCAGGGCTTACAGGAGTGCCACACAAGTTGGCTACTTTGTCACTGATATGGATGTGCAGATTTTTAAGTAATTTATATATATATCTATCATAATCATTTACCAGCAAAGCATTATCATTTTGTACGATGATTTCAAAGTAGCCTTTTAAGTAGCCATCCGTAGTGAATTCACTGTTAAGTTGCGATTTAAGCAACTCTTGTGTTTCTGGTTTATTTTTTAATCTTATTGATTCGGTGGCTTTTTTTGCCAGTTCAACATGTTTGTAAAGGCTCTCAGTGCGTTTTTCGGTGCTATAAAACCACCTGTAAAAATTATAAAAAAAAGTCATTGGCGTTTGTTCGTATAGACCTTGTGTAAGTTGCCAATGTACTCCATCAATTACACTCCCCAAAATGCCTCGGTCGTTTACTAAAAATACTGCCGACTGTTTGATGCTCGTATTTTGCGGAATGATTTCTAGTTTATAGTCGTTTAAGTTTATATTTTGCGTTGGTAGCCATCTGTTTACGAAGTCATTAATTGATATGTTTCTAATTCTGATCTTGTCATTTTGTGTGTTCGTTGGGATTAGGCGAATGGCGTATTGTTTTTCACCACTGTTTGAAATGAGTTGTTGTAAATTTGTTGAATTGTTAATTAGGTCAGAAACTGTAATCGCCAGTGGTTGCATTGTTGGAATATTAAGAATTTCGCCTAATATCTTTAGTCTGTCAAATTTTCCATAATCTTCCTGACGCAGTTCGCGCAAATCTGTTTCTCCAATTTTTTCTAGCCAATCTATCAAACTCGGCATTTGTATAGAGGTAAATGGATCAATTGTCATAAATTTTGATAAATAAAATTATGTCTACCGAATTCTTCTACGGCGTTGATAATTTTTTTTGCTACAGAAATTGAATATGATGGTCGCGCGCCGATTGCGGTTTCATGGCAAAAAACAATTCCGTTTACGCCGTCCAAGACCATGTCTGTAAGATTAAGGATATCAGCTCGATTGGGCACATAATTATTTGTTGTACTATCTAATATTTGTGTGCTAACAATTACTGGCTTAGAGTGGTTGCGGGCAATTTTTATTATCATTTTTTGCATTAAACCAACCATTTCAAATGGCATGTTGACCCCTAATTCGCCTCTATCTATTAACACCATGTTATACGTTGGATCTGTGCAAATTTTTTCCAAGTCTGTGGCGCTTGTGTCGCGTTCTATTTTAATGATTGTCCTGAATGGCTTTTTTGCCAATGCAAGCTCCTCTTTTAATCGTTCGTTTAATTTGATATTAACAAATGAAATTGCGATAAAATCCGGGTTGTAATCATTTAGTCCATTAACCATTTGTTTGCATATGGAAACGTACTTTTCATCATCAATAGAATG
>Ga0172371_10006669_pt1 | contig 16704 bp, 18 predicted proteins | sample Lak12m_FD_114543 | JGI IMG/M metagenome (GOLD analysis project Ga0172371, IMG submission 114543) | Freshwater microbial communities from Kabuno Bay, South-Kivu, Congo - kab_022012_12m | ecosystem: Environmental > Aquatic > Freshwater > Lake | place: Democratic Republic of the Congo: South-Kivu...
CCAGGGCGACGTCATCGAGCTGCCGGAGGACGCTACGCCGATCGATTTCGCTTACCATGTCCACAGTTCGCTCGGCGACAAATGCGTAGGGGCCAGGGTCAACGAGCAATTGGTCAATCTCGGCTATCAGCTGAAATCCGGCGACATCGTCGAGATCATCACCGACAAAAACCGCAAGACCCCCAATCCCGATTGGCTGGAACTGGTCAAAACCTCCATGGCTCGGAGCAAGATCAGGGCTGCCCTGAATAAAACGAAAAAATAGCGAAAAAAATCCTCGGCCGGGCGGCTGAGGATTTTAAATTAAAATAGATTCTTTTAAGAAATCTTATTGACAATCGACCGCAACTCCTCGCTGGAAAAGAACTTAATGGAGATTTGGCCGATGCCGCCATGGCGGCGGATATCGACTTTCGTCCCCAAGGCCGCGGCCACTTGCTCCTCCATCGCCTTCAATTCCGGATCATATTTGGCGCTGCGGATATTCTTTTCGATTACGACTCTTTTCGTCGCCTTTTCCGCCTCGCGGACACTCAGTTTGCCGTTGATGATATTTTCCAGGCCGGTCAACTGATCCTCATAAGGCAGGCCGGTCAAAGTGCGAGCATGACCCTCGGTCAGCTTGCCGTCCAGTATCGCCTGCTTGACTTCGTCGCGCAGATTGAGCAGCCGCAAGAAATTAACAATGACCGAAACGCTTTTGCCGACTTTCTTGGATAACTCCTGATGATTAAGATTGAATTCATCCTCCAATTTCTGATAAGCGAGAGCGACTTCCAAAGCGTTCAAATCCTCGCGCTGCAAATTCTCGATCAAAGCGAATTCCATTTTATGCTGTTCGCTCAATTCGCGGACGATTGCGGGAATCGTCGGCAGGCCGGCCCGTTTGGCCGCCCGCAAACGCCTTTCGCCGGCAATCAACTCATATTCATCGACGCCTTTTTTCGTCACAATAATCGGCTGGATGACGCCGTGCTCTTTGATCGATTCGGCCAATTCGCCCAAGGCCTCATCGTCAAAAACCTGCCGCGGCTGATGCGGATTGGGAAAAATGCTGTTGACCGGCAACTGGCTGACCCGATCATTGGGTTCCATGGCTTCATGCAGCCGGGGATCGGCGACGAAATCAGCGGCCGGCTTTCTGGAAGGAATCAAGGAATTCAAACCTCGGCCGAGGCCGGTAGGACGAAATGCCATATATTAATATAATTAATTTCAAATTTCAAATTTCCAATGTCTAATTAAAAATCTAAAATCCTAATATCTAAAATGAATTACCCACGCCACAAGCGGTCCCCTCACTACGCTTCGCTTCGTATCGGCGGGGTATCTAGGATCTTAGCTAATTTATTTGAAAACCAAGGTTTTCAAACTTTCCTTAGCTGAGACCCCGTAGCAAGCTAACGGGGAATATCATGATTAAAAATTTCTTTTTTATCCCTTCGTTAAATAAATGAATTCGCGCGCCAAACGCTCATAGGCCTTGGCGCCCTTGGACGCCGGATCATAATGCAGAATCGATTTGCCATGGCTGGGCGCTTCCGACAGACGCACGCTGCGCGGGATGACCGAACGGAAAATCTTGTTGGGGAAATAATTATACAGCTCGCGCAAAACGTCATTCGCCAGACGATTGCGGCTGTCGTACATCGTCAGCACCACGCCCAAAATATCCAACTCCGGCTTTAAATTATCCTTGATCAGATTAATCGTCTCCACTAATTGAGTCAGGCCCTCCAAAGCGAAATACTCGGCTTGGACGGGAATCATGATTTGGTCAGCGGCCGTCAAGCCGTTTAAAGTCAGCAGGCCGAGCGAGGGCGGATTATCAATCAGGATATAATCAAAATCATTCTTGACTTCCAATAGGTTGTCGTACAAACGGAATTCGCGGCGTTCCAGATTGACGAACTCCACATTGGCGCCGGCCAAAGAAGACGTCGAAGGCGCCAAATGGCAATTGGGATGGTTGGTCGCCACGGCGATATCGCGGAAGGTCTGCGGGCCGGTCAAAACCTCATAAACGCCGCTGGCCAGATTCTTAGGAATGCCCAGGCCGGAAGTGGCGTTGGATTGCGGATCCAGATCAACTAACAAAACCGACTTGCCCAATTTGGACAAGTAAGCGGCCAGATTAATCGAGGTAGTGGTTTTGCCAACCCCGCCTTTTTGATTCACAACCGAGATGACTCGTCCCATAATGACTTCATTATAGCATAAAACTCCCGGCTTGACAAAATATTTTTTTTGACATAAAATAAATTAAGTAAATTGCCCGAGTGGCGGAACTGGTAGACGCGCACGACTCAAAATCGTGTATAGCAATATGTGAGAGTTCGAGTCTCTCCTCGGGCACCTCTGAGAATCTTTGGGAGCGGGTCATCATTAAAATCAAATTATCGCGGGGTAGAGCAGTCCGGCAGCTCGCTTGGCTCATAACCAAGAGGTCGTTGGTTCGAATCCAACCCCCGCAACACGCTAGGGCTAATTCAAATGACCGAGAGGCCTCGACCATTTATAGAATTTTAACGTCAGGTTCGCAACCGAGAGGCCTCAATAATAAAAAATACCGCGGTTTGTCCGTGGTGTCTAATGATTTGAATATAAATAGTTAAGTTTATATAAGTAATTGATATTGGCTGGCCTGGCAATTGAGTCAGCCAACAAATAACGCGCCAGAGTAGCTCAGTGGTAGAGCAGAGGACTCATAAGCCTTTGGTCGCCGGTTCAACTCCGGCCTCTGGTACTCGACAAGAAAAGAGCCAATAATAACGGCTTTTTTTTATTTCCAAAATCTGCTATAATGATAGCATATGTTCATAACCGTCCACGCCGCGGCCGGAGCGCTGATCGGCACCGAAATCACCAATCCCTGCCTCGCTTTTGCCGCCGGGGTATTGGTGCATTTCCTAATGGATATCATCCCCCATGGCGACCACGAGCTCGGCAAAAGATTTTTCGGCTTGCTGAACAAGAAAATCAGCGAAGAAGAGAAATTCAAATCGTTGGCCGCTTACGGCTTGGTCGATTATATCGTTTTGGTTCTATTCCTGCTTTACTCCATCAAAAACTTCTACTTCGCCAAAAACGACGGCGTCGTCTGGGCGATTGTCGGCAGTATTGTTCCCGACCTGCTAGTGGCGCTCTACATCCTGACCAAGTCGCGATATTTAAAATGGTTCTTTGATTTCCATAATTGGGTCCACCACCTCTGGCTTAATCGGATTAAAAATGACATTCCGCTTAAAGCCGGCATTGCGATGCAATTGGCGATGATGATAATTTTCTTGTTCCTGCTCAATCGGATCAATATCATGGGGCCGTTTTTTTAACGACCATCCTCCAAGACAGCCAAGGTCTCTTGAGCGCATTTCTCCCAGGTGAACTCCCGGGATTTTTTTTGTCCTCGTTCCGCCAAATCACGGCGTAGGTTTTCATCAAAAGCAAGCCGCCGCATCGCCTCGGCCAAGCCATCGACATCCAACGGATTGACCAGAATCGCCGCCTCGCCGGCCACTTCCGGCAAAGACGATTTATTGGAAGTAATGACTGGCGCACCAGCCGCCATCGCCTCCAGCGCCGGCAAGCCGAAACCCTCATACAGCGACGGAAAAACAAAGGCCAAAGCGTTGCGATAAAGCCCGACTCTGGCCTCCGCCGAAACATAACCGAGATACTTGACCGCCTCCCGGCCCAAATCAGCATTGCAAACACCTATGGCCTCGAATATCACCTGATTTTTCCAGCCCCGGCCGCCGGCCAGAATCAACTCCCCGGGCCAGTCCGTCTCTTGAACAAACTTTTTGAACGCTTCAATCAGCCGCCCGATATTCTTACGCGGCTCGATCGTGCCTAAGAATAAAAAATACTTTAACTCGCCCGGCTGATCGGACCGAGACAAAGCCGGGACTGATTGACTGGTCCCCTCATAAACGGCTTTGATTTTATCAGCCGGGATCTCGAATAAATCAACGATATCCCGCTTGGTGTTTTCAGATACGGCAATAATCTTGGCCGCCTTTTTTAGAGCGGACGGCACGACGACGCGGCGATCGAAATTGATCTTCTGTTCCGGAAACAGTTCAGGGAATTTATAAACCGCCAAATCATGCACAGTTAAAACCGATCGGCCGCGATAACCGAGAGGAATCACGTTGGCCGGAAACAAGCAAACATCCAATCGCTCTTTTTTAAAAACTCGAGCCAGCCAAAAATGAGAGTAGATAATCGGCAAGAATCTCTTCATTTTTTCAGCCGGCAAAAATCTTATTGAAACATTGGACCGCCTATACGCTTCAAGATCCGCGCCATCATCGAAAAAAAACAGGACATAGTCATTATGCCTGTCAATTTCCAATAATTGCCCGAGCAATCCTCGGACATAAACACCGACGCCGGAGGGATCGCCGGCGGCGCGGCAATCAATGCCGATCTTCATATCTATTTCAACAGCTTTTTAAATTTCTTATCGTCCTTGAACGGGCCGACGACTGCCAAATTGACCCGGTTCAGATCAAAAATATCACTAGCGACTTTTTTTATGTCGGATTCCTTAACGGCCATTATCTTCTTTAACTTCTCCTGCGGGGTCATTAATTTCCGATCATTCAGCTCCAAATTGGCGTACCATTCGGCGATTGACATGGAATCCTCCAAATCCAAAGCCATCTTCCCGGCGATGAAATCCTTAGCGCGCTGCAATTCCTCGGCTGTCACGCCGGCTTTGAGACCATTAAGCTCGCCCAAAATCGTAACAATCGCCTCTTCGATCCGCGACTTGTCCAAACCGGCCTGGATAACTAGCGCGCCGGCATCTTCATATAAATTCGGCCAAGCGCGGACAAAATAAGCCAGGCCTTTCTTCTCGCGCACATTAATGAACAGGCGCGAGCTCATATTGCCGCCCAAAATAACAGCCATCAGCTGCAGGGCGTATGACCGCGGATCATGATAAGAAAAAGCGGGGAAACCCAAAGCCGCCTGCACTTGTTCGGTCTCTTTGTATTTCAAGTCGACCCGAGGCGATTTCTGATTGATGATCGATTCTTTAATCTTTGATTTTGCTCCCCGATTAAATTTAAACTTTGACTTCAAATCCTTCAATTGATCCGTATTGAACTTGCCGGCCAAGCCGATGACGATATTGGCGCCGGTATAATATTTTTTCTTGTAGTTGGCGATCTTCTCGCGATTCGCCGCCCGAACCGTCTCGCGGCTGCCGGCGATCTGATGGCCCAATTCTCCGCCGTCGAAAATCATTTCCTCCAGCATCCCCTCGACCTGCATCAAGGGATTGTCTTCATACATATTAATCTCCTCGACAATCACGCCCTTTTCCTTCTCGATTTCCTCGGCTCGGAAAAGCGACTCGCCCAGCATATCGGACAGCATGTCGATGGCCAATGACAAATGCTTGGCGTCGGCCTTGATGTAATAACCGGTGACATCCTTGCCGGTGAAAGCATTGTATTCGGCGCCGATGCCGTCAAGCTCTTTGGACAGATCCAAGGTCGTCGGACGACGCTTCGTGCCCTTGAACATCAAATGCTCGACAAAATGCGAGATACCTTCGATCGACTTCGCCTCTTGCCGCGAACCGACTTTGACCAGCACTAGAAGCGAGGCGGTTTGCGTTTCTTTCAGCGGCGCCGTAATCAGCCGGATGCCGTTTTTCAAGGTTTGTCTTTTAAACATATTCATTCATTTTTTAATTCAATTTCCCCTTCACCCAATCCTTCAATTCCGCGATTTTCACCCGTTCCTGCTTCATAGTATCGCGATCGCGGACGGTGACGGCCTGATCATCCAATGATTCGAAATCGACCGTCACGCAGAAAGGCGTGCCGATTTCGTCTTGCCGGCGATAACGTTTGCCGACATTGCTATTATCATCAAACTCGCATTTGAATTCTTCCTTCAAGCCGCTGAAAACTTCCCGCGCTTTCGCCACCAATTCCGGCTTATTCTTCATCAACGGAAAAACCGCCGCTTTGATCGGCGCCACTTTCGGCGCTAATCTTAAGACAACGCGGACATCGCCGGGCGCGACTTCTTCCTCGTCATAAGCGTCCAGCAATAAGAACAAGAAAGCGCGATCGACGCCGCCGGAGGTCTCGACGATCTGCGGGATGAAATTCTCTTTGGTCTCCGGATCGGTATAGCTCAAATCCTGGCCAGAAAACTTCGCATGGCCGGATAAATCCCAATCCCCGCGCCAATGGATGCCCTCCATTTCTTTGCCGATCGGCGATGCTTGATACTCGATATCGAAAGCCTTCTTGGCGTAATGAGCCAATTTTTCATGCTGATAAAATCCCAAATTCTCCGGCCGAGTGAACAGTCCTTGATACCAGGCGAAACGCTCGCCCTTCCAATACTCGAACCACTTGTCCATTTCACTTGGATGACAGAACCATTGCAGATCCCATTGCTCGAATTCACGCTGACGGAACAAAAAATTTCCCGGCGTCACCTCATTGCGAAAGGCCTTGCCGATCTGGCAGATGCCGAAAGGCACTTTCAAGCGCGTTGAACTCAAAACATTCTTATAATCCAAATAAATCGTCTGGCAGGCCTCGCCCCGCAGATAAGCCCGGCTTTTCTCACCCTCAATCACGCCCAATTCGGTCGGCACCAAAATATTGAATGATTTCGGTTCAGTCAATTCGCCGCCGCAATCCAGACAGACGCCGGCCGGCCGATCACTTGGCAAGTCATCGGCCTTGAAGCGATGGTGGCATTTCTTGCATTCAGCCAAAGGATCGACAAAGCTCTTCAGGTGGCCGCTTGCCTCCCAAACCTTGGGGTTGGCAATAATGGCGCCATCAATGCCGACGATGGAATCATGCTTCTTGGTCATCCAGTCCCACCACAGGGCCTTCAAATTATTCTTCATCTCCACGCCCAAGGGTCCGAAATCATAAAATCCCTGCAAACCGCCGTAAATCTCCGACCCGGGGAAAACAAAACCGCGCCGTTTGCACAAAGAGACGATTTTCTCCATCAAATTCGAATCATTTTTTGCCATATATTATCAGTTTTAATCCTTAACGGTTGACTTAATCTTAACGAAAATCTCCGATTTAGTCAAAAAAAACGCCCCGACGAAGGGACGCGCACGCTTGACTTAATCCAGACCCTCAACTCGAGTTATTCTGCCGAATTGGCTTCATAGGCACCGGCAACTTGTCCGGGAACTGACTGGCCGGCCAATTTATAAAGGGATATCGTTAAATTCTCGTCATTAATCGGCAAATCACGAGCCAATTCGTTCACAATCGCAACCGGCGCGCCATAAGTTTTATAAATCGCCGTCAAAAAATTAACCGCGATCAAATCTCGATTCAGGCCGACCGACGCCAAAGGCAGGCACAGCAAACCGAAACCCAGGCCGACAATCGACAAGACAATGGCGGCAACAGCGGTTTGAGAAACAAGAATAACGGCCCGGCGAAAATTAAAGGCCGGCCCAAAATGCTTTCTAAGCGGCAAAGATCGCACCCAATTGGCCGACGGCCGATAAGCTTCATTGTTGCCGGCGACGGCCTCGCCCAAAAGCCCCTTGATTGCGCCGCGAAAATCATTGAGCCACTTTTCTTCCAGAAACCAATGCTCGCCGACCCTGAAGGCCTTGATCTTGCCACATCGCGCCAGCTCCGCCAAATATTTTTCAGTCACCTTGAGCTCCTTGGCCGCTTCCGCCAAGTGGAATAAACGGCTCTTCGAATATTTGCCGAGCGAATCCCTAAGTTCTGATATTTTCTCCGTTAATTCCATATATCGGCATTATACCACAACAAACTGTCGCCGACAAAAAAAGAAGTCCCGGCTAAGGGGCTTCTGAATTTATCATTTTTTTTTCTGATCGCTGACATATTTGGAAATCGCCTGGACGACGCGGGAGTCCGATTTCAATTTTTCCGTCAAAACAACTTGATCGCGATTAATGACCATGCGATCCGACGGTCCATGGATCTCATTGCCCAATTTAATCAAGGTTAGCTCCTGCTGGCTGGAATCAGAGGGCGTCGCCATGCCTTGCTGGGTGGTTTGCAATGGTTTGTTGACGACTTGAAGATAATAGATATCAGCCAGAGTCAAGGTCTTATTGCTGACGGCTTTCACTTTGCCGAAATAAACCTGGCCATTGACCAAAAAGACGGCCTGCCAATCAGAAGACGAAACAGAAGCAATCGGATCGCCGCCGAATATCTGATAACAACTCCAACCGGCCTTCGCCAAAGCCAAAATGATAACTGCGACAACGACGACCGCAATAATGATCTTGACAATTCCGGCAATCCCCCGGCCCGACTTCGGCAACCGAGCCAATTCCTCGTTTTCCATCGGGTCAAAAACATCTTTCATTCTATTTGTTGCCATATTTTTTTTAGTCGGCAGAATAATCCGCCTTAATTAAATTAAATGTTAAATATCAATAAAAACATTATACTACAACTACGGCCGGCTTTCAACTTTATTTTCAACCCTCCGATCTAAATTGCCAAAACCCCGGCGGCGATGTTTCAGAATATCGCCGATCATTACGCTTAAGGCGGTGGTTACCGGCACGGCGATAATAATGCCGGCAATGCCCGCTATTTTAGCTCCGATCATCATGGCAATAATAACAATAACCGGATTGAGTCCGACCGCCTTGCGCATTACCTGTGGCGTGATCAAATAATTTTCACATTGTTGGATAAGTATGAATAATAACAGAGTCAATAATCCCAAAAAAGGCAACTGCGTAAAGGCGATGAAAACCGCCGGTACGCCGGCGATAATCGGCCCGAAATAAGGGATTATCTCCGCCACTCCGGCTATCAACGCCAACACCCAAATATATTTAACACCAAAAATGCTCAAACCGCCGAGAGTCAGCAAAAAAATAATCAAGGACAGCACTAACTGTCCTCTGAGCCACAAGCCGATCTTTTCTTGCATGCGATTGATCAGATGGGTCGAGTAATCTTGATATTTTCCAGGCAGTATCGAGGCGATCTTGCGCTTCATCTGCTTATCATAAACCACCAAATAAAAAGCGATGATTAAAACGACCAGGACATTGAAAACGCTGCCGACAAAAGAAATCGCGCCGCCGAAAATATTAGCGACTAAAGCGGCAATAGCGGCTTGAGCCGATTGAATGGCATCATAAAATCCTTGCTGAAGGCCGTGGCTTTCAGAAAAACGTTCAAACGATTGCCAACCGAATAACAGCTTCTCCCAATATGCCGGAAAATCATTGGACAAATTCCTAATTTCGATACTGATCGGATCAATCAATAACAATAAGGAGAGAAACACTGCGCCGAAAGCTGCCAAATAGATTAAAAAAGCGCTCAAACTGCGAGGCACTTTCCATTTTTGCAGCCAATCGACCCAAGGGCTAATTGCCGAGGCCAAGACCAAAGCGATAAAAGACATTATGATGATATCCCAGATGAAATACGAGAAAATAACAGCTAAAACAACAGCTAAAATCTTAAACAAAGTGGCGGTAGAAATCTCAATGGTTGTTTTTTTAGATCCCGGCATATGATTTGTTTTAATGAAGTTGATTTTTTTCCTGTTTATATTATACTACATTCAGAAACAGAAGCCAAACCCATGAGGACAATCATCAAAAATAAAGAAGGCCTGTTCAGTTATGAGGTCTTAGAAACCTGGCAAGCCGGACTGGTTTTGACCGGTCCGGAAGTCAAGGCGATCAAAGCGGGACAAATCAGCTTAAAGGGTTCTTTTGTCCAGTTCGACGCCCGGCAAGAGTTATGGCTAATAAACGCCTATATCGCCCCTTATAAGCCCGCCAGCGGGGTTCAGAGGGGCTATGATCCCTACCAGCGGCGCAAGTTGTTGCTTAATAAACGCGAAATTGATTCGATTATTGGTAAAAAAAGCCAAAAGGGCTTGACAATTATACCTATTTCGGTATATACTAACAGAAGATTGATCAAGGCCGAAGTCGGCTTAGCCAGAAGCAAAACCAAGATTGACAAGCGGGAATCCATCAGAAAACGAGAAACTCAGCGGGAAATCAGAAGAACGTTGAAAAAGTAATTTCAAATTTCCAATTCCCAATTTCCAAGAAATACAATAATTATCTTGATATTGGAAATTAGACATTTGATATTTCCTCAATCTGGGGATGCCTTGCTTTGATAAGAATAAATCTTTGAGCCGGCAAATCGAGGCTGGCGATCCGCTCGTAAACCGATCGCCGAAGGTAGAAATGCCAAAAATATTTTAGCGAAAGTCCAAAACGCTTTCAGTGGCTTGGCTTTTGCTCCAGTCGCAGCTTAATTAAGCAGCGGCCATCGCGCCGCCGATACCTGATACGCGTCACGCGGTGTTATATTTTCAGGTCCGCCGCCGAGCTTCACTCGCGGGCCGACGGTTGAATCAGCGGGACCGGCCGGAAGTTTTTTGCCGTTTTATCGGCTTCCGGACGAATTCTAAAACGGCTTAAATTTGTAAACCGTCCAAAGTCATTTATTTTTAGACAGGGGCTCAATACCCCTCATCTCCACAAACAAATAATTCTTGAATCATGGTTTAGAATCTAAAATAATGAATCGTGGCTGAAACTGCTAATTATTCCGATTAAAAGTTAAAGGCCGTAATTCATGATTCATGATCCATAATTCAATCAAACATCATGAGAAAATCATTTAGGGGGCATCATCAAAAACCGACCGGGCCGAAAGAATTCCGCATCAACGAAAAAATAATTTCGCCCAAGCTAACCATCATCGATGAAACTGACGCCAATCTCGGGATCATGAGCCGCGAGCAAGCCCTGGCCGAAGCCAAGGAACGCGGCTTGGATCTGGTCGAGGTCTCGCCGAAGGCCGAATCGCCCATAGCCAAATTCATGGACTACGGCTCTTTCAAATATCAAAAAGAAAAGCAGGAGCGGAAGGCCAAAGCCAAACAGAAATCAGTCGAAACCAAAACCGTCAAAATCACTTTCAAAATCGCCCAGCACGACCTCGAAATCCGCGCCGCCAAAGCCGCCGATTTCCTTTTGGACGGCGATAAAGTCAAGATCGAAACCCAATTGCGCGGCCGAGAGAATCAGCACGCCGATTTGGCCAAACAGAATATCTGGAACGCCGTCGATCTCATCAAGCAGAAAGTCGCCGCCAGCGGCAAAGCGGAAATTCCCAAACCCGAAGGCGATATTGCCCGCCAAGGCGGCAAACTGGCTCTGAATATCACCCTGTAATAAATTTAATCGGATAATGAAGCTTGAATCATGAATCATGGGAGGAAATCTACTGGATAAATCAACTAGGATTCATAATCATTCATAATCAATAATTCATAATTCATAATTCTTGATTCATAATTCGCAATTAACCAACATATGCCTAAAGTAAAAAGCAGACAATCGATGTCCAAACGGTTCAAAATTACCAAGAAAAAAAAGGTGATCAAGAGATCGACCGGACAGAATCATTTCAACGCCCGCGAAACCGGCCGGCAGAAGCAATCCAAGCGCTCTGATCGCTCCATTGTCGGCAAAGACGCCAAAAACATCAAACATCTCTTGCCCTATAATTAATCGGCTGAAGTTATCCGATTTTTAGGGTTTAATTAACCTGGATAAAAAACACTTGATAATTTTATAACTTTATAAACTACCACTTTTATGCCAAGAGTAAAACGAGGAGTCATGCATTCCAAAAGGCGGTCCAATCTCCTAAAAACCACTAAGGGCTACCAGCGCGGCCGCAAGAAACTGATCAAACTGGCCACCACGGCCGCCATGAAAGCCGGCGCCAACGCTTTCCGCGACCGCCGCGCCAAGAAACGCACCGCCCGATCCCTTTGGCTGGTGCAGCTTAACGCCGCCGTCCGCGAACATGGTTTGACTTACAGCAAATTCATCGACGGCCTAAAAAAAGCCAAGATTGAACTGGATCGCAAAGTCCTGGCCGAACTCGCTCAAAAAGAGCCGCGAGCATTTGCCAAACTGATTGAAAAAATCAAGTAATTCCAATCGCGCTTCAAACTAAAAAACACTCCCGATCCGCCGACTGGCGGAATCAGGGAGTGTTTTAAATTAATCGATTTTAAAATTAAGACGATGGCGGCATAATGTTATTCGGATCAAGATAATTGGTCTCGGGGATAACCTCCCAACCGTCGATATTGACCAATGGCCTGGTCCAATTCAATTCAATCGTCCGCGTCGAACCGCTGGTGAATTGCGGTACGGCTAAATAATTAATAGCGCTGAGGCTGCCACCGCTATACAAAAAGACGACTATCCCGGCTTCCCAATAACTGTAAGGCGACTCATTGGACAGAGAAAATTCAATCCGAGCCGGATCGCCGATTTTAAGCGCCGGAGTAAACTTGTCATTTCCAACCAAAAATCGTTCGCGATTATTCCTGATAGCGTCAAAATCAGTTATTCTGGTCCATTTGACATCGGTTATTTCTACCCTGGCCGCCGAACTGTCCTGGCCGAGAGCCAGCAGTATTTTACGGCCGCCGGGCAGGACAAAACCGAAATAACTGACTGGGGAAGAATTACTGTCACTGACAAAATTATAAGTGAATTCCGCCAGCCAATCAGTGTTCGGATTAGAAACCTGAGTCATCAAATCGTAATGGCCGTCGGAACCGCCGAAGAATTGGACATCGGAAACAGCCAACGGCTGCGGCTTAGCCGCTTCAACAGCCGCCAACACTGCGCTCGAAGAAAAAAGCAATTCATCGGTCTGGCGATCCAAACGCCCATAATCAATCGCCCAAAAAGCCAAACCGACGATAGTATAGCCCCACAAACCGCAATTGATCAAAATTAATAATACGACTGATATTTTTCTCAATAAAAGCTTATTAGAAACTAAGAAATAACTCAATTTCAGTTGAGTGTCCGACAGGCCGGATGATGATGTCTGGAAATCCGCCATAAAAAATAACTCCTTGTTTATAATTATAGCATAAAAATCAACCGAACAAAAAAAACGGCTCCCCGCCGGCAGCGCCATCAAGTTTGTCAACTGTCCGTTAACCGGCGGCCCATGGCCTCCAATTCACTTTTAAGCGCCAAAAAGCTTTTTAATTCCTTTTCGCCGACTTCCAGAATCAGCTGATGCAATTCACAAGTCAATTGCTGTTGATTCCGGGCTTTGAGCCGGGGCTGATAACCTAAACGGGACAAAAATTCAAAAAGCGACTGATTCAAAACCAACTGGGCCTCGCGATTATCGCCGGCCGCCGATAGAGCTGAAAAAAACTCCGACATTACGGCGAATGAATCGGCGTCATGGCTGTTTTCCCGCAACAAAATATCGGCTGTTTCCAGAAAAAAGCAAGCGGCTCGCAGCTTCAACGAATCAGAATTATTCTTAAGATATGCTTGTTTAAGCTTAGCTCCGGCCAAACGGTAAAAACTCCGCCCCGGCGCCACCATAACCTCGGTCAGATAAAAAAAATCCAAATGCGGAGCCAATTTTGAACTTATTTTCATCGCGCCCTTGGCCAGCACGGCTACCTTGCCCAAATCCTTGGTAAATAAAACATAATGCCGGTCAAAATCTCCCCGTTGCGATTTCCTTAACACGAAGGCCTCGGTTAAAACAGTCATAAATCGGCATCCAGATAACTCTGCAGCATAATCATCGCCGCCACATCGTCATCGCGCCGATCACGCCGGAAAGCGACGGAACCGGCTCCCAGCTTTTTCGCTTCCTGCGACGAGAATCGTTCATCGTGCAAGGCAACGGCCGCCGGCAGCCGGCCGCGCAAATCATCAGCGAATCTTCTGACATTCTCTGTCTGCGCCGAGGACTCGCCGATCGTATTGATCGGCAAACCAACGACAACCGTCTCGACGGCCTCGGCCTTTACGACATCGGCCAAATCATCCAATAATTTTTTCCGGCCGGAATTATTTAAAATCTTATACGGCAAAGACAGACGGCTTTCATCGTCGCCGACAGCCAAACCAACTTTTGCTTCGCCGTAGTCAATGCCCAAAAACTTCATAATTATTTCGTTAGAATCGAATGGCCGTCAGCCGTAACCGCGACCGTGTGTTCAAAATGAGCCGACAGGGCGCCATCGGCCGTGACAATCGTCCAACCGTCATCGAGAGTGTCGACAGCTGAACCGCCGGCGTTGATCATCGGCTCGATCGCCAAAACCATGCCGACTTCCAAAACCAAATCGCGCGTGCCGGGCGACGGCCAATAATTAGGAATTTGCGGATCTTCATGGGCCGCAAAGCCGACGCCATGGCCGCATAATTGCCGGACCACGGAAAAATTATTGCGTTCCGCCACCGTCTGGATCGCTTTGGCGATATCGGACAATTTACCGCCCGGTTTGACTTTCTTAACGCCGGCCGCCAAGGCCTCGCGAGTGACGCTGATCAGTTTCTTCGCCTGCTGGCTGATTTGGCCGACCGCCACTGTCCGCGCCATATCCGTATACAAACCTGAATATTTCAAACCACAATCCAAGCCGACAATGTCGCTGTTTCTCAGCTTCCTCTGCGGCAAGGGAATGCCGTGGACGACTTCATCATTGACTGAGACGCATAAAGCCGCCGGATAGGAATTTTCAGCCCAAGCCGCTTGATAATTCTTAAAGCTGGCTTCCGCGCCGGCCGCCTCGATCAATTTCTCCGCATAATCGTTAAGCTCGCCGGTCGTTACCCCCGGTTTGACTTTCTTAGCCACCAAATCCATAATCTTGGCCAACAGTTTCCCGCCCTCGGCAATGGTCTTGATCTGTTCTTTATTCTTGTATTTTATCATGAATGAATTATACTCCAAAGACCGCTAAACAGCAAAATCGCGTAATTTTAAACAAATTATTTTAGCTGTTGAAAACTTGATTTATTTTAAAGCCGCAAAATGATACACTGTCATCAAGACCGATCAAAATTGTTCCCCGAAACATCAATCCAACCGCTCTAAGCCGGGCAGAAAAAGGAGGGAATTATAAAGCGGATAATCGTCAGTCGAGTAACGGTAAACCCCGAATATCACGGTGAAAACTCGCCTCCTTTCTATAAAGCGATGATTGCGGGCCAAGATGACAAGGCCGTGATAAGCAAACACAGGCACGAGGCAATCGGCCTGCTGGTTACGCGTTATCCGGCGGAATTCGGGATTGAAATCGTTAATAAAAAAGTTGACGAGTAAAAAAGCACCTTCCGACAGCAAACCCGCCCAACGCCTCTGGCGCCGAGCGGGTCTTTTATTTTATCTATAATTTTCATTCCGTATTTGTATTCGTATTTGCATTTGTATCGCGCCATTAATAAATCTTGTGCTGATTTTAAGCGGGAACGACTAGAAAATTTTGCAAGCGCAGCGTCAGAAAATTTTCAGGAGTGAAGCTTAAAATCTAGCCATGATTTATTTCGGCGCGACTTTTTTGGAAATACCTTTTTTCTTAGAAAGAAGGTATTAAAAAAGTATTACTTCCACCCAATTTTACTTCTCAAATCAATCACCATCCGGCGGACAATCCGCTGATAAACCTCCTCAATGTGTTTTTCGCCGTCGATCTCGATCAACAAACCCTGCTCGCGGTAATATTTAACGATGGCATCGGTCTCGCGATGGTAAATATCCAAACGCGATTGGACCGTTTCCGGCTTGTCATCATCGCGTTGGAACAGCGGCTCGCCGCAAATATCGCAGACGGCCGCGTCCTTGGGCGGGGAATATTTCAAATGATAAGTATGGCCGTTCTGGCAAACGCGGCGGCCGCTCATCCGCTCGATAATCACTTCGTCCGAAACATTGATCAAGAAAACATAATCGATGTCGGCGTTGGCCGTCAAGAATTCCGCTTGCGCCAAAGTCCGGGGGAAACCGTCCATGGCGTAGCCCAGCCGGCAATCATCTTTCTTAATCCGATCAGCCACCAAATGATTAACGATATCGGTCGGCATCAATTGCCCCGCATCCATATATTTAGCCACTTCTTGAGCGAGAGGGTTGGTCGGATCGGATTTAATGCCGTGCAGGATGACGCCGGTGGAAATATGGGGAATATCAAAGGTTTTAGCGATTAATTCCGTCTGCGTCCCCTTGCCGGATACCGGCGGGCCAAGCACGATTAATTCAAACGGTTTGTCGTTTTTTTGCATAATTATATTGATTTTATTAATTTATTTTAGCTAAATTAGGACAAAATAATTTTTAACTGTGTATAAAACCATTGACAAGTTAATGTCTATATGCTATAATTATATATTGACTAACGAACATTACACCCAGCAAATTTCCTGATTTTAGGATGATAAGTTAGCTATATGGCTCTATTGCCTTATAATTAGGGAATTTACTAAGAAACAATCAACCGCAACACAACGGAGGAACTACGCCATGTTATTCGACAAGACGAGACAAATTGTGGAAGAAACCGAGGAACTAATTAGGCAAGCCATGACGCAGATCACCTCAGAAGAAACGTCGGTTACAATGGAACAGGCCTTCAATGCCGTTCCCGTCGGTAGCTACAAGAACTGGGCCGCTTTCGATGCTTTCGATGATCCGGGCGCGACCAATGGCACGATTCAGGCCACACTAACGGCGGTTTGCCCTGACGGCTTCCGCCCGATCAATGCCAAGGAGTTCTTGGTGATTGCGGCCAAGGTTGGCAAAATCATTCGCAGCGCCAAAATCTGCTGCGACAAATTCAGTCTGAACATGTCAACGCCCGTTC
>Ga0172371_10006670_pt1 | contig 16704 bp, 23 predicted proteins | sample Lak12m_FD_114543 | JGI IMG/M metagenome (GOLD analysis project Ga0172371, IMG submission 114543) | Freshwater microbial communities from Kabuno Bay, South-Kivu, Congo - kab_022012_12m | ecosystem: Environmental > Aquatic > Freshwater > Lake | place: Democratic Republic of the Congo: South-Kivu...
TCAATTATAGACTTGCCTGTCTTCATAACATATTCGTCGTCTTTCGCCATTGCCTGGGCGCGCTCTTTAGGAAAAATATCAAAGTCAGTCTTGCCGACGACCTGTTGAGGCTTAAGGCCTAACCCTTTGGCGTGGGCCTTATTGACCATAACAAATCTGCCCTGCCTGTCCTTAAAATAAATGACATCGGGTATGCGGTCTATCAGATCCAACAGAAGCCGATACCTGCCTCCGTTTAGACTCTTGACTTTAGTCCTGGTTTTTGCCGCTTTTCTTTTCTTCATAATATATGAACCCAAAAACCTCTCTTGGGCACCTTAATTAAGTGGCGTGATTTATTACGTTCTTGTTATTCTTTGTCTTTTTTAATTTGCAGACGTCGCATAAACCGAAAAACACGAGGCGATGCGACAAAATACGGAATCCCGTCATCTGGACTACCTTGTCATCCAAGCCCTTCATCGGCGGAATTTTTATGTCATAAATCTTCTGGCAGGCGCTGCAGATAAAATGGTAGTGCGAATGAACCATAGCGTCAAACCGGCTGAAGCCCGTGCCGAAATCAAGTTCCCAAATCTGGCCTTTCTCCTTCAGGATACGTAGGTTCCTGTAGACAGTGCCCAGGCTTAAATTTCTGAACTTCTTCTTGAGCCTACGGTAAATCCAGTCTGCGGTAGGATGAGAATCGCACTTGACAAGAAGATCCAGTATCTTCTGGCGCTGTTTGGTATTGCGGTATATGTCCTTTTCTTTATTAGGAGCCATTATTAGTAATCGTTATTATTATTAAATAGGTGGAGGTATAGTATATTCCCTATTACAAAGGAAGTCAAGTTGATTATGGGTAAAAACGGAAGGCAATCAATCCGAGAGTATTTCCTGGTATTTACCGGGAAAGATATTGGATATGGACTTTATCTTTCTTTCTTTGGAAATAAACACTAATGTGGGAACGCCTATAGCGCCGTATTCATATGCTACCCTGCCGTCATAATCCAACAAGACAGGATAAGCTATTGAATATTTATCGACAAAATCCTTTACCCGCGGCTGAGGCTCATTTATATCAATGGCCAGAAGCTCAATACCTGAAGATTTCATATTCTCATATTCCTCATTTAAAATCCGTATCTGGCGTCGGCAGTGCGGGCACCAGGTAGTCCAGAAAAACAACACAACCGCCTTGTCCTGAAAATCCTTCAAAGAAACATCGTTGCCGGATAAATCCTGCAGGCTGAACTCATAGGCCTGTTTATCTACGTATCTATTGGTCATAAAATCAAAAGCGCATAAGCTAAAAAATGACGCAAGCAAGAGGAAAAATGTAAAAATCCTAACGCGAAATTTCACCATACGAAATACCTCCCTGCCTGGATGAGGAAATATTCACCCACGAATATTAAAACCGCGCCGCAAAGTTTTTTTACCCTGTTTAACCATGCGCCTGACTTCGGCAAATTAACAAGTATGCCGCTGAATGTCCCGGCTAAAACCAGCAGTGTGCATAGCCCAAGGGCAAAACAAAACAAAAGCGATATGCCGTAAACCAGATTCTGTTTCGTGGATACATAAACCAATATCGCGGCTAAGACTGGCGTCGTGCACGGACCAACAACCAAGCCAGATATCAAACCTACCAGAAAAACCGATAATGCGCCTTTCGCCTCAATTTTTTTCGCGCCTAAATTAGGCAGCGGTATCGTAAAAACATCCCACAAAACCAATCCAAAAAATATGCAGGCATTTGCCACGATAAAATAAGGCCAGGGCGTTCCTGCTATCTGTCCGAATATTTTACCCGTAAGTCCCGCTACGACGCCTAACGCAGAATAAGTAACAGCTATGCCTAATGCGTAAATTATGCTAAGAATAAAACCCTTGAAGCGCGACCCCTGAGCTGAAGCGCCGATATATCCGACGGTAACAGGAACTAATGGATATACGCAGGGCGTAAAGCTGACAAGCACGCCGCCCAGGAAAACCAAAATGAAATCAACGGGGTTACCTGCAAGATTCATCAATCCACTCCAAATATTCTTTATTACCTAATATTATAGGCAAAGCTATTATCTCCGCAACCTCATAAGGGTGTTTTGATTTTATCGCTTTAACCAATTCGCCGAACAACGCCTTTTTAGTCTTTATAACCAAAAGCGACTCTTTAGCCTTGTCTACTTTTGCCTGCCAGCGGAAAAAAGAATCTATTTTAGGTATAATGTTTACGCAGGCGGCTAATTTTTTCGAAATTATAAATTCGGCTATTTTCTTTGCCTTTGCGCCGCATGGCGCTGTGGTCAAAACTGCAATATACATATCTGTCTCCAAATAATAATAAACCGCTAACCGATATTTAACAAAGAATCTATCTTGGCTTTATCAAAACCCACAACCACATTGCCGTCGATTACGACCACAGGAACGCCCATCTGCCCCGTAATCTTTACCATTTCTTCCAGCGACGGCCTGTCGGAAGAAACATCGACATTAATAAAATTGATATTTTTCTGCCTCAAATATTCCTTCAGCCTTACGCAATATGGACAAGTAGGCGTAGAATATACTTTTACTTCTGCCATATGCTCCCCCTCTTTTATCCTTTTAGCTTCTTGGCCAACCTTGCTATGCGCTGCCCAAAGCGGATACACTCTTTTTCAACCCTTTGATCCGGCTTGCCGATGGAAACAGGACCGTAGTGGTCTCCGCGCGGATCACCCTGGATAATCATACCATGAATAAGCATGGCGTTCAATATGTCTAAAACCGTGGTTTCGTTGCCGCCGCCGATATTCGCGCTGGAAGAAAACGCAGCGCCAATCTTTCCGTCCAGATCTCCGTGGTGAGATACGCTATCGTCCAAAAGCTGCTTCAAAGGCGCTGCCATCGTCCCGTAATAGACAGGAGAACCCATAATTATCGCGTCTGCCTTGAGCAAATCGCCGACCTTGGTATTCTTAACATCCTGCAAAATTGCTTCTACGTTCTCCTTTTCTATTGCATCTTTAATCAATTCAGCCATCTTCTTTGTGTTGCCGCTCTTGGAATAATAAACTATCAATGCCTTTGCCATTATTCCTCCTCTTTAACATTACATCGCGGTAATTAATGCCATCTGCCTGCCGCAGGAATCTTTCTCCTTCCTGTAAGAAAAAAATCTATCATTCTGACAGAAAGTGCAAATCCCTGAGTCAAAAATATTGTTGTCAGGGACACCAATTTCTTTTAACTGCAGGTAATTTATCCCAACCAAATCCAGATACAAGTTATCATCGCGTATGTCTACGCCTCTCTTAAAATATTTCAGGAACTCCTGGCCGACCTCGCAGCAGCACTTTCTTATCGACGGGCCGAACAAAACGGTTAAATCTTTGGGCCGGCTCTCAAAAGACTGCTGCATCATAATAATCGCTTTCTTCACTATGGAGTTTTTTGTGCCTTTCCATCCAGCATGTATCAATCCTATAGCTCCACTTCTTTTATCGATAACAAAAACAGGAAGACAATCAGCTACGAATATCGACAAGGCAATGCCTTTTTCCTTGGTTATAAACGCATCCATATTTATTATCGCCTCATCATATATAAATGAACCTCTGCCCTTATCCTGTGCTTCTGCTATATACACATTGGCTGAATGCGCCTGTTTGGCGCAGACGAGCTGCGGCAATTCTAAGCCGAGCTTGGACAAGATAATCTCTCGGTTATTTTTAACGTTTTCTTCTGTCTGGTTTAAGAAACCTGCGTTTAGCCTGCGGTTGGTAAAAATCGCTGTTACATTCTGGGGGGTGTCGCGGAATTTATAGAAAAATTCTGTCTCCCGAAGATTAGCTTTCTGCATACGAATACAATGAGAAAAAATTAATGGTTGGGTATCTCTATGACTTTATTCTTTGAATGCTGCCCGCTTACTATGTTTATCTGATAGTTTTTTATGCCAAAGTGTTTACTGAGCTGTTCTATGACGGCAACATTAGCTTTGCCTTTTTCCGGCGGGCTGGTAACATAAACTTTCAGTCCGTCTTTTACCTCTTTCACCAAATTTTTCTTTGCCTTTGCTATTACCTTTATATGGACAATCATTGTATACCGCCGTTCTTATAGGCGTCGAATATGCTATAGGCGCCGATAATGCATATCAAAACCAGGCCTATGAGAAATAAAACTATGCCTATCCAAATCGGCCACGAGGTCGCCTTTTGTGTCAGCCATACGTAAATCAATATCGCGCCTAAAACAACCAAAAGAATTCCTAAACAGGCGAAGAATATCATAGTGAGCCCCTTTACAATCTGGCCGTTGTATAACTGCCCCAGCCCGCTAAATACAAAAGATAAAACCGCTGCTCTACCTGCTCTATTCTTGTCCATATTATTTTACTTAAGCGACTTTGTCTGAGTCTGGCTGGAGATAAACTTATCGGAGAATTTATCGAGCCTTTTTTCTGCTTCTTCGTATTTTGCCTTGGCATTAATAAGATGCCCACCCACTAACCTAAAGTCCTCTTTGAACTTATTCAAATCAACATGCAGCCTTCCCAAATATTCCACAATCTGTCTGGCGTTCTTTTCAATAGACAAGCCTTTAAGACCGCGCAAAATAACTATCAAATAAGGATACAGGGAGTGCGGGGAAACAGGGATGACTTTTTTATTCAAAGCGTATGAATACAGGCTCTTTTCGTCTTTCTCCTGTATGTCTTTCAAAATTGTCTCATAATAAACATTTTCCGCGGGTATATACATTAAAGCAAAATCATAGGTGCCCTCGTCGGGCAAGATATATTTGGAAGAAATCTCCTCTATTCTGTTCTGCACGTCGCGCACAAATTGTCGGCGATTAACCTTTTTATCGTCCTCATCCTGCGACTCTATCATCCTGTTAAAACTCTCCAGCGGAAATTTAGCATCAATCGCGACAAGGCTGCTGCCTATTCTTATTACCGCGTCGGCCTTGGTGCCGTTTTTAAAAGGGTACTGCACGTCAAACAAATCCCTGGGCATAATCTGCGAAAGAAGGTTCTCCAGGGAAAACTCGCCCACGCCGCCTCTAAACTTCGGCGCCCTGAATAAATCCTGTAGGCTGGAAATATCTTTGGAAACTTCCAAGACCTGCTTGTAGGTTTCTTCCATTTTCGTCAGACTTTTTTCTACGTCTGAAATCTTGTTTAACCTCTGCGTGATGTCCTGCTGGGTCTTGATAAGAGTATCCGTATTATCTTTGAGCCGCTCGTTTAACTGCTGGTTAATCGCTACAAATTGGGAATTGACTTGGGAGGACAACTTAAAAATCAGGGACATAATAAACGCTATTCCCAGAACCAAAAGGATTATAGTTAGCATCAATATCGTTATCATAGTTATTATTGGTATCTAGTTATTATATTACTTTTATACGAGAAGCGCAAATAGGAATAAGGAAACCGCTTAAGGCTGGTAAAATCAACTTATCAAGGCAGATATTCCTCTTTTATGCGCCGCAGGCTTCTGAAGACATTGGTTTTGAAATCAGGCGACATCTTTTCCATTTGCTGTATTAGCTTAGCCGCCTGGCTGCGTTGGGTTTTGCCCGAATTAGGGCAATTGCTATGCAGTTTGGGAAAGTTATTATCGCGCGCAAAACGACGGCACTCCCTCTCCTCTACGTATGCCAGCGGCCTTATAATTACGATTTTCCCTTTAAACAACTCCTGGCGCGGCGATATAGCGCTTATCTCTCCGTTAAAAATAAGATTCAAGAAAAACGTCTCAATAATATCATCCTTGTGGTGGCCTAAGGCAACCTTGTTGCAGCCTAATTCATCAGCAGCCTCAAAAAGTACTTTACGGCGGTTCCAGGCGCACCAAAAACAATTAGCCTTCCTGTCTTTTTCATTCTTAACAATATTTATCTTTTTGATATGATATTCGCAGCCGCTATCCTTAAGGTATTTTTCCAATGCCTTTCGGTAAGCGCTGCCGTAACCCATATCAACATACACAACGACCAGTTCGTATTTTATGGGCACGAACGAACGCCGCTGCTCCAGGATTTTGAGCAGCGTGAGGCTATCCTTGCCGCCTGAGACAGCGACTAAAATCCTGTCGCCGTCTTCAAGCATCTTGTAATCCATAATCGCCTTGCCCACTTTCTTGGAGAGAAAATAGGCAAACTTTCCTGATTGTGCCTTCTGCATTACACTCTTCCCCGTGTTCATCCCTCGACTTTGCTCAGGAGCCCTTCGAGGGCATGCTGAGCTAAGTCGAAGGGCACGCTGGGTATCATTTTCTATTGTCAGTGCTAAACATTCACCACGCACCTGCCTGACGGCAATCAGATGAGCGTGGGGTTATTATCATAATGCTAATTCGACCTTGTCGCCGATATCTGCGTCGAGCTTATCTTTGGCGCTTCCTAAATTTACGGCGATTTCCAGGAACCCGCTGCTACCCCAGACCGCAAGCGGCCTGTTCGGCTTCGCTGAAGCATAACTTTTCTTTATGCCTTTTATCGTCCTGCCTTTTATTTTTACGGTAGGATTCTTGATTTTATGCTTTAAATCCTGGCTGATGCTGGTAAAAAGGTTGCCGAACCTGTCGATATAAATAACCTCGGCAATTATAGAATGCTGTTTTATTTTTGGCTTGGGGAGTTTTATCTTTTTGTAGTCCTTAATCCCTTTGCCGAATAACTGATAACTTATATCCTTGGATATATAAGCGGCAACAGGCGCAAAAATATCACGGCCATGAAAAGTATCGGATAAAGGCGCAAGATGAAACTCATAGTTATTAAGATAGACTATCCCTTCTATCTTTTCCCCTTCTAACGCCAGGCTTAAAACCCCGTTGTCAGGGCCGATAAAATAATAATCTTTTGTCTTTACGAGAATCGGCAGCCTCCCGGAACCCACTCCTGGATCAATGACTACAACATGGACGGTATTTCTGGGGAAAAATTTATAGGAAGTCTTCAGGGTAATGGCTGCGCCCATAATATCCTGCGGTGCTATCTCATGGCATATATCCACGATGCGCGCTGCGGGGTTAATTCCGAATATCACCCCTTTCATAACGCCCACAAAATTATCCTTAAAGCCGAAATCGGTCATCAATGTAATTATATGCATAATAGCTCCTACCTGTATCTTATAGTTTCTACTGCAACTACGCTGAATAAAATAATATTAAAGATGCTGAATACCTTAAAAACAATATCCACTGACGTCAGGGCGGACGGCAGCATAAGGACAAAACAAATCCAGACCCCGAATACCCAAAATAGGCTGATATCTTTGGAGGATTTTCTCCGTTCAATCCTGGCAATCAAAGGTATATTCCAGAAAGGCAAGGCAATGGCGGCAATAATCCCTATTATCTTAATCATCTAATTTTCCTAAACTTCTTGTAATCTTCGAATACGTCATTATGGTCAAAAGCGAGCCTGAGTTTTGAAATATCTTTCAACGCAACTACTTTTATATTCTGCGCGTCATCGCCTGCCCTGGGTTTGCCTTTTGCCTTTGCCGTAAATACGGTGGTTATGGTATGGAAACGCGGGTCGCGCCGCGGCTGGGAATAAGTATGCATTTGTTTTAAATCATAAATATCCAATCCTGTTTCTTCCTCTGCCTCCCGTCGGGCGCAATGCTCCAGCGTTTCGCCGTAATCGACAAAACCGCCCGGAATAGCCCAGCCAAAAGGAGGGTTGGAACGCTCAATTAAAACAACTCCGTTTTTTAATTCAATAATTATATCCACGGTAATAAATGGGCCCTGCGATAATTTATATTGTATATAATCCAAATAACTCATAACTATTTTCTTAAAAATATCATAAGTTAGCTTATCATATAAGACAAAAATTATTCTACTTAGGCAAGATTCGTCGTATTTTGCGTGCCTTAATACTTCCTGCGCCATAATTTTTGCCGTTGCCTTAACAGGAAACTCGTTCCTGCTGTAATCTAATGCAGGAAACACAATCGATTTCAACTTGAGGCGCTTGGCTAATTGCAGACTATTCCTGACCGCGCTGCGTATTATCGCTTCATTAGCATTAAAATCTTTAGTCATTGCCGCGGCATAGATAATATATTTGATATAAGGATTGCGAACCTTTTTAGAAACGGCGCTGCCGGCCTTAACAGACTTGCTATCGATAAAACTGACAATTGCATCCGCTTTTACGCAGGCAATATTGCCTTTGGCAACTTTTAATTCTATGTTGTTTATTCTCATAGCTCTATCTATCGGCTTTTTTATTTATATTTAGCGGCAACCCGCCTAGCCAGCCTTAATGCCTCCTCTTTTGTCTTTACTTTTCCCTCTGCCTGGGACTCTTCCACTTCTTCCAATATCTTTTTAAATAACGGCGAGGGCTCTATCTTTAATTTCTTTATCAAATCATCTCCATTAATCAAACGCACGAACTTCTTTTCTTTCTTTCTTCTGAAATACTCTTTTATTAAATCAAAGGCGACTTTTTCATGCTGAAGCCGCGACTTCAAGGAAGACAGCGGTCCGCGCGTAGCCCTCTGGTCGGATATAGATAACAAAAGTATGCTCAGCGCCTCGCCTGCGCTGTCGCGGAAATACCTGAACTTTGCCCGCTCAGTAACGTTTTTATTATCTGCCAGATAGCCCGGCCGAAGGTGCCAAAAAATCATAGTGTCTATGGCGAATTTCTCCTTCGTGGAAAGCTTCAGCCTGTCTGAAATCGCCTCGGAAATTTCCTTGCCTATCCTCTCGTGCCCATGGAAACGCGTCTTTCCTTCCTTTATGCGAAGCGCCTTGGGCTTGCCTATATCATGCAAAAGGCAGACCAGTTTTATTAACTGCCTCCTGCTTCTTTCCCCTGAAATGTTTTCGTCCAAATAAGAATTTAATTCCTTGTCAGATTTTAACTCCCCGAATAATTTCTCAAGCTGCTTCAAGGTTTCCAGGGAATGTTCCCAGACATCCAGATGATGATAGGGACCTTGTTTTATACTGCGCATCAATTCTATCTGCGGTATAACGCAAGATAAAATCCCGTTATCATCCAATAGCCTGATATATTTCGCGGCTTCATCAGTTCCTAAAATCTTAAACAGCTCATCGCGCACGCGCTCTCCAGCAACATCCATAAGTTTCTTTCTGGATTTCTTTGCCAACGCCAGCGTCTTATTTTCTATTTTGAATTTTAATATGGCGGATAGACTGAAAACGCGAAGTATCCTCAGATAATCGTCCTGGAACGACTTTAATGAAGTCATCCTTATTACGCCTTTCTTTAAATCTTCGAGCGCGCCGTAGCAGTCAATTAACGATTTACGTATATCCTTGGCCGCTGGCAATTTTAAAGCCAGAGTATTAATGGTAAAATCGCGGTGGAGAAGGTCATCTTTTAAATCCCTGCCGCGGAAATCCGTAAAATCCAGCGTGTAGCCTTTGTAAATTACCCTGGCGCAGCCGTGCTCTCTATCTAAAACAACAAATCCGCTTTTTGTCTCCCTGGCAAATGCCCTTGCCAGGCCAATCGCGTCTTTATCGACGGCGAAATCCAAATCCAGTTTTTCTTTTTTTCTGTCGACTATGACATCGCGCAAAAACCCGCCTACAAGATAAATCTGGCTCTTCCTCTTCCTGCTTAGAGAAATAATCTGCAGGATAAATTTTTCCTTTAATATTTCCTCAAGATATTTCATGTGGCCTTTTTAAAGAATATGAAGCTTTGCCGTATCGCTTATTAAATCCAAAATAACAACGCTGGACTTGCCGCTTAGCCACCCGCCGCACTCCCCGGGATTGATAAGCCAGCACTTGCCGCATTTTTCCAGGCTGGGCTTGTGGCTATGGCCGTAAATCACTATATCGTACTTTGAAAAATCTATATTTTTATTGGATATGTCGTGGATTAACAATATTTTCCTGCCGAATTTTTCCAATTCCAGCTGGCGGCTATTTATCTTGCCTTTTGATTTATCTGTGATGCCTTCTTTTTCTCCGTCGTTATTGCCGAAAACGCCCGCATATTCACACTTTAAATTATTCTCAATCATATCCACGGAGAATGGCGCTATGTAATCTCCGGCGTGCAGAACTAAACTTGTATTTTTTTTATTAAATAAGGCTATGGCTTTCTTCAGTTTGGGAAGATTATCGTGGCTATCTGAAATTATCCCTAAAATCATTGTTGCGGAGGACTGAACATCTCGGAGTTCTTAAGGACTTCCTCTTCCACAAAAATAGGGGATTTGGTCCTTACCGCCAAAGCGATGCTGTCCGAAGGGCGGGCATCTATGTTTTTAATCTGTTTGTCTTTAGTGGCCAAAACTATCTTGGCATGAAAGGTATTCTCCAGTATTTTGTCTATCACAATCTTATCCACCTTTGCGCCCAAGCCTTCAATCAAGCTCTTAAGCAAATCATGCGTCAAGGGCCTCGGAGGAGTCGTCCCGCCCACTTCCATCTTTATGGCAATAGCCTCAAGAAGCCCAATCACTATAGGCAGCATACGCGAGCCGTTCTTTTCCTTTAGGACAATTACCTGCTCCTGCCTTTTTTCGTCGATGATAATTTTGTTTAGTTCTACCTCTATCATAATGTTTCCTTATTTATTCCTCTGAAGCATTCCTTTCAGCTCTTCCATAAACTGTTTTACGTCTTTAAACTGCCTGTATACCGAAGCAAACCTTACATAAGCGACATCGTCTAACTCGGCAAGTTTCGCCATGACAATCTCGCCGATATCAAAGGCATTGACTTCCTTCTCGTATTTCTTGTATATGAGGCGCTCTACGGACGTAGCCACTGCTTCCATCTTTTCCAGGCTGACCGGCCTCTTCTCGCAGGCCTTTACAATCCCTGCGAGGATTTTCTGCCTGTCGAACTGTTCGCGGCGGCCGTCTTTTTTCTTAACCAATAAAGATATGCCTTCCATATACTCGTGAGTGGTGTAGCGCCTTTTGCACTTCAAACACTCACGCCGCCTGCGGATGGATTTGCCGTCGCCCGACAAGCGCGAATCCACAACTTTATCATTTTTATAACCGCATGAAGGGCACTTCATTTTAGCAACTAGTAAAAGAGTAACTAGTAAATCGTAACTAGCAAATCAGCCCTCTTAAAACAATTGCCGATTACTAATTGCTGATTACGAGTTACGTTTTTATTATCCTGATATTTATCCCGGCTTCTTTCAAGAAGTCTTTTGCCATTTTATCCGGATAACCATCGGCCACTACTATTTCTTGTATGCCGGCGTTGATGAGCATCTTGGCGCAAATCGAACACGGCTGGTTAGTGCAATAAAGGACGCTGTCTTTGACCGAAATGCCGTAAAGGGCAGCCTGCAGAAGCACGTTCTGTTCTGCGTGCAAACCCCGGCAAAGCTCGTGGCGTTCTCCGGAAGGGATATTAAGCTTATCCCTCAGACAGCCTACTTCATCGCAATGGCTGATGTTGGACGGCGTGCCGTTATATCCCGTGGCCAAAATACGCCTGTTCTTGACGATTATAGCGCCCACTTTTCTGCGCAGACATGTTGAGCGCGTAGAAATAAGGCGGGCTATATCTATAAAATATTTATCCCAGCTCGGACGTTTAACTTTCTTGCTTTTTCTCATTCTTTCCATAATTGAGGGTATAAAGGAAACTCTTCGGTTAATTTGTCTACTTCTCCTGCTACTGATTTTACCTCTGCTTCTTTGTTGACGGAAACAACCACCCTGTCTATCAAAGAAGCGATAATCTCCATTTGTTTTGTCCTCATCCCGCGCGTAGTCACAGCCGGCGTGCCCAAACGCAGTCCGCTGGTTACCGCAGGGCTCTCTTTATCAAAAGGCACGAGATTCTTGTTAACTGTTATGCGGGCTTTATCCAGCCACGAAGAAGCATCTTTGCCTGTGATTTTTTTATTGCTTAAGTTGACTAATAAAAGGTGCGTATCTGTGCCGCCTGCGACTATCTTATAGCCCAATTTATTTAAAGACTGCGCTAATGCCTTTGCGTTCTCGACTACCTGCTTCTGGTATATTTTAAACCTCTCGCTCATCGCCTCTTTTAACCCCACAGCCTTTGCGGCAATAACATGCATCAAAGGGCCGCCCTGTATGCCGGGAAATATTATGCTGTCTATCTTTTTGGCGTGTTCTTTTTTACAAAGGATGACTCCGCCGCGCGGGCCGCGCATGGTCTTATGCGTCGTCAAAGTTACAAAATCCGCGTATGGCATCGGAGAAGGATGCAGCCCTGCCGCAATCAGACCAGCAATGTGCGCCATATCCACCATAAGGTAAGCGCCCACAGAATCAGCTATAACCTTAAACTTCTTGAAATCGATGGCGCGCGGATAGGCTGAGGCGCCTGCCAAAATTAATTTTGGCTTATGTTTTTTGGCAAGCTGCTCGATTTCGCCATAATCAAGCATCTCTGTATCTTTATTCACTCCATAATAAATAAAATTATAAAACATCCCGGAGAAATTATGAGGCAAGCCATGCGACAAGTGCCCTCCGCAAGCCAAATCCATCGCCAGAACCGTATCGCCTTGTTTTAACGCGGCGAAATAAACAGCCATGTTGGCTTGCGTGCCGGAATGCGGCTGCACATTGGCATGCTCTGCATTAAACAGCTTCTTCGCTCTCTGGATGGCCAATGCTTCGGCGCCGTCGACATTCTCGCATCCTCCATACCACCTGGCGCTGGGATAGCCTTCGGCATACTTATTCGTCAACACAGAACCCTGCGCCTCCAAGACCGCCAGTGAAACGAAATTCTCGCTGGCTATCAATTCGATATTGCGGTGCTGACGCAAAACCTCTTTCTTAATAATTTCAAAAATCTCCGGATCTGTTTCTTCCAAATAACTATGCTCACACATATTTCTCAATCCTTTCTATCTGTTTTACCCTGCGTGCATGCCTGCCGCCTTCAAATTTTGTCTTCAGCCAGACATTTATGATATCTTTTGCCTTAGCAATGTCGGCAAATAACGCGCCCAATACTAAAACATTAGAATCATTATGCCTGCGCGACAATTCGGCAGCCTTTATATTGTAACATAAAGCTGCCCGGATGCCCTTTACTTTATTGGCAGCGATGGAATTGCCGATGCCGGTCTTGCATACTAAAATCCCTTTATCAGCCTTTTTCTTTGCCACCGACTTCGCCACTTCATAAGCAATCAAAGGATAATCGCAGGACTCCGGAGAATCGGTCCCGAAATCCAATATCTCAAAACCTTTCTTTCTAAGAAACGCTACAATTTTTTCTTTTAACTGGAAACCGCCATGGTCCGAACCAATGGATATTTTCATCACTAAACCTCCATAATTGCTACACTAAATCTACTAATCTCTCGACAGCACTTTTTATATCAGCGAAAACCTTTTTGTAGATTTCCAAACCTCTACCGATAGGATCTTCTATCTCTAAATTCTCGCTTTTAACCTTGCTGAACTCTTTTAGAAGATATATTCTGTTTTTCAAAAAACTGTAGCTATCCGATAAATTCTCTTCCTGAAAACGCTCCATTACCAGAATCAAATCGCTTCTTTTAAGCATATCTTCTGTGGCGCGCTGCGAAGCATGTTTGGATACGTCTATTCCTTCTTCCTGCAGCAATTGCTTGGTCTCCAAGGAAGCTGATGTGCCTGCCTGGGCAGTAACGCCGGCAGAAAATACCTCTATGTCGCTGCGGCCTTTTCCCTTGAGCATTTTTTCAAAAAGCGACTTTGCCATAACCGAACGGCAGGAATTCCCCGTGCAAACAAAAAGCACTCTCTTTTTTGAACCGACCTGCTGAATTAATCCTTCCTCAATGTAACCTTTACGCAATACCTTGAAAGGCAAACTACGGCCATCCACCACCGTAGAAGGCACGCCTAATTCAGTCTTGCCTGCGTCCAATATAAGCTCTACTTTGCCGTCTAAATCCTTAATAACCATTTCGGCGGATACAGGGTCTCCTGCCCCTGATAAATTAGCTGAGGGACAAGCTATAGGAAAACCTGCCTTCTTTACGATTCCAAGAGCCGTCTCTGACTTTGGCATACGCAAGCCAACTGTCGACGATTCTTTATCTTTCAGAATAATTGTCAAAGGTCCAGGCCAAAATTTGTCAACCAGCCTGTATGCCGCAGGCAGAATATCTACGGCGAAATTATCTATATTCCTTACATCATCCAGAAGCAGTGTGAAATTTTTATCATTAGGCCTCTTCTTAACGCGGTATAATTTTTCAACGACTTTTTTATTTAACGAATTGGCCCCCAATCCATAAACGGTCTCCGTAGGAAAAGCTACCAAGCCGCCTTTTTTCAATACGCTTATGGCCTCATCTATATCTTTCTGCTGCGGATTATTATTATCTATTTTGATTACGCGCGTGCGCATTAAATCTTAATCTTGGTTTTTCTTACCTTAGCTGCCATATCCTTTTTATACTTCGCTAATTTCGCCTTAATACTTTTATCCTGCAAGGCGAGAATTTCTAAAGCGAATATGGCGGCATTTCTTGCGCCCCAACTGCCTATAGACATACAGCCTACGGGTATTCCCGGAGGCATCTGCACGGTAGAAAGCAGCGAATCCAATCCTTTTAACGATTTGGTTTCTATCGGAATGCCTACTACAGGCAAAGAAGTATGCGAGGCGATAACGCCTGCTAATGCAGCCGCGCCGCCCGCAGCGGCAATCACAACCCTAAAACTCCTTTTTTCCAGCGTGTTTATATATGTCATCAGCTCTTTGGGCGTCCTGTGCGCCGAAAGAACCTTCATTTCAAAATCAACTCCGAATTTTTCCAATGTAATGGCGGTATGCTTTACAATATCTAAATCAGATTCACTGCCCATAATTATCGCAATCTTCGGCATATCTACCTCCTTCAATGACGACATAGGTTATGGAACGTAGTAAACATAACTTATTCGTCGGAATTGAACCCTTGACATCTCCCTTTATAAATTTATTTAGGCAAATGTCAAGGGTCAAATTCAGACACACAACTTACGTTTGCTTCGCTCCATAAGTTGTGTCTTCATTTTATTGCCCTTGCCCCTATATCGCTGCGAAAATGCATGCCTTCAAAATTAATCTTTCCTACTGCCTGGTATGATTTTTTTATCGCCTCTTGTATATTTTTGCCTAAAGCGGTAACTCCCAAAACCCTTCCGCCGCTGGTCAATATTTTTGTATCGGATGATTTTGTGCCGGCGTGAAAAACAAAAACATCTTTTCTATTATTAAACTCATCCAGCCCGGTGATTTCTTTTCCTTTGTCATATTTACCGGGATAACCGCCGGAGCTCAACACTACGCAGACGCAACTTTGTTTTAACCAATTAAGCTTTATATTATTTAGCTCCCCGTTTATAACTGCCTGCATCACCTCTACCAAATCGCTGTTTAGGCGCGGCAGGATTGCCTGGGTCTCGGGGTCGCCGAACCTGACGTTAAATTCCAATACTTTTGGCCCGTCTTTTGTAACCATAATCCCGGCATAGAGCACGCCTTTATAAGGAGAGCCGATTTTTATCATTTCTTTCACAACAGGTTTTATGACGGTCTTTAAAATTTCTTTCATCAGCCTGTCTGAAACTATAGGGGCGGGCGAATACGCCCCCATGCCTCCTGTGTTCGGGCCCTGGTCATTGTCAAATACGCGTTTATGGTCCTGCGAGGAAGCCAGCGGCAGGAAATTTTCTCCGTCGCAAAGGACAAGGATAGAAGCCTCTTCTCCTTCAAGGCATTCTTCAATTATAATTCTGCTTCCGGATTCGCCAAAAATCTTATCCTCCATAATAGACGCCACAGCAGCCAGCGCCTCCTGCTCGGTCTTGGCGATAATAACGCCTTTGCCCTGGGCAAGCCCGTCCGCCTTGATTACCAAGGGGACACCTCTTCTTTTTATATAATCTTTTGCCTGCTGGGGGTCGTCAAAAATCTCACAGCCCGCTGTAGGCACTCCTGCCTTAAGCATAATTTGTTTTGCGAATACCTTGCTCGCTTCAAGCCGCGCTGCCAAGGCAACAGGCCCAAAAATCTTCAAATTCTCCTTCTCAAATTCATCCACAACGCCCTTTACCAGAGGCGACTCAGAACCTACAACAGCCAAATCTATATTGTTATCCTTGGCGAAAGCAACCAGTTCATTTACATCGGTCGGGTCTATATCAACGCACTTTGCCAATTGCGCAATGCCGGCATTGCCCGGTATGGCAAAAATTTCCGTTACGTGCTTTGACTGTGCGATTTTCCATGTCAAAGCATGCTCCCTGCCGCCTGAACCAATAATCAACACTCTCATTGGATAACCACCTTTTTATCGCCTTTTATGACTTTCCCGATGCTCCACACCTTTAATCCTAAACGCGAGAATTCTTCAATCGTTTTCTCCGCTAAAGAATTATCCACTACCACCACCATTCCCACACCCATATTAAAAGTATGAAACATTTCTTTATCTTCGATATTGCCTTTGTTCTGTATAAGCTTGAATATGTCGGGAATGCGCCACGAGCCTTTTTGTATCTGGAAATTTGTTCCCTTAGGTATTATGCGTTTCATCTTTTCGTAAAAAGCCCCGCCGGTAATATGGGCAATCCCCTTTAATTCTATGCCCGAATTTTTCAATAAACTCAACACCGGCTTTACATATATCCGCGTAGGCTTAAGCAGCTCCTTAGAATATAAAATCAGCTCTTTCTTTTCCAGAACTTTCCTTACCAAGGAAAAACCGTTGGAA
>Ga0172371_10006675_pt1 | contig 16698 bp, 14 predicted proteins | sample Lak12m_FD_114543 | JGI IMG/M metagenome (GOLD analysis project Ga0172371, IMG submission 114543) | Freshwater microbial communities from Kabuno Bay, South-Kivu, Congo - kab_022012_12m | ecosystem: Environmental > Aquatic > Freshwater > Lake | place: Democratic Republic of the Congo: South-Kivu...
ATCGAGGATTAGGCCGGAATCGTAGCACGATCAGAGCATCCTCAGTTGTCTTCCGCCCTCACCCCGACCCTCTCCCAGAGGGAGAGGGCGGCATGGGGAGCCGCTGTACGAATTCCCTCTCCCAAAGGGAGAGGGATAGGGTGAGGGAAAATCGTGGCACGATGTACCATTAATAGAGAATTCTGAGACAGTTTCAGATGCCGGTCCCCACTGCAGGATGCCCGTCCTACCAAATCCTCTTTCTTTTCGCGATTGCTTTTGAGAACCCCTATACGCGCACCGAGATGCGCTGAGGATGTCAAATTTCGTCAGTGAATAGTCGCCGCAAAATCCAATACTTAAAAGGGCTACGACGCTAATGTGACATTTTTCGACCATGTTTGCGTCGGATTCCGGAATATCCGGGTCGGCGCAAACGTGATAACATCTGAATTTCACACGACAAGCGTTTTGGAACAATTCTTGCTTCCCTGGCAGCCGGCATCTTAAACAACGATAGGATATGAGTCGTAGAGATAGAACAACCAAACAGAGAAAGGAGTTCGTAATGTTAGGAAAGATGAAGAATGCGAAGGGTTTCACCCTGATCGAGTTGATGGTTGTGGTCGCGATTATCGGAATCATTCTCGCGATCGCCATCCCTTACTATGTTTCATACAAGAGGGCCTCGTGCGACAGAAACGCGAACGCGGACATATCTCGGCTCGGCGCTGCAGCAGAAAGGCTGGGGAATGAATTGGTGGACCTGAACGGGAACTTCCAGTCCACTCTTAGCCTTCCCGGTTTCAACATGATTTATTTCAAGGGTGACTTCTATGGCTGGGGCGGCACCAGCGCCAAGTGTGACGTCGTAATGTCCTGGGTGAGAGACTCCGGCGACGCTGACGGCAACCGCGCGCTTGCAATGGCTTGTGCGCAAAAAGGTAGCGTTCCAACATCTGGCGAGCCAACTCATCGCTACCTATACATCGTGAACCTGGGCGGAGGCCGGGACGTTAAGGCGGAAGTGGGAGCCTGTGTGGCCGGCGATGCGCCGAGTTTCCCGAACAATGCAGGCCTGGCGGCCGCCACTTGGCCCAATCTCACTTCATACGCCGGCAGTGCTGACTGCTACAACGAAAGCATGCTTAATGCGGCCACCGGCGGTACGGACCTCGCTCTCAAGTCCATGACGGCTACGACGTGCAAGTAATGACAGACTTATCCTGATCGGATAGAACTCTAGAAACCGGGCCTTCTGTATGAACAGAAGGCCCGGTTTGTTTGATCGAGAAAGCGAACGTGAACCGGCAATTAACGTCACTTTGTGTTCAAAGAAGTGACATGCGCTTGGTAGGGTGGCGCCTGCGCCCAGGGGTGGGCAGACACGCAGGTCTGCCCCTACAGACGTTGGTGTCCTAGTATTGGAAACCCGTCAAAAACCTTGAGGAACGCCTCACTCTGCAAGCAATGCCTTTAGTTCCTTGTTCAACTCGGGCACCACTTTGAAAAGATCGCCTACAATACCGTAATCCGCTTTGGTGAAGATCGGCGCTTCCGTATCCTTGTTGATCGCGACAATTACTTTGGACGAGCCCATGCCTGCAAGGTGCTGTATCGATCCTGATATTCCACACGCTATGTATAGATTGGGTGTAACCGTTTTGCCGGTCTGGCCCACCTGATCGGAATGGGGCCGCCAACCTGCGTCCACGGCTGCTCTTGATGCGCCAACTGCCGCCTTGGAGCCGAAAATCTTGACAGTTTCCTCAATTAACGCGTAATCCGGGCCGCCCATGCCGCGTCCGCCGGAAACGATAATTTCCGCCTCAGTCAGATCCACCTTGCCGCTTGTGTCAAGGTTAAGGTCTTTCGTTACATACGTGGGCCGGCCATTATCTACTGAGAATGAAACCTTTTCGACTTTTCCCTCCTTGGGATTTTCAACGACCTCAAGAACGTTGGGCCGGGCCGTGGCCATTTGCGGGGATCCCAAAGCCACCCAATCCGTGTAACACTTGCCGGCGTACATGGGTCGCCTGGCGACGAGCTTCGAGCCGTCCAATTGGAACGATATGCAATCCGAGATATTCGCAACCCCGAGCTTCGCCGCGGTACGCGGAGCGAGGTCCTTCCCTTGCATGGTGTGACTTATCAGGACTATTTCAGGCTTCTTTTCTCCGATCACGTGGGCCAACGCCTGTGCAAAGTACTCGGAGTTGTAGCTCTCCAGCTCCGGAGCTTCCACAACGCAGACCGAGTCCACTCCGCAGCGAGCCAGATCCGGGGCAAAGGTTTCGGCTTGCGGTCCAATAAGCACGGCGGTAACATCTCCGCCCAGGCTATCCGCTAATTTGCGCCCCTCGCTCGCTAACTCTAGAGCCGTTTTTTTGAGTTTACCGGCTTTGATTTCGCCATATATCATAACTTTTGACATATTATCGACCTCCGAAGGTGAAGATTGTCAGCATTCAGGTAAGTGCGGGGAGTCAGATCACTTTCGCCTCGTTTCGCAGGGCTTGAACCACCGTTTTTGCCGCTTCGTCCGGTTCCATTCCTTCAAATTTTTTCCCGGCCTGGCGTTCCTGCGGCATGGAGTACGACCGGGATTCGAGCTTTGGTTCCAAGCTAATTCCGAGATCCGCAAGGGACTTCCTGTCGATGGGCTTCTTCTTGGCCTTCATAATACCCGGCAATGAGGCGTACCGGGGCTCATTAAGCCCTTTCTGGGCTGTCAACACGCATGGAAGCGGAACTTCGAGCGTTTCTTTGCCGCCCTCTATGTCTCTTTCCACCACCGCGCTCTTCTTGTCCGCAGCTACTTCCACTCTCGTCACCAAGGTTACCTGCGGAATTTGCAGAAACTCTGCGAGCATTGCTCCGGCTGCCGCGAAGTCATCATCGATTGCCCGGTGTCCGCAGAAGATGATGTCATAATCAATGGCCTTGGCCGCGGCCGCCAAAGTCTGGGCTACGGCGCATGGATCGGCCTGTATCAGGGATTCCTCAGCCACCTGTACTCCACGATCCGCGCCCATGGCCAGCGCCGTACGGATTGCTTCAGTAATGCGGTCCGGACCGAGACCAAGTATAACCACTTCTCCCTCTTTGAATTTTTCTTTCAGCCGGAGAGCTTCTTCCACACTGAACTCATCATAGGGGTTGATGATGTACTTTATTCCTTCAGTCACGATTCCGGTTCCTTCAGGATTTACTTTGATCTGGGTTTCCGTATCAGGAACTTGTTTTAAGCAAACGAGCGATTTCACTTATAATCCTCCTTTCGCTCCGTATAGCCCCGGGAAGCGCCGAGCGCTATTGCCGTCATATGAAGTGGGACCCGGATCGCCCCGTCAAGACGACAAGAAACTCAGCATCTCAAGAAATGGTCCTTTCCCAGGGTTCTGAGAAAGCCTGCCTGTAAAGCCACGCTTTAAGTTCAGATTGCGCTGCCAGTTTAGATGTGGTTGATTCATCAGTCAAGAAAAAATAAAAGAAAACCGTATACATTCAATTACGCGGGGCGGGCGGTTCTGTCATTGCAATGAGGGGGATGGGCCACTGGCGTCTCGCCCGTCTATTAGAGATGACCGGCAAGATGAAACTGTCTCAGAATTCCGGATCCTAGCACAATAGTGGTACTCTGGGTGGCCCGGAGGCTACTGCCTCCGGACGCCGGAGGCGCAAGAGGTTCCGAACCTGGAACTCAAAAGACCACAAAGTGTCATGCTGAGCCGTTTTGTGAAGTTTGACCTCCTGTCGCTTTGCGACCCGGACGTATAACGTCCGGGCCACCCTCTGCTTCACCGTGCCAGGATTGCCGCCGTGAGGAGAATTCTGAGACAGTGTCAGATGCCGGTCCCACCGCAATTCCCGAGGCTGGGGGATTGCTTCGCTCCGCTCGCAATGACAGTCATTAACCACGCCAATCATAATCTTTGGAGTCTTGTCGAAGTCTTTTGCCGTCTCAGCGGTCACTGCGCGCTCTGCGGCGAATTATGGAAGTTGATCACACGGCTGCCTATTTATTCTTGATTTTGCTTTCCAGGTCAAGGATTTCGTCGTTGAGGCGCTTCCGAGCGCCGTCGTTCCTTTCCAGCCTGAAGGCCGCGCGGAACCACCGCAAAGCTTTGGTAGGCTCTCCCTTTTGCCTATGAATGAATCCGAGATGCCGCATGGCCATCAAATTGTCCGGATCCTGGGCCAGAATGTCGGTCAAATCCTTGATTGCAGCGTCGTAACGGCCCAACTGCTCAGCAATGTAGGCCCGATTACCCAGGGCCTGGATCATACGCGGATTGATTTGAATAATGCGGTCAAGATCAGGTAAAGCCTGGTCCTGTTCTCCGATATCGAAGAAAAGCGCTGCCCGATTGATCAGAGCCGAAGTGTCGGTTGAGTCCAAAGTGATGGCTCGGTTCATATCCTTGAGGGCTTTGGAGAAATCACCTTGAAGACGATAAACCATTGCCCTCGCGAGGTAGGCGCCCGCCAATCCGGACTCCAGTTTGATGGCCTTGTCTAAGTCCTGAGCCGCTCTATCCAGACGGCCCTGCAAAAGGTAGACCTTGCCCCGATTAAACAGAGCGGGAGCATATTGGTGCGACAATCTTAGGCTCTTTTCAAATAGCGCCAAAGCAGGTTCAAACTCTCCTTTGTTAGCTTTTGCTATCCCCTGTAGTGTCAAATCGTGGGCCTGAGCCTCAGTGGCTTGAGGAGATTCCTTGGCCCATCCTACAGTGGCAGGAAGGGAGCAGAGAGAGAAAACCAGCAACGCAACTATGTCAATGTGTAATCTTGTCATAATCTTCATGGATGTCGCCGGGCAGTGGCATCTGTGCGATTTGGGGCATGTGCGCTGGAAGCACGCGTCCCTTTCGTAAAGAATGCAAAAAAATCCTTAGTATATCCGTCTTCGTACCGGTTTAAGGTGTATTTAGACTGTTCAGGCGAAAGCTTCAGCTTCGTGACCAGGTTCCCGAAAGAATCACGGATATAGAGGTTTCCCACTATATTATCCGGATTCGCGTCCGCGTGCATACCGCGCTCGCACCCAGCCAACACCAAAGCCTTCGCTAAGTCCTTGCTTCCGATGTGATGCCCGATGGCAAAGACCAGATTCCCGTCCTTCCGGATACCAAATGCGCTCCTGTGGGCAACGAACCAGAAATGCTGCCCATCCAGATTCTTGCCTCCACCACCCAGCAAGAAACCCAGGCCGATTTCCGCGTCCTGCTTGCGCCCGCCTTTCACAATCGATTGAACCACCATCCCATTCTTCACAATCAGATGCTGGAGTTGCCGGGCGTCTCGGACAGCTTTAATCGGGATTTCCGGACTCCACTCTCTGATATCGATGGATCCGTCTTTATAGACGATCAAGGTGGCCATACCATCGACCATAGGATAAAGCGCCTTACCTCGGAAAATGGCGCCTGCCCCTTTTGAATGTCGCTGCATCCATAGGGCGTTGGTGATCGCCAGAATACGAGGCCGCAGTTCCGGCTCAACTTCAGAAAGAGCCAGAGAAGCCGCTGGTTCGTGTTTTCCGACATAGTACTGCATGAAAGCCTTGGACATGTCCACCACCATCATGAATACTATGGCATTGGGAAAATCCACGCTGGGCCGATAGAACGTCTTATACACAATTGGCCTGCCCAGCGGATCTCTCGGAGAGCCCGAAGACTCCCATACCCCTTCTCCCGGCATTCCAGGAGAAGTATAAAGAGGTTTTATGTCATCAAGTCGGAGTTGTTCGAGGGGGTCACGCGCCAGCAAATGAAACTCCCCCGTGTCGGGAAGCATCACGGTTGGCGTCTGAGCCTGCCCCTTACCTGACTCCGCCGGGTCCTTCATGTCGAGCGACTTGGTCGGCGGTGGATACAGCGTTATGCGCGAGTTTTCCTTTGGGCCTTTAGCTATTTGTTGGGGGTTTTCATCAATCAGCGCTGAGCGAGTGATATCGGGAATGTAGCGCTCGAAATTCGTGCGCTCCTGAGCTTTAGCATCCCATGTCGTCAACGCGGAAAAATGTACCAGGGCCGTCATTACGGCCAATTTAATGCCTATTTGCACCTCTACCACCCTCAAAATAAAATCACAAAAAAGGCTCCAAACAAAATTAGTTCTGTAATTCGATCACTTATACTCCAAAATACACTAAATTTCAATAGGAATCCAACCTGCCATCGCTGAAAACGCTCCCGACCCATTTCGCGTAAGCCGTTCGACAATGATGAGCTTGTTATTCGCTTCTCGGATGGCAGGATTTCTCATGCGTCATGTACGACAGCCCGCCACCCGGTAATATAGAGATTGTCGTTTCGTCGCCTAAAGCGCAATCCTTAGTTTCGTCAATTGCATCCGACGCCTTAGGCTGTTGATTCGCACCGCCGGAAGCAGTATTCTGTCGCCAACATGACTTTTTGTACCACTGATGTCTGCTTTGAGAGATTTGTGCCGCGCTTGACGTTGCTGTTGTCTCTCGCCATCGCGTTCGGAATTGCATGGGGGAACTGGAATGCCAATGAAGATCTCTATATGTCCCTCTGCGCCGGCCGAGACGTTCTTAACGGTAAGTTGGTGACACCGGACCATTGGTCGTTTGCGACGGACAACAGAGTCTGGGTTAATCAAGGCTGGCTTAGCGGCGTAGTTCTCTTCTTGTCCTATGCTATGCTTGAGGAATCAGGTCCAGTCTTGGTTAAGGGTCTCATATTGTTGGCGTGCCTGATTGTCCTTTTCTTCAGGTGTCGAAGGCTGGGGGTCCCATTTGAGATTGCTGTCCTGGCTATGACTTTGGGAACTCTGGCAATAGCGCCACTGTGGACCATTCGAGCAGAGATTTTTGCTGTGATGTGCTTCGTTTCCTTGGGAGCATTGTTGACAGCGCCCGCGACTGCCGGGCCATTCCCGTTCGTCGGGAGTTTGGTGACGCTGGTTCTCTGGTCTAACCTCCATGGCAGTTTTCCCCTCGGTTTTGCAATGATTGGCGTGCGCGCATTCGCTCCTCTGATAAAACGAGGGCTCGACGCCGCCGTAAGCCGTTCACCTGGATCTTTGCAAGCCAAAGATCAGCCAAAAGAAGGCAAGCGTTCCGCGGAACCAAATATCTATACTAGCGATGCTCGCCGCTGGATGTTGACATGGGCCCTAAGTGTTCCTGCAATGGCTTTCATGAATCCCTACGGTGTAGCCAATCTCCAGATGCCCTTTCAGCAGGTGAATGCCGAGGTTTGGACCAGTTGGGTTCCGTTCTGGCAACCCCTGATGAAGTTTGAGACTCCTTTCAGAATTGTCCTCTATCATGGCGGGAGATCGCTTCCTTTCATAATAGAGATGTTGATCTTTCTCATCCTTGCTGTCCCCATTCTTTTTCTAGGCCGATTCAGAAGATCGGCTTTCTTCACGGAACCCGCCCGACATCCGATCAAAGGGACTGTTCAAATAGCGGAATTCCTCATTCTAGCTCTTGTATTGGTTCTGGCGCTGCGTTGGGGCAGGGCTGCCATTTTCGCCGCTCTGGCTTTAGTTCCTCCTGTCGCGCTTCTTATGCATACGTGGGCAGAGGAGTTAAAAGCCGGGTTGGAAACCACAGCCTCGACAGTGTTCGGCAGGGGGTTGAGATGGATCAGGCTCGTGATGTGTCTCACCTTTCTTGGTCTAGTCACCGCAGCTTTTCTCGGGCGCACCTTACCACCTCTAGTAAGGGAGAATCCCTTACTACCCTCTTCCAATATCGCAGAGCGCCTGTTCGGAATGTACTGGGGGGATGCCCATCGCATTCCGGACTTCTTGAGGAATAACACTATCAAAGGGAGAGTGTTGTGCTCGGGGGAGTTATCGGATTTCCTCCTGCTCAACGTACCGGAAATTCGGATTTGGATCGACGTCCGCGCTCAAAGTATTTACACGGATAAGACGTTCACAGAGTTCCAGGCGGTCATGAGTACGGATCCAAGTGATCCACGTTCGGCAGAGCGATCCCGGCAGCTTCTGAATACTTACAAAATTTCCTGCGCCGTGCTGGAGCATAGGTTTCAAGGACTAATTGTCTGTCTCCTTGAATCGCAAGTCTGGCAGCCGATATATTTCGATGATACAGGGATAGTGTTCGTTAGACGTGAATCAGAATTTATGAAAAGATTTTATGAAACCAATAATCTTTCTTTCCTGTGGTTTCCCGACGCTCGGTCAAGAATTCTGAGTTCTGCTTTCCTCAGCTTGAAGCGCAAGGAACGTTTATCTCCTGAATTGGAGGAGGGGCTTCGAGATACTGCCTCCGACGCGCCTTCTCCGCACATGTACTGGCTGATTTTCAAGTGTAGCCTGGACAACGATGGATGCCTCAAAACTGATGCAAGATCCTATTTGCTTTCCGCGTTCCGGAAGTTGGCCGCTCTGGATCATCAGGTTCCACACGGTGTCCGGTTGACGTTTTCAATGTTGGAGATCATGGAACTGATCGAAGGGGATCTCCGTAGATGCCGTGGCGAGAGCCCGCCCGCGGGGTTCCTTGAAATGCGGGCCGTCCTCCTTAACCGCGTAAAGCGTTTTAGAAAGCAATTCCTGCCGTGGGGAGAAACTCGCTCCGGTTGGTAGAGAGAAGATCACAGTTAATTTGCAGGCTGCCAACATTTCGCATTCGGTCCTGAAGAAATGAAAAAGAAAATTGCGGTTATATCTTTAATAATCCTTATTGTTATCGCAATATACGCGCCAAATATCGGGAAATCATTCACCAACTGGGATTTTCAGGCGTACGAACGAGTAATCTACAGCGACAAGCCGGTTCAAACGACCTGGCGCCTTCTAACCGATTTACACGGCCGTCTGGTAGCTGGGTACTATGCTCCACTCTGTTCGATAAGTCTCCTTTGGGACAAGTATCTTCTAAGTTCCGATGTTCCAAGCGCTCGGCTGACGAGATCGATCAATCTGATTATCCACTGCGTCAACGGCATACTTCTTTTTTGTCTGATACGAGGGCTGGGGGCGAGTTCCGCAGTCTGCGCCATCACCATGTTCATTTTCCTGGTCCATCCGATGCAGGTTGCTTCGATTCTTTGGGAGGTCCAGCGAAAAACAGTCCTTAGCGGACTCTTCTATTTTGCCTCATACCTGACTTATCTGCATTACCGAAGATCGGGATCCGCCGCTTACTATGCAATTTGTTTGTCCATGTTTGCCGCGAGTCTTTTGACTAAACCCGCCGCGGTCACTCTGCCTCTAGCGCTGTTCATTACGGAAACGTTCATTGTCCCCTCGTGGCCTCAACCAGAAAGAGCGCAACAGGTTGATGATCTAACATTTGCATTTAATCAACAGCCGCAGCCAGGAAGGTCGAGCGTCGATCCGTTCACGCCACTGCTAGATTGGCGTTTCTGGTTACGGACGTTATGGCGACTTGGCCCTTTTTTCGTGGTTGCCCTTGCTTACGGCCTCTTGACCGTCAGCACCGAACCGACGCCTGGGTTCGATTTGCCTTTACTGGAGCGGCCATTCATTGCGGCTTCAGCGATTTGGTTCTACATAGGAAAGTTCTTGCTACCGATCGATCTGGTAGCGATATATTCTCGTTGGAGCCCGGACGTCCATTCCGTGTCGTGGTGGCTTCCTCTCGCCGGTCTTGTCGGGGCGGCGTTCATGGTAGTTCAGTTCAGAAGGAGCTTGGGCAATCTCATGCTCTGGGGGCTGGGCAACTTTCTGGTCAGTATTCTGCCGGTCATCGGGCTGCTGAAGTTCGGATACTTTCGACATTCGTTCGTCGCCGATCATTTCATATACATCGGATTGGCAGGGCTTGCCTGCTGCATGGCTTTGGCGTTGGAGAAGACGGCATATGGCGCCCGAAGACTATTCAAATACGCCATGACGACGGTGGCGCTGGCATATTTTGCTTTTCTAGGAGTCCAGACCTTCTTTCAGACAACGATGTGGGAAGACAGCGTGACCTTATGGACCCGCACTCTGGCCGTCAACCCTTTGTCCTGGGCCGCTCATCATAATTTGGGCTCGGAAATGCTTCGGCAGGGGAAATTGGACGCGGCTGAAAAACATCTTCGGAGATCGCTGGAGATCAGACCCGAGAATGCCCGGGCGCATAGCGATCTTGGAAATTTACTTCTGCAGAAGGGCGGAACTGAGGAAGCTCTAGCGCAGTATAGCAAGGCGCTGGAGATAAAACCCGATTTTGCCGACGCGGAGAATCACCTGGGGGCCGCGCTCGTAAAGGAAGGCCGTCCGGAAGAAGCAATGCGGCATTTCCGAGAAGCTCTAAGATTGGACCCCGACAATGGAGGCGCATACAACAACATGGGATGCGTGTCCCAGCAATCAGGTAGGACGGACGAAGCCGTGAAGTATTTTGAAATAGCTGTGCAGAAGGAACCGAATCTCGCAGAGGCCCATGTTAACCTGGGAGAGATCATGGAGAGCTTGGGCAATATCGCTCAGGCGCTCGCTCATTACAAGCAAGCCGTGAAATTCAAACCCGACTACGCTGCGGCCCATTACGACCTTGGTAATTCGCTTCTAAGATCGAAGAGGCCACACGAGGCAATTATCCACTATCGCCGAGCGTTGGAGCTTAAGTCTGATTTTCCCGCAGCGCACAACAATTTGGGGGCGGCGTATATGATGGCAGGCAATCCCGCCGAGGCTGCGTTGCACTTCCGGGAGGCGCTGAAACTCCAACCTGGGGATGAACGGGCCAGGTTGAACCTTGAGAAGGCCCTCGACGCAATGGGCGGCAAGCCGGAGTCTGGGGAAGACACATCCCGCCTACAAGGTGAGTAACAGAAGGATCGTCCAATAATCACGTGGCGCCAACTAATTGGAAGGCAATCTCTCGGATTCATTCATCGCTAGCCGCCTGGCCCTCCGGGTCTGCTTCCTGACCTGAAAGCATATCTTTAAGGCGCTGCCGTATCATGCCCGGTTTGCCTAGTGGGCTTCTTTGTTCTTTTTCGGCAGGCGTAGCCGATATATTGGATTCCCATGGCGGGATGGGAGACGGATTTGCCCATAATCCTAATTTCGCTTTGCGCGCCTCTTCCTCCAACGCCGCCAGTTCTGTTTCAAATGGAACATATTTGCGATACCACCGTGTCATCCCCTGTCTGAGGAGCTCCTTGTTGAGACATTCGCCGTCTGTGTATGCCCACGCTATAACTCGATTGAACGGATCCACAATTAGTTGGTCCACTCGGACGATCTTTCCCAAGACCCTTTTGCGCATAAATTGCCGCGCCGTCTTCCCAAACGGTTGAGGCTCACCGGGGTGTGGATGCCATAAAGGCGGACCGTCTCTACTTTCCCAACATCTTTCATCACTTGAATCTGATCCGCGCGATCGACAGCGATGGCCTTTCCCTCCCTCGCATATGTGGCGCCCGGCACGATGAGCGCAAGAATCTTTAGAGCCAGTCTTGCGGGATGGCCCATGACACCGACCTTTGGACCGACAGTCGCATTAAGCATTGAATTTCATGAGGATTGCCTCAAGAACCGTTCCAGCTATCGCACGGGCCTTTTCGGAAATAGTGCTGCAATAGGTAAGATTCCCGCGCGGATCTACATCGCCGATTTTCAGCCCTTGAGTGACATATGTATGGGGCCTGATCAGACCTCGGAGGACCCCAGCCAAGCCTGCTTTGACTTGTGAAGCGCCAACATGCCCCACATTTTGCCCATCTTCTACGATAGCGCCAATGTCGCGGCTGGGTTCAAATACGCCTTCCGCCGGGGCCCTGATCACCCTACGAATCGTTTCGCCACCAATGTCTCCCGGGACCCCGGTGTCCGGGTCGGCGGCGCCTTTGAGTATAAGGCGGCCCAAGTTGTGGCCTCTGTTTGTTTCAACGACCCAATGAACATCCTCGCCTGCGACAAATCCGGGCCCAAGGGCGATGACGAGCGATGCGTCAAGGATTGATGTGCCCAAGTTCCTTTTGGCGAGAGTAGCGTCAATGAGAACATCCGGTTTAATGACATTTTTTGCAGCGTTCTCGGGGTCGACGGCGACAGGTATATCCCTGTTTTCCCATACACGTGGAGCATCGGACGGCTTATCTATTCTTGCGGCGGCGACGCCTTCGACCTGACACGCGCCGTCATAAACAGCTTCACAGAAGCTTACCAGACGCCTTACAGCGAGAGGACGTTCAATTTCAGTCATCAATATCTTCCGGAAACCGGACCGATGCAGTCGGACCGCCGTTCCGGTGGCCATTTCGCCCGCTCCTCGTATGATGATCTTCAGTGCTTGCAACTCTTCGGTTCTAATGCCGTCCTCCATTAAGACCCGTTTTCCTGTAGCGCTTTCACGATAGTTTCTTTCGGGACCACCCCGTAAAACGTATTCTTAATTTCTTCATGCCTTATAATGAAGATCGCTGGGATTCTGCTTATCCCAAAGCGCCGCGAAATAAGATTCGTGTCTGTGTTTACTTTTCCTATTACCGCCCGGCCTTTTAAATCACCGGCGATTTCTTCAAGGACGGGATCCAACATTCGACACGGGAAGCACCATTCAGCGTAGAAATCCACCAAAATGGGTCTTTGCTTAGACGCTTCGACGACTTCCGCCTGAAAATTATCATCAGTGAAGGTTTTCACATTGGCCATCCGAGGCTCTTGGGCTGCTTTTTGATAAATCGACCACCAAATAATAATTACGCCCAATAGAAACAGAGCCAAAGTCGTTATAATTACCAGTCCGCTTTTTTTCATACTACCTCCGGGCCTCTTCCTCTACAGCAAGTTTAGCCCACTTTCCGAACAATGAGAACCTCAGCGGACCAACAATCTTGTCAAACGCCTCTAATTACGGATCGGAAACTGTCTCGGACACCGGCGCCGGTTCGAAGCTGTCCTCATGGTTTAGTATACCCTAATCTTACATCAATTCAACCGGATCCACGTCCACAATAATTCTCAGGCCATGGGCTTTCAGGTTTCCTTGGCTCATAAGGTCTTTCACCAGATTCCGCACAGGGCCTCAGGCGCCTGCTTTGAATAATACCTGCCACCGGAACCGTCCCACCATTTTTTTCCGTGGAGCCGGAGCGGGTCCTAGTATGACTACGTCCTTATATTCTTTCTTGAGCATCCGGGCGGCTCTGCCAATTTCAATAGCCTTATCTTCTACACGTTTTTCACTGTTTCCTTCAATTCTGATGAGAATCAAATGGCCAAAGGGCGGGTAGAGCAATTCTCTACGAAAAATCGAATCACTATGGAAGAAATCTTCGAATGCGTGCGAAGCCGCGCACTGGACGACCTGATGATTAGGGTCAAAGGTCTGAAGTATCACACGGCCGCAATCCGTTTCTCGTCCCGTTCGTCCCGCCACCTGAGTAAGCATCTGAAAAGTTCGCTCAGCCGCTCGAAAATCCGGAAAGTGCAACGATAGGTCTCCGCAAAGCACTCCCACAAGTGTAATCCCGGGAAAATCATGACCTTTGACTATCATTTGAGTGCCTGCAAGCACGTCGATCTCCTTCTTCCTGAAACGCTCCAAAATGGATTCCAGCTCGCTCCTCTGCTTCGTGGAATCTCGGTCCAGCCGCTCCACACGAGCTTGCGGAAACAAGGCGGACACTTCTTCGACAACTTTTTCGGTGCCAACTCCTCCAAACAGAAGCTTCTCGCTCGAACAGTTAGGACACAACGGCGGAGCCACCTGTGAAAAACCGCACAGATGGCATCGGAGCGCCCGATCTCTCTTGTGGTGAGTTACACTGATATCGCAATTGGGGCACTTGAATACGTGACCGCAGGCGCGGCATTGGGTAAATGTGTCAAAACCCCTGCGATTAAGAAAAAGCACGACCTGTTCTTTGGCCGCAAGGGCTCGGCCGATGGCTTCGACCAGGACCGGTGTCAGAAAGGCTCCTCCATGTTTCTTGCTTTTCGCGACCTTCAGATCAACCAGCTCGACAGTGGGCAAACCTCCTCCGTGAGGTCGAGAAGGGAGGTCCAGTCGAGTGATCTTACCACGCTGCGCGTTGACGAATGTCTCAAATGACGGCGTTGCGCTACCTAATATTACTGTGGCGCCTTCCAGGCTCCCGCGTGCCAGGGCCATGTCGCGAGCGTTGTAAGGACAACTGTCTTCCTGCTTGTAGGAAGGATCGTGCTCCTCGTCTACAATTATCAGTCCCAAATTTTCAAGAGGCGCAAAGATAGCCGAGCGGGCCCCGATGACCACGTTGATCTTGCCCGAACGGATCCTCCGCCATTCGTCCAGCCTCTGGGCACGGGTGAGCCCGCTGTGAAACAGCCCCACGCCGGCCCCAAGACGCCTCAAAAAGCGCCGCGCCAGTTGTGGAGTCAAAGCGATTTCAGGAACCAGGACGAGGGCGCGCTCGCCACGTTGTAGGGCGTCCTGGATTACGCGCAAATAAACTTCCGTCTTGCCTGAGCCGGTCACCCCGAAAAGGAGGAACGAATGAAAGCCGCCTTTGAACGATACCTCACGTATCTTATCGATTGCCGCGCGTTGGGCCGGTGTCGGGTCAAAAGGACTCTCGATCGGCACTGTCATGGCGCCCGCGGGATCGAGAAGCTCCGGTAGCCGCCTCCTTCTCAAACTTATTCTGGGTCTTGCTATACGTTCTTCGATACGTATCCAGCCGCTATCGGTCGCCTCGTCCAGTTGCTTTTGGTCCAAAGTCTGCGCCAGCTCGGCTAGTGGCATGAAGCCTGTTCGCAGAATTTTCCCTGGAAGGGCCGGCGATTCAGGATTCTTTTCCCCAAACCGTTTTCTACCGTCGGCGGTCAAGATGGCCCACGGTCTGGAGCGCCTGTTCGAGCCTGGGGGTAGGGCGGTCCTAAGCGCAAGGCCTGAAGGCAGCAAATAATAATCCGATATCCAACATATAAATCGCCACAAATTCGCCGTGAGGTAAGGCGGCTCATCAGGTATATCGATAATTTCCCTAATGTTTTCCGGAACCGTATCGGCGGCGGGATACCCCACCACGAAGCCTGAAACGATTTTGTTTCTGAAAGGCGCGAGGACACGTTTCCCGATTTCAACAGAGGCCATCAGCTCGTCCGGAACCGAATAAGTAAAGGGCGATTCCACCGGAACCGGAATGGCTACGTCAATTAAATTCAAAGGTTCACTCATATCCGTTTTGCGCTGTATTTCTAGGCGCTAAGGCCCAAGCGATGGTTTTAGATCGTCAGGTGTACGGTCAACCGAGTGGTGACCGAGAGAGATATCAGAGCTGTGAATTATTAACAAGTGGTGAGGATTGGGGTCAGCTCTTGAAATGACCGATGTTCCTGGTTACTACAGGTTATGAGCATTTTCCGTGGTAGCCAGCTCCGGTAGTTATCTTACTAGCCATTGATGCTTTAGAGACTGAGCAAAACCGTCTAGTCCGGGAAATAAGGTGGCTCTTGAAATGTTCATCCGATAAAGATCAATAAGGGCGTCTTTCTTAACCGACGTGTGTATAACTATTCTTAACCATAGCTGCAACAAAATCAGCACTCAAATTGGGGAAATTCTCCTCAAACTTGCACCCGATGTCTCCAGGACAGAGGAACAAGCCCTGTTGTATCGTTAGTCGTTCATTCCACCGGGCAGGCATGAGAGGAACAACTGCTGGAATCCTCTTCTCCGAAAACTTGGAAAGAAGTTTTTCTACTAGTTCCGGCTGGCACAGCTTCTCCAAAACCTCATGGCGAGTTGAAACTTCAGGATTTTTCTGATCAGGAAAAGCTGCAAAAATATCCTCACTCAGAGACAACAGGTTAGGGACAAATTCCCACAGGATATTATGAATTCGAATCGCCCAAAGGGCGCATGGACCCTCAGCATCTTCAACAGCAAAGAAAGCCGCCACGTACACCGAATTGGTGAAATCCACTAGCCTGGTGGGCGCGCCATGATGTTGCATCAGCGCTAGCCACTCTATCATGCTGTCAGGAACCTGAGATGTTCGCAGATAATGGTGAGCCCTTTTCTTGAACTCCGACAGAAAGAAATTCTCTCCCTTCTGCATCCACTCGCGGTAGGCATCTGCCCTGACCCGCCCCGACCTCCCAGAGGCCGCCAACCCGTAATCATTTTCCAGGAGCCCGATTTTCCTCTCCAGAGAAGAACTCAAAAGCCAGTTGGCGGAACGCTGTCCCCTAAATATCCATCCATAACCAAGCGTTCCCAGGAAAGACTTGAGATCCCCCCAGGAATGGTACTCCCTCACTTCCGGCGTAAACCCTGTTGCCTCCATTCTTGAGACCCCTTTCTTCCAAATGGGTTGGATTTGCCATTCAAGCCATCTATTCAGAATTCTAGGGATGATTTTATTGTACTAATCCATCTTGTGATAAGTTTCCCTATTTCCCTTGCGCTCCCTCCACATCATCAATATGCGCCTAAAGGGTTTTCAAATTCTTGTGTCGAGAAACTTTAGCGGGAATTGGGGAATTGGGGTCAATGGGGAATTGGGGTCAAGTCTACTCTTGACTCATGGCGAGCTGTCGCTCAAGCTCTTGGGGAATTGGGGTCAAGTCTACTCTTGACTCATGGCGAGCTGTCGCTCAAGCTCTTTCAAACGCCTCCTCAGCCTGCTATCTCTCTTGATCGAGTCCTCCATTCGAGAAACCACACTGCTCACGCTGCTGTACTTGCCCAGACCAAAAGCTTGGCCTATCGTGGCCAGAGTCTTTCCCGAACAACGCCTGGCGAGATAGATAGCC
>Ga0172371_10006676_pt1 | contig 16696 bp, 15 predicted proteins | sample Lak12m_FD_114543 | JGI IMG/M metagenome (GOLD analysis project Ga0172371, IMG submission 114543) | Freshwater microbial communities from Kabuno Bay, South-Kivu, Congo - kab_022012_12m | ecosystem: Environmental > Aquatic > Freshwater > Lake | place: Democratic Republic of the Congo: South-Kivu...
GTTTTTTTCGCGATATGGCGGCGAATTAAAGAAAAACCCGAGACAGTTATGGCGTTAGGCATATCATCGACGATAATTTCGACGCCGGTCATCTGCTCGATTGCTTTGATATTGCGACCTTCGCGTCCGATGATTCGTCCTTTCATCTCGTCGTTAGGCAGGTCGACGGTCGTGGTCGACAGTTCGACCGTATAGGAGGAAACCATTCTTTGCATGGCTAGAGCCATGATATCCTTAGCCTTATCATTTAATAAATCTTCCGAATTATTCTCTAATTTATTAATTCTGACCACTAAGTCAGAAGCAACTTTTTCTTCGACGTTTTTGAGAAGGACTTCCTTGGCCTCGACCGGACTCAAACCGGAAATTTTTTCCAGTTTCGCGTCCTGTTCTTCTTTGACGGCCTTAATTCTTTCTTTAATCTCTTGAATCTCGCTTACTTTATCATAAAGTTTTTGCTGCTTTTCCTGCAGATCGAGCAGTTTTTGCGAAAAAGACGTTTCTCTCTGCTCCAGTCTCTTTTGCAGGTTATTAATATCGTTGCGGCGCAGAGCTTCTTCTTTTTTTGACTCCTCGATGATCGACAGAGCCTTATCCTGCGCTTTTAAGAGCAGGTCTTTTTCTTTGATTTTGGCTTCGCTAATAAGCTTGTCGGCTCGCTCGGCAGCATTACCGATTTTGGCGCTGGAAGATTTTTTGTAGAAAAAGTAGCCAATAAAAAAACCACCCGCGGCGATGACAACATACAAGACATAACTCAAGTACTCCATATTAAGGGTAGCTGTCTTTAGAAATTAAAGGTGGCAGTAGGAAATATTTAATTTTTAAAAAAATTAACCAGACCAAAATAGCGGTCTTTATTTTAGAGATTTGTCGTATTTTTGATTTTTTTAGCTAATCTTACGTTAATAATCAAGAAAGACATAGACAATTGATCTGCAAAAATAAATTTTTTAAACTGGCCTTAACAGGGGTTAATTCTTCTAATAATTCCTAAAAACAGGTTTTGATTAATAAATTAATGTTCAATTTTACTTTAGCATTTACTTTGTAGTTTGTAAAGACTGGCTAAAAATTAAATAAAAAATCCGGTGCCTGGGGGCGCACCGGACTTTCGGTAGAGGTTACCGAGTTTTCGTGCTTTTTATTTTATAAGGATCATTTTTTTTGTGGCGATTTTCCCGCCAGCGCTTAGTCTATAGACATAGGTTCCGCTGGTTAGACTATTGCCATCAAAATCGACTGAGTAATTACCGGCCGACTGTTCTCCATTAATCAGAACGGCTACTTCCTTACCTAGGATATTGTAGACTTTGAGAGTTACGAAAGAATTTTTTGGCAGGGAATAGCTGATGGTGGTCTTTGGATTGAAGGGGTTGGGGTAATTTTGATTGACTTGTGGATTAACAGGCCGGAGAGATTTTATCGCTACTGTAGGGCCAAACTTACAGCTTCCGTCGCTGTCGATCATCTTCAGTCTATAATAGATTACTCCGGTCGGCACCTGGCTGTCAGTAAACGAATATTCTTTAGGGGAATTACTGTTACCATGAGCTAGAACCGTACCTATATTAATCCAGTCTAGACTCTTACGCTGTACTTCAAAGGCGTAAGAATTAACTTCAGTGGCCGTCTGCCAGTTAAGAATTACTTTTTTTTGCGACTGCACAAAGTTAGCCGTAAAAGTTTGTAATTCTACCGGTAGAGGAGCGTCAGCCTCCGAGATAGTATAGAGAGCCCCCTTAACCATGGTCGTGGTATTTAATCCGGATGGCCAAATACCATCCGCATCGCTTACAACGCTATAAGTTGAACCATCGGCGTTAAAGATTTTAATACACCTGATGCCGTTAGTATTAATTATCGGATACAATAGTCCATAACGACCAGCTTGGTTGTTAACATTGCTGCTATAGAAAGCAGGCGATGGGGCGCTTAGCTGATGATTATTGTCCGTGCCGCTGTTTTCATCTAACGCGTTGTTTTCGATCATGTACCCATGTAGCGGCCGATCCGCCGCAGTTGGATTTTCACGATCATAAATAAAAACGTATTTACCTGCCGAGGCATATGTATGACCTTCAATCATAGCGTAATCGTAGGCAGTCTCCCATACGGTATTGGCGGCAGGGCCAACACTAACGTCACTAATGAGACGCTTAGTTAGGTCAGTGACATTCGTTCCATCGCCGCCATTATGCGTTATGCATAGGTAGAGAGGGTTTTCAGTAAAACCCCAGTAATCACTAGGCTTAATTGCCACCCAAAAGGTCGCTTCCCCCGTGGCATTTGTGGTTATTTCAGTAGAGAATGGTAGTATGTCTGGAGACGCTACACTCTGAAAGCCAGGAGCCCATTTGTATGTTCCGCCGTTATCATATTCGGGCATATAGAAATACCCAGAACCGTAACAATGAGTGGTGGGATCAGCAGCGTCTACCGCAGCGATCATCCCGGCCGCGAATTTATAGACGGTCGAAGGATTTAGGTTACTGACTTTTACTAAAAAGGCAGTGCTGAAGGCATTTTTATAACCCTCGTATCCGCCGACAAATTGCGGACAGACCAGGACGGTTAGAGTTGCCGTCTGAGTAGACGAAACTGGCGCCGATGGGGATACAAAAAATCCAGTCATGAATAACATGACCAGAATTAGCATGAGAACGTTGAATTGTTTCATTAGTCACCTCGAATTATATTGTTGTTTTATGTGTTTTATTTGTTAAAGTACTGAGTTAACATAATACAATACTATAATTTCTTTTAAAAGGCAATAGAGCGTTGACTAAATAGGTAAAATAACGTAATATCGAGGATATGAACATAACTGAATTAGCTAGAGTTTTAAGAATTTCGCCGCAAGAGTTGCACGATTTATTGCCGCAGCTTGGTTTTGCTATCGGGCAGAAGGCGATCAAAGTTGATAATAATACGGCCAAAAAAATAATCAAAGATTGGCCTTTTTTGCGACGAGAATGGGAGAAGAAAAAAATGGCGGCCGAAATAAAAAAACAGGATGAGGTTTTGCCGAAAGAAAGAAAAACGATCGCTGTCCCGTCGGTTATAACTGTTCGTGCTTACGCCGAGGTTGCCGGCATCCCGGTTAATCGTGTTTTAGCCGAACTTATGAAAAATGGAGTCTTTACTTCGATTAATGAAAAAATAGACTTCGATACGGCTTCTATTATCGGTGAGAATTTGAATCTAGATGTGCAGGCGGCCGAAGTAAAACTTGAAGATGACAAGAAGGAAGATAAAAAATTAGAAAATATTTTAGCGAATGAAGCGGCTGGAGACTTAAAAGAACGTCCGCCCGTCATAGTCGTCATGGGGCACGTCGATCACGGCAAGACAAAGTTGCTCGATTCTATCCGAAAGACTAATGTAATTGCCGGCGAAGCAGGCGGCATTACGCAGCATATTGGCGCCTATCAGATTACTCGTCATGGTCAGGTTATTACCTTTATTGATACGCCTGGCCATGAAGCTTTTACTGCGATGCGCAGTCGCGGCGCTAAAGTTGCCGATATTGCTATCTTAGTCGTCGCGGCTGATGATGGCGTCAAGCCGCAGACAGTCGAAGCCTTTCGCATTATTGAAGCGGCTAAAATCCCGTATCTGGTCGCTATTAATAAAATTGATAAGCCGACGGCCGATCTTAACCGCACTAAGCAGGAATTGGCGACACAGCTCAATATTACCCCGGAAGATTGGGGTGGTAAAATAATTTGTGCCCCGATTTCCGCTAAAGACGGCACCGGTATTGAGGAATTACTCGATATGGTCTTACTCGTTACCGAGACCGAAGGTACGGGCCTAAAAGCTAACCCGGATGCACCGGCGGCCGGTACAGTCGTTGAATCTAATGTTGATAAAGCGGCCGGACCGCTCGCGACTATTTTAGTCCAGAACGGCACGCTGCATGTCGGCGATCAACTTTGTTTTAATGAAGTTATTTATGGTAAGGTTAAGGCTCTGAGAAATTATAAAGGAGAAGAAGTTATCGAAGCTGGTCCGTCGACGCCGGTCAAGGTTTTGGGTTTAAAGATTTCTCCGGCGGTCGGTGATATTTTAAACGTCGGCGCCGGCGAAAAAGTCCGGACGAAGAAGATTAAAAGTAGTTCTAGCGCGGCCGATATTATCCCCTTAGGTAACGATGATAATCCCGAAGATAAGACGCCAAAAGTTAACGTTATAATTAAGACAGACTTTCTCGGTTCGGCGGAGGCGATTGAAGAATCTCTTTTGAAATTAAATAATGAGAAAGTTAAAGTCCGGGTGATCAGTAAAGGCTTAGGTTATATTACGGAAGGCGACGTTAAGCGTGCTGGAGACTCGAGCGCTAAGATTTTGGGGTTTAATGTCCGGATATCGCCGGTGATTGAAACTTTGATGCGGGAGAAACAAGTCACGGTTAAGACATTCTCGGTTATTTATGATTTAATTAAGTTTGTTAAAGATGAAATGCAGCTACTAGTTAAACCGGAAATCAATCGGATTGAACTTGGCCGCTTAAAAGTTCTGGCGGTTTTTCGGACAGAAAATAACAGCCAAATAGTCGGTGGAAAAGTTTTAGACGGAGTGGTAAAAAACAATAGCCTGATTGACGTTAAGCGCGGCGACGACTTTATTGTTTCCGGCCGCTTAACTCGTCTACAAGCCGGTAAGCAAGACGTCGAATCGGTCGATAAAGATATCGAGGCGGGCCTAAAGTATGAGGGTAAGCCGCTGATTGTCGTCGGTGATATCCTGCAGGTTTATCAAGAGGAAAGAGTGGTTGATAAGATTTAATTTTAATCCTTATCCCCGCGGTCGCGGGGATTTGTTTATATGTCAAAAATTCCTAGAATTAATGAATTATTATTAGAAGAATTAGCTCAGGTAGTAAATCGTGAGGTATTTTTGCCGAACGCTTTATTGACGATTACTTATGTTGAATGCAGTCCTGATTTGAAGCAGGCCAGAGTCGGCTTTTCCGTTCTGCCCGATAACCTAGCTGGTACGGCGCTAAGAAAGTTAGGGTCGTCGACGGCGGCGATTGTCGGCCTTTTACGGGGGAGAGTAAAATTAAGAAAATTGCCGCATTTGGTTTGGGAATTTGATGCGACCGAAAGAGAAGCGGATAAGATTGAAAAGCTAATTGCTGGTATTGATCAGGAGGACAAAGACGACGTTGCGGTTTAGAAACTAGTTTTTATAAGACTTTAAAGAGGGTCCGGCCTAGTTTAAATAGGCTGGACTTTTTTGAAATATTATTATAGAATATTCGGTTATGAATTTAACGGCCAAATTACAATTAGCTTATAATAAGATAAAAAGCGCTAAGCGCGTCTTAGTTATCGGTCATACTTCACCAGACGCCGACGCTCTGGCCTCGGTTGGCGCGGTTTTAGAAATTGCCGCTGGTTTAGGCGCTGGTGCTTATGCCTATGCCGCAAAAAAAATTTCTGCTGCTTATGAATTTATTCCGAACGAAGATCTTATTTCGACGGAGGAGCCGGAAGATTTAAGAATTTTTGACGTGATTATTATTCTGGATTGCGGCTCTATTTCTCGGACTGGCCTAGAGGTTCGTTTGCGAACGCTGATTAGGGCGCGACAGGAGGGCCGGCTTGGTCAGCGCCCCTATATTATTGAGTTTGATCATCACCTGGCACAGGAAGCTTACGCCGATTTGGAAATCCGTCTGCCCGACAAAGCTTCAACGACGGAAATCATTTATCATTTTTTGACAGCCAATAATTTAGAAATAAGTCGGATATTAGCTAATTGCATATTAATCGGCTTATTAACCGATACGGGGCATTTTTTGCATGCCAATTCTTCGCGCGAAGCCTTGGCGATTTCTTCGGAAATGCTCTTGCGGGGCGCGTCTTTACCAAAGATTATTGATCACACGGTCAATAACAAGAGTTTTTCCGCCTTGAAGGTTTGGGGGCGTGCTTTAGAAAATATGAAACTTAATCCGGAAACCGGATTGGCCGTTTCGGCTTTAACCGCCGTTGAACTTAAAGAATTATTAGCGCCGGTTGAAGCGAGGGCCGAAGCCGACCTGTATGGCGATATTGTATCTTTTTTAAGTATGCTGGGCTGCGTGCGCGTCGCCTTACTTCTCCGGGAAGAGGGGAATATAGTAAAGGGAAGTTTACGGACTAATGACGACGAAGTTGATGTCGCTAAGATCGCTCAGAATTGGGGCGGCGGTGGTCATAAAAAAGCCGCTGGATTTACGATTCCGGGAAAATTATCGCCGACTGATAAAGGCTGGAAAGTAATCGGCTTTCGAGTATAATGTATAGTAATTTTATATAAAATAGATCTTTTCAATCAATCATAATAGCAAAGGAGTATGGCTCATGGACACATCAGATATTGGGACACTGGCTTTGGTTACGGGATTAGTACTGCTCGTAATTGAAATCGGTCGTCGTCTTATTCATCGGGCAAGGCATAAAAAAATTACGGCCGATATTGCCCGAATGGACCGAGAAACACACGAGGCTCGTAATCAATTTATCGCTTTGGTAAAGAGTGGTCAGATTGATATGGCGACTCGTCGGTCGACCTATAGCCCGGATAGTGATATTTTTAATATTGATGTCGCTACCGATATTTTCTTGGTCATTAGCGATCTTTGGCGATCGGAGGACAATGTCAAAGTCCTCGACAATATTACACAGTTCGTCAGGGGTTGGGTCGATTATTTAGCGGTATATCCAAATAAAGACCTGATGTACAGCCTAATTATTATCATGGAATCATTTCTGCAAGAAGGCATTCTGCCGGAAGTTGAGTATGGCAACCTGCTTTTTAATATTAGGGTACAGCAGAAAGCCGCTAGATAATTGACGCAACAAAAGCCCGGCGATGATCGGGCTTTTTAATTATGGTTAATTTATATTAATTTTTTATTTTTGTTGGCCTCGGTTTTGCCATTCCTTAATTTTTTTATGATTGCCGGATAATAAGATTTTTGGGACGGCGTATTTCTTGCCGCCGGCGGTAAATATTTCCGGTCGGGTATATTGCGGATATTCCATGATCCCGTCTTGCGTATGGGACTCCTCGATAAGGCTGGTGTTATTGCCGAGAACCCCCGGGAGTAGGCGGGTGATAGAATCAATGATTGTCAAAGCTGGTAATTCGCCGCCAGTTAGAACATAATCACCGACCGATATTTCTTCATCAATAAAATTTTTTATTCTCGCATCGACTCCTTCGTAGCGGCCGCAGATAAAGATTATTTCTTCCAATTTGGCATACTTTCGCGCTAGAGCTTGATTCCATTTTTGGCCGCTCGCCGATAGCAGGATAATTTTTTTCTTAGCCGGTTTTATTTTTTTATTAATTTTTTTGATAGCAATTAAGGCTTTGTATAGCGGTTCTATTTTCATAAGCATGCCGGCCCCGCCGCCGTAAGGCGTATCGTCCACGCTTTTATGCTTATCGCTTGTCCAGTCGCGTAGATTATGAATTTGAAATTTTATTATTTTTTTTGTTTGCGCCCGTTTCAAAATACTCTCATTAAGGTAAGAGTCAAAAATAGCGGGGAAGATGGTGAGCAAGTGGAATTTCATATAATCTTATTATAACAAAAAAGCCCTCTTTTGACATCGGGCTTTTTTGATTATCTAAATGTTGTTTTGGTTTAGATCTTTAAATCATCGATCGCAGAGGTATCGATCTCGTCGCGTTCGGAGCGATGAGATTCACCGCTTCTTTCGCTACGGATATGATTGCCTCCTTCCGGATCGTAGATTTTTAAATTAACGCGGGAGTTATTCTTAGCACCGATGATTTTAAGCAGGGTGCGGATAGACTGCGCGGTTTGACCTTTGCGGCCAATAACGTAACCCATGTCGGCCGGATTGGTCTTGAGGGTTAAAAGGACGCCTCTTTCGTCAATCGTCCGTTCTACGGCGACATCGTTCGGGTTGCTAACGATGCTTTTCACCACCATTTCCAAGAACTGTTTGTCTTGTTCTACCATAGTTTTCATTCGTCTTTCTAATTTTGAGCGATTTTTACCTCGTCAAAATCGAAAGAAATTTTATTAAATAACTGCCACATCAGCAGCTTTAGGTTAATAATACTAAATTTTTTCAGGATTTGTCAATTTTCTTCTGGAAATTAATTAAGCATTTTCCGCCGGAGTTTCCGCGCTAGCTTCCGCCGAAGTTTCTACCGGCGCTTCCGCCACTGGTTCGACCGGAGCGGATTCTTTAACCGCTTTTTTATCGGCTTTAGTTTTAATTTGCGCTAGACGTTTTTCGCTCGGTTTACCGGCTTTAGAGGCACTAGTCTTTTTCCCTTCGACGATTTTTTTCTCGACTAGAAGGTTATTAACCGTCGCGGTCATCTGCGCTCCTTTAGTCAGCCAATAGTTAATTCTTTCGTTTTTAGCGATTAATTCTTTAGAATGCGGGTTATAAGAACCCAGGATTTCTAAAACATCTCCGTACGGATCACGGCCTTTTTCCGAGATTACCAGGCGGAACATCTTTTTATTAGTTTTACCGGTTTGTGCTAATTTGATTGCTAACATATTTTTGTTATTTTCAGTATATTTATCTGGGGAAATAATATCTGAAGCTTGAATAAAAGTCAATATTTATTAAGTTATCTTGAACCGTGTCCGCCAAAGCGGCTGGGTCGGCTCGGTCCGCCGCTGGCGCGGTGCGAGAAGCCTGGGCGGCCGCCGTTAGCGCCGCTGCCAAAATAAGAACCATTAGATTTGCCTTTTTCTTCTTTCCAGAGATCGGCATTTTCCGTCAAGCCCTTCATGGTCAGGTTAATGCGTCCCTGGTCGTCAATTTCCTTGATCTTGACTGTGACAATATCGCCTAAGTTTAGGAAGTCGCCCGGCTTTTCGATTCGGTAAGGAGCAAGTTCACTGACATGGACCATACCGTCTTGATTCGCATTTAAGGAAACGAAGGCGCCGAAGTCTAAAATTCTGACGACCTTGCCTTTAATAATTTCACCCGGAGCAAAGACGTGAACGATTTCTTTAACTTGGCGGACAGCTTCGTCGACCATGGCGGCGTTCGTACCACAAATAACGACTAAACCGCTATCTTCGATATCGATACTGACACCAGTCTCGTCAATGATCTTGTTGATAATTTTGCCACCCGGCCCGATGATCGCGCCGATCTTTTCCGGATCGACGTTAAAGCTTATTAGGCGTGGTGCGTATTTAGATAATTCTGCCCGAGGAGCAGGAATAGCTTGCTTAATAACTTCTAGAATTTGATTTAAAGCGGTTCGGCCCTGACTTAGGGTTTTGGCAATAATCGCTTCGGTTAAACCGTCAGTCTTAGTATCGAGCTGAATAGCGGTTAAGCCGCTGTCAGTGCCGGTAATCTTAAAGTCCATACCGCCCTCCCCGTCTTCTAGGTCTTGGATATCGGTTAAGACCTCCCATTTACTCATATCGGAGTTAGAGGCTAAACCCATCGCGATACCAGCGACCGGTTTTTTAATCGGTACGCCGGCGTCCATTAAGGCTAGGGTAGAGGCGCAAGTCGAAGCCATGGAAGAAGAGCCGTTAGAACCTAAGGTCTCGCTGACTAAGCGGATAGTATAAGAGAATTCATCTTTATTAGGAATCATCGGCAGAAGGGCTTTTTCAGCTAAGGCGCCATGACCAATTTCCCGGCGACCAGTACCGCGCAAAGGGGAAGCTTCACCGACCGAATACGGCGGGAAGTTATAGTGGTGCATATAACGTTTTTTGCTTTGGCCTTCTATTCCCTCTAAAGACTGTTCTAAGCCGGGAGCGCCCAAAGTAACTATCGACATAACCTGAGTTTCGCCGCGAGAAAAAAGAGAAGTGCCATGATCACGCGGTAAAACCGCGACTGCGGCGGATAGGGGACGAATTTCGTCTAGAGCCCGGCCGTCAACGCGTCTCTTTTCTTCGGTAATAGCTCGGGTAATTTCGGTGTCGATAGCATGATCGACTGTCTTTTTAATAACGCGAAAGCGTTCGTCGCCGCTTAATCCTTGCGCCGTGAGGTAATCTCCAAGCTGTTCTTTAATGGCCGCGACCGCTAATTTACGTTCGCCTTTAGTATAATAGGTTTGATCAAATAATATTTTATTAACATTTTCTGCCAGCCATTTTCCGCCCAGTTGCAGCATTTCGTTTAATTTCTGTTCGGTATTTTTTTCTTCTTCGGTGGCGGGTTTTTTAATTACAGCGGCGCCTAATTTCGGTGTAACATTCTTTTTTAGCTCGTTGATTAAATCGATTGACCCCTGTAATTTTTCTTGTCCGGCCATGATTGCCTTAAGCACCATATCTTCCGGGATCTCGTTGCCGCCCGCTTCGATCATAATAACTTTTTTAGAGGTGCCGGCCACGATCAAGTCTAATGAGCTTTTGGCCTGCTCTTCGTAGGTCGGATTAAAGACGAATTGGCCTTCAACCAAGCCGACGCGTACTCCGCCGATTGGACCGTTCCAGTTTAAACCGGAGATAGCGAGGGCGGCTGAAGCAGCGACCAAAGAAACAATATCGTAATCATTTTCCTGGTCGACGGCTAAAACGGTAATAATAACCTGAACGTCACGGTTATCACCCGGAGCAAATAACGGTCTGACCGAGCGGTCAATCATGCGACCGGTTAAGATCGATTGATCAGTCGGACGACCTTCGCGTTTAACCCAGCGCGAACCCTTAATGATCCCCGCTGCGTATAGCTTTTCTTCGAATTCGACCATGAGCGGGAAGAAATCTATACCGACCCGTTCGGTGCGAGCTTGCACGACCGTCGCTTGCACCACGGTCTCGCCGTATTGGACCCAAACGGCCGCATCGGCCTGTTTGGCGACATGCCCTGTTTTAATAGTGAGAGGACGGCCAAGCCACTCTCCGGTGAATACTTTTTCCATAATTTTGTGTTCTCTGGCCGCTAAATTACAGGACTGTATAAACATACAGTGCTATCTATTTAACGGTCAGAACATTTTTATTTTAATTGTAAATTAAGAATTTTTTATTGCTACCCAAATCAGTAAAGTCGTCCGCCTCCTCGATCAATTTAGAAGAGCAGGTTTTACGGAAGGCCATAATTTCTACTAAACAGCCTTTATTGTTCTGTAGATAGGAAACGAGCGGCAAATAGTCCCCATCGCCGGACACTATTACTAAAACGTCTAATTTATCCGCCAATTTAATCGCATCAATTGCGATACCGACGTCCCAGTCGGCTTTTTTGGCACCACCGGCGAAAATTTGCAGATCCTTCATTTTCACTTCAAATCCTTGTTGCTCCAAGGCTTCGATAAACGGAGCTTCTTCCTTATTTTCCGTCCGAATAGCATAAGCAGTGGCCCGGATCAATTTCCGACCAGCCACTGCTTTAACTAAAATCTCCTTGAAATTGACTTTCCGGGTATACAGGTTTTTAGCCGAATGGTACATGTTCGAAACATCTACCAGAATTCCTACTCTTTGCTCCTTGTGCTTAATCATAAATATTTTTATTTCTCTTCGATTGCGACCGCGTCTTTATCTAGGCCCTCTTCCTCGTTTTCAATATATTTTTTTTCTTTTTTCTTTTCCTCCTCCTCCTCTTCTTCCTGGAGTTTCTGGGCGATCTTCAGCTTGAGCTTATCAGTTAATTCTTTGAATTGCTCGGCGCTTTCTTTACGCAGGTATTTTAAGAGTTTGCGTCTTTCACTGACTTTTTTAAGTAAGCCACGGCGGGAAGAGAAGTCGTGCTTGTGTTTTTTTAAATGCTCGGTCAATTCTTTGATTTCTTCCGTGAGAATCGCGATTTGAACTTGTGGCGAACCGGTGTCGGTATCATGAACGCGGAATTTTTTAATGATTTTTTCTTTGGCCTTTTTGTCTAACATTGTTTTGGCGCTCATCCGAGAAGCGGCGCGATCTTTGGTCTTAAGATCTCAGTCTCCGCATCCAAGAAGAGTACATTATTATATTAAGATAAGGCGCTTATTTAAGCGCATTAATTTTTTTCATTAAACGCGATTTCTTACGGGAAGCGGTATTTTTTTTGATTACCCCCTTTTTAGCCGCTTTATCGATAGCTTTGATAGTCTTGGTATATTCCTCTTTGACTTTCTTATCGTTGGCTTTAAGCTGTTTCAGGCTAACTTTAGTTAAATTTTTCATTTTATCGGAAACTTTTTTGTTAACCGCGTTTCTTTTGACGGCTTTTCGTAGTTCTTTGGCCGCCGATTTCTTGTTTGGCATACGGAATTTCTAAATAATAAATTAATTAATTAATGATGAGTGAATACTAACACGATACTAAATAAAAATCAAGCCTGAGCCGATATGCAGTATTTTTGATTTTGTTATATACTATTGTTATATGAATATTAGACATATTAACCGCGCTAAGTTTATACTTAGTTTGATTATTTTTTGTGCTATAATTGGCTTTTATTTGAATAGGTCTTATGCCCATATTTATGATACCATTGGTGCCGCTAACTTAAGGCCGGTCAACTCGGCCGGTCAGCATTTAATTATTAATAATATGGCGACTACTACCGGGTCGACTTATGTAGCCTTAGGAGATAGTTTAAGCGCCGGAGTCGGGACTGACCGAACGGAAGAATATTTACCATATTTATTGGTTAAAAAATTAGCCGGAGATGATAAGAGGATAGTCCTACGGAATTATTCGGTTCCCGGTTTTAAGACAGCCGATCTTTTGGGCGAATTATTATCGCCGGCTATCGATACTAAACCCGATATTGTTACCGTGCTCATCGGCGTTAACGATATTCATAATAAAATTTCTGCCGCGGATTTTCGAAAAAATTATGAAGAAATTTTAAGCCGATTAACCCGAGAAACCACGGCGAAGATTTATGTTATAAATATTCCGTTTATCGGCGCCGACAAGATGATGCTACCGCCTTATCAATTTTATTTCGATAGCCAGACTAAGGAGTTCAATACTATTATTAAGGAGTTGGCCGTGAAATATTCAGTGTCTTATATTGACTTATATACGCCGACCGTCGCTTTATTTAAAAAGTCCGGCAGTCATTATTCTGCTGATTTATTTCATCCCTCCGCCGCGGGCTATAAGATCTGGGCGGACATAATTTATGCTTATATCAATTAACGATCCTATTCAACAGACTGTAATTTTTTCAATTATCCTTTTCGTCGTCTTAATAGCCTGGACGCGTCGTCGCGTTATCACGGACTGGTTTCCGTCATCTTTGACGGCGGAATTAAAAGGATTGGCAATTTTAATGATCGTCATATCGCACATCGGTTATTTTTTGGTTAGCGATCATCGGTTTTTATGGCCGCTGTCTATTGCTGCCGGCGTCGGCGTAAACTTATTTTTGTTTTTATCCGGTTTTGGTCTGAGTGCCAGTCAGATTCAGAAAAATCTTAGCATTTGGCAATTTTATAAGAAGCGTCTTTTGAGATTATTCACGCCCTTTTGGTTCGTTTTGAGTCTTTTTTTAATTTTAGATTTTTGGCTTTTGAAAATTAATTACCCCTGGGAGTATATCGGTCGGTCTTTCTTGGGAATTTTTACGCACGCCGATTTATATCTCGATATTAATTCGCCTTTTTGGTATCTGACTTTTATTCTCGGGTATTATCTGATTTTTCCGCTAGTATTTTCTAAACGCTGGCCCTGGTTATCGGCCGTTATTCTATATATAGCTGGCTATCTGGTAATTTATTTTCATCCGGCGCAGCTTGATTATGTTCTGCATCTCTATAAAGTTCATATTATCGCTTTTCCGCTTGGCGTTTTGGCGGCCTGGCTGGTAACGAAATTAAGAAGCGTCGAAATTTTAGAAAAAATATCGTGTGGCCGCGCGGCAATCGGGTATTATCTTTTTTTGGCGGTCCTGTTCGGGCTTTTTATTTACGCTAATACTAATTCCGGTATTGGCGGTAGCGCTAATTTTGAGCAAGCCATGAGCGTCTTGGCGATTTTGACCATCATCGGTGTATTTGTTTTAAAGAAGATTGAATTCAGATTGCTGTCTTTGTTCGGTCTATATTCTTACGAAATTTATTTATTTCATTGGCCGCTGATGTATCGCTACGATGTTTTTTATTTTTGGTTGCCGGCCTGGCTGGCGACAGTTTTGTATCTGATTTTATTTATCGGATTAGGGTGGGGGATGGGGAGGTTAATCGGTTTATTAAAGTCAGACGGAAGTAGAATTAAGCAGCAAGCTTGATATTAATAAAAAAGAGCGGCTCAATAGCTGCTCTTTTTTTCGGTCGGGGTGGAGAGATTCGAACTCTCGATCTTCTGGTCCCAAACCAGACGCCTTAGACCAACTGGGCCACACCCCGTTTATCTAAAAAAATAAACCCATCAATAAATATAGCATGGGTCATTTTTTTTATCTATACAACGTGCCCCGGGTCAGAATCGAACTGACGACACAAGGATTTTCAGTCCTTTGCTCTACCACTGAGCTACCGAGGCTTGAAAATTTGTTGTTAAACTAGTTGCGGGGGTCGGACTCGAACCGACGACCTCTAGGTTATGGGCCTAGCGAGCTGCCAACTGCTCTACCCCGCTATGATGAGAAACGTGGGCAATGGAGGACTCGAACCTCCGACCTCAACATTATCAGTGTTGCGCTCTAACCAACTGAGCTAATTGCCCAATTTTTAACTGACAAGAATATAACAAATATTAAATAAAAAGGCAAGGGATTCGGGGAAATTGTAATAGCTATAGGCTGGAGATTAGCAGGTTCAGTTCAGTCTTAATATCTCCGCTTCCAGTTTTATTAAGAAAATCTAGACGGATTAAGCGGTCTAAATAATTTTTTAGACCGGACGCGGTAAAATTTTTCGCCTGCAGGAGTCCTTTCTTGATCACAAAGGGGTGTAATTTTAATTGGCTGGCCAGATTGGCCGGATTCATTTTTTCGTCTAAGGCGGTTCGAATCTGTAAAAGTATTTTGAATTGGCGAATAAGCATTGTCAGCAAGTATTCGTCGCTTAAGCCGGCCGCGTATTGCTCTTCCAGTAAACTTATCGCCAGTTTTTTATTTTTAGAGCTAAGCGCGTCGGTTAGGCCGAAGATATTTTCGTCATAAGAACCGGGTACGGACTCTTTGATCTCGGCGCTGGTGACAGTTTTGGCAGCGCTAGAGAAAGCTAATTTTCTTAAGTTACTGGCAATCAACCAAAGATCGCCACCGGTCAGATTAATTAGCAGAGAGGCGGCCGGGATACCTATTTCTTTTTGGTAGGACTTAATTTCTTTCGTAATAAAGGTCAGGATCTGGTTGTCGGTCAGGGGCTTGAATTCTTGGCTGTAAGGCTGTTTACTTAAAAGAGTAAATAATTTTTTAGCATCGGTCTTGAGAGGCTTGTCTTTTGCGCCTATTTCTTTATCGCGAAAAATAATTATATTGTCTTCGCTACTGGTAAATTTTTTTAAATAATCGGCTAATTCGGCGAAAATCTTTTCCTTTTTGTTGTTAAAGATATTCTCGACGACGACCATTCTTTTTTTAACAAACAGTGAACCGGTATTTATCTTTTCTTGAATATCCTTAAAAGTAGCGGTCGTTCCGTCGATCAAATCAAAACTGTTGGCGTCGGGGTCGACATCGCGAGTAAATTTATCCTTTAATTCTTGCAAGAAGCGTCGCGTCCGGAAAGTATCGGCGCCGTGGAGAAAAATTATCATATTATGATGCGGTTATTTTAACTTGTTCTAAATTATCGATTTTTCGCCCTAATTTGTTCCCGGTTTTTTGGCCCAGTGGTTTTCGCCCAGGCCGGAATCAAAGACGCCAATTTTATTGTCTGGCATAAGTTTGAAATTGGTCGCCGCGCTCTTTATAATTTTTGAATAAGCCAAAACTGGCGCAGGCGGTCGATAATAAGACGACGTCGCCCGGTTTGCTAGCTGGGCGAGCGGCAGCGACAGCAGCGGACATACTTTTTACTTCTATTAGTTTAGTCTTGGGAAATTTTATGGTCAGTAATTCTTTTTTGATCCGCGGAGTCGCTCGTCCGGCCAGTAAGATTAAAAATTTTACTTTATTTTTTATAGCGCGAGCTAAAGGACGGAAATTTGCTCCTTTATCCGCTCCGCCGGCGATTAGAATTAACGGCTCACGGAAGGAGTTTATATCTAAGATAGTGCTCTCCGGCGTGGTCGAGAAACTATTGTCAAAATATTTTACCCCGTTTTTATTAGTTACGAATTCTAAGCGATGCGGTAAATTAGTAAAACCGGCGACAGTTTTTTTATAAATAGTCGGACTGATTTTTAAAATCTTGGTGGTCGCTATGGCGGCGGCGATATTTTCCTTATTATAGTCGCCGGTTAAGCCAGAAGGTAGAAGACTCGTCCCGAAAAATATTATTTTGGTCTTTAGTTTGGCACTTTTGATTTTATTGGCCAAAGCCTGATTGAGAATTAAATATTTATTGGCTTGATATCGAGCGATATTGAGCTTAGCCCGCCAGTATTTATTATAAGTCGCGTGAAAATTAGGGTTATTAGGATCGGCTGGCGCCAGATGCTCCCGGTATAAATTAGTAACGACGGCGATTGGCGGGGAGTAATGCAAATCCTCTAATTGAAAACTAGATAATTCTAAGACAACGAAGTCGTCGGCTTTAACTTGCGTCAGAAATGATAAGGGTGATACGCCGATATTACCGCCTAGCCAGACGTGCTGTTTGGTGCGGCTAACA
>Ga0172371_10006678_pt1 | contig 16695 bp, 15 predicted proteins | sample Lak12m_FD_114543 | JGI IMG/M metagenome (GOLD analysis project Ga0172371, IMG submission 114543) | Freshwater microbial communities from Kabuno Bay, South-Kivu, Congo - kab_022012_12m | ecosystem: Environmental > Aquatic > Freshwater > Lake | place: Democratic Republic of the Congo: South-Kivu...
AGAGACACAACCGGCTGGAGGTAAGGCTTCTTGGATGCGTTGCCCCTGTCCTCGGGATAAGAGATGCCGGTGATAATACTTGGCTCAAGCCGTCGGAGTTCTCGCAGGCTCTTCGGATAAAGAGAGCTAAAAAGTACATCTGCCAGTAAACCTTTTTCTCGTACAGTCTCGATTACCGCTGTTTCGTAACCGTTGGCTTTCAAGTCCAGGTTGATCAGGGCTTTGCCTCGCACCAGTTCCAAAGCCTGCGCCAGGCCAGGAATCCGCTCTCCATCGCCGACGTCGATCTGTTGTAATTCGGCATATGTTTTTTGGCTGGCCAGGCCGGATGCCTGCGGAAATTTGGACAGATCGTCGTCGTGCAATAGAACTAATCCATCCAGGCAGCGACGGACGTCAAATTCTACCGCTTCAGCGCCCATCTCAAGCGCCAGAGCCAGCGATTTCAGGGTGTTTTCCGGAGCGTAGCCGCTCGCGCCGGAGTGCCCGATGGTTATAAAATTATCTCTCCACATCTCGCGCAATCCTACCGATCTTTTTGGGGCATCCAAAAGCCATTTGATTATACCCCTGCTCAAAAGGCGAGATGCCGAAAATCCCCCGCTTTTTCCGTGGCGCAAATGCCATAGAAGATGAAACTCAAGGCGCCGGCATCGGTTTATTCATCGTTCGCTCAATTGTTGAGAAGCATGGCGGAAAAATTCAGGTCGCCAGTCTTGACCTCATTCAACGCCGATGGTAAACTATCTTCACATACTTAAATTGAAAGGAGGCGTACAAATTATGTCTATCACATCTATCTCGGTTAACAAGAGTATCTTGAGCGCGCCTCCAAGCTGTCAAGCCTAAGGACGAACGGATTAGATTTTGAAGTCACAGGCGCGCTCAAACCCCTGTGGCTTTTTTGATTCCTGGACGGTTCTCTCGTAGCAACTGCCGGCGCATGGCCCTGGGGGTGATTGGATAGGAAAACAATAGAATTTGATGAGGAAATTAGATATGTCTAAGTACGATGATTTGAGCGAGGTGGATGATCTGGCCGAATTGGGTCTTGATCAACATATCCGCCATGTGTCCAACAATGCCTTGCATGCGGCGCGGCGCACAGGCAAGCCGCGTCATAATGAGAATGAACGTCGGGCTTCCGCTGCACAACAGGCTGCGTTGCGGCAACAGCAACTTACTGCACAGGATGACAGCCAGCAGGTATTTCACTTCACTTACAATGCCTCGCGCCATGAGCGTGGTTGGATCGTTGGTTCGCTGGGTGGTTTTTTTGAACAACAATGGTTGGATGATGTGTTACGCCTGGTGAAAGGCGGCAAAGAAGCCAACGTTTATTTATGTCAGGCGAATGAAAGCGCTCATGGATTGGACCAACCGTTCCTGGCGGCCAAAGTTTACCGCCCGCGCCGTTTTCGCAATTTAAAAAATGACCAGCTTTACCGCGAAGGGCGCGCCAATCTAGATGAGAACGGCCATGAGATTTTCGATGACCGCATGCAACGCGCCATGCAGTTAAAAACCGAATACGGCCGGGAATTGCTGCACACCTCTTGGATTGAGCACGAAGTAGCCACAATGGAACTCTTGCAGCAGGCTGGCGCGGATGTACCGCGCGTGTATGCCAGCGGTAATAATGCTATCTTGATGGATTATATTGGCGATGAAGAGATAGCCGCGCCAGTGCTGCACAGCGTCAGTTTGAGCGTGCGCGAGGCGCGCCGCCATTTCGAGCGGGTGCTGTATAATATTGAACTGATGCTGGCGCACGGGCGAATCCACGCCGACCTGTCTGCATTTAATATTCTGTACTGGCAGGGTGAAATTACGTTGATTGACTTTCCGCAAGCAATAGACCCGCAAGTCAACCGCAATGCTTTCCGCATCTTTGAGCGAGATGTGACGCGGATATGTGACTATTTCGCTGGACAGGGTGTGCGTTCAAACCCGCGTCGCCTGGCTGGCGATTTCTGGAAAGCCCAGCGTCTGCGCGAGATTCCCGACGTGCACCCGGCGCTGCTTGACGCTGGCGACGACGCAGATCGTTCCTATTGGCAGCGTTGGCAGAAAGATGGGTAAACCATTTGGAGATTATTCGATGCTTGGATTGAGAGGGTATCATTTTGAAAATTCTGCATGTGGCTGGGGCGCGGCCCAATTTTATGAAAGTGGCGGCTGTTATAGCGGCTCTGGAGCAGCGCCCGGCATTATTTGAGCAACGGTTGGTGCATACCGGCCAGCATTATGACTACGAAATGTCGCAGGTCTTTTTCGATGAGCTGCGTCTGCCGCAACCGGATGAATTTTTGAATTGCGGCTCGGGTACGCATGCCGAGCAAACCGCGCGCGTCATGCTGGCCTTTGAGCTGGCCTTATTGCATGACCGTCCCGATTGGGTTTTTGTGGTCGGCGATGTCAACTCGACTCTGGCTTGCGCGCTGGTGTGCGCCAAGCTGGGTGTGCGCGTTGCGCACGTTGAAGCCGGGTTGCGCTCCTGGGATCGCGCCATGCCGGAGGAAATCAACCGGCTGTTGACTGACCAGATCGCCGACCTGCTCTTCACTCCCTCGCCAGAAGCCGAGACCAACTTATTGCGCGAGGGCATTGCGCCAGAGAAGATTCATTTCGTTGGCAACGTGATGATAGATACGTTGGTGCGGATGTTGCCGTCCGCGCGTTCCAGGTCGGTATTGGCTGATCTGGGCTTAGCGCGTGGTGACTATTATCTGGTCACGTTGCACCGCCCATCCAATGTTGACGACGCACAGCTGTTAGCCGAAATCCTCAGCGCGCTGGGTGAACTTGCGCAGCGTAAGCGCGTGATCTTCCCGGTTCACCCACGCACTCGCCAGCGTATCGAACAGTTGGATTCACGAAATATTAGGTTTACCGGCGTCGAGTTGCTCGAGCCGAAGGGCTACCTGGACTTTCTGGCGTTGACTGAAGCAGCCGGTCTGGCGCTGACCGACTCGGGCGGCGTGCAAGAGGAAACTACTTACCTGGGCGTCCCTTGCCTCACTTTACGTCCAGGCACCGAGCGCCCCGTTACCCTTACGCATGGTAGCAACCGGTTGTGCGCCAGTCAGCGTGAGGCGATTTTGTCCGCAGTCGAACAGGCTGATGCCGTCGCCAGCGATCTTACCCGCCGCCCACCGCTGTGGGATGGGCGCGCGGCAGATAGAATTGTTGAGGTCATGTTGAGACAGCTTCTGTGATTCCGCTCACTCCCACAGCCGTGTTTATTCTATCCGCATCTGGGTTGATGGGGCGGTTCTAATCATCGCGGAAGAATTAATGGTATATTCATGTGAAACTTATCTTGCCATTTGGCGTATACCATTTATATTTCAAGAGAAAGGCAAAGAAGATGAAGAATAGACATTTCCCCAAAAAGTTATCTGTAATACTCCTGTTGCTGATTCTGTTGACCTTTGTGGCAACGCCAGCGCTGGCTTTTTCATCGCGGTCCGGTGATACGCTGGTCATCGCGCCAGGCGAAGTGGTGGATGACGACCTGTATGCGGCGGCGAATATTGTCCGCATTGAGGGGACAATCAAAGGCGACCTGGTGGCAGTAGGCAGCCTGGTCACTATCAGCGAGGGCGGTGTTGTCGAAGGCGACTTACTGGGCGCGGCGCAAGGGATCGTGGTCAACGGCACGGTAAAGGACGACATACGTGTGGCGGGTATGACCATCAAACTGGGCCAGACTGCTCAGGTGGGCGGCGACCTGGTAGTGGCGGGATATAGCGTCGAGGCGGTCAGCGGCAGCCAGATTGGTAAAGATGTGGTAGCGGTTGGCAATGTGGTAGACCTGTCGGGCGCGGTGGCGCGCAATGTTCAGGTCTCCGCCGGTGGGTTGCAGATTGGCGGTAAAGTTGGGGGCGATGTGACAGCCGATGTCGGTGGGCCGGAAGACGTGCAGGTGGATTTCTCGCCGCAGATGTTTATGCCCCAGGTGGCTGGAATGCCGGGTTTGGCGAAAATCCCCGGCGGGTTAACGCTCGGCGCAGGGGCGCAAGTGGCTGGAAAATTGAATTATTCTGCTGCCAAACAAACCTCGCTGCCTGCGGCAAGCGTCGCGGGTGGAATCACCTATAGCCCGCCTCCAACCCCGACCCCGGAAGAGGCAAAAAAGAGTCCCAAGCCTGTCACGCCTGCCAGTCAAGCCGCGGATTGGGGGCTTAAGCTGTTGCGGAACCTGGCGACGCTGTTGCTGGTCGGTTTGTTGCTGTCTTATTTCACGCCGGGCTTGATTAAATCGGGCGCCCAGGTGATCCGTACGCGCCCGCTGCCCAGTTTTGGCTGGGGCATCCTGATGTATGCCGGCTTTTTCTTCGCCTTGTTCGTGCTGTTCATCCTGGTGATTGTGCTGGCAGTGATCCTGGGTTTCGTGACCCTGGGAGACCTGCTTGGTACGGTGATCGGCGCGGGGATCGTGTCCTTCTCAGGGCTGATTCTGGGTTTCAACCTCGCGGCTTCCTATATCTCGAAGATCCTGGTGGGCTATCTGATCGGCTTGTTGCTGTTCAACTGGCTCAAGCCCGAATTAGCCGAACACCGCTTCTGGCCTGCCCTGGTTGGGATCGTCATCTTTGTCATCCTGGTCGCCATTCCGGTCCTGGGAACAATAGTCAATATCCTGGCTGTGCTGATCGGTTTGGGCGCGCTGTACCTGGCTTTCCGGCAATGGTTCACGGCGCGCAAAGAAGCTTCCCTGACCATCAGTTAGCCAACGATTCTCCGTATTTTTGGTATAAAGCGGGGGCGGTTTGCGAGTGTTTTGCAAGTGAGATAAAAGTAGGGTGAGTTCCAGTGAACTCACCCTACCAAGGGATTGCTAATTCATCTGGCATAGCTAGTCCCGGTCACTCCTTGAGTTTGGACCACACTTCTATTAATTGGCTTTGACCACAGAGCAAATGCCAGCGGCTTGTACTGTGTAGGGTTGGTACAGCGCCATGAAACCGGCGTCGGGTGAAAATGCGGTCTGAGATTGCGATGTGGAGGCGCTGGCCTGGCTGTCCAGCTTCAAGAGTAAAAAGGCAGCGCGACCGCTGGCTGATTCACTCATGGATGCCTTGTAATGCCTCACGAGGGGAAGCTCCTCGGCGCTATAGCGGCTTAGAAGACTTGCCTGTTTCGCCAATACAAAGGCGGCATAACCGCTATCGTATTCCTGGAGTGTGGAGTAGGAATTTGTGAACCGATTTTGAAGGAAACCCGCTTCGGTAGAGCAAATCACCGCACTGGCGGCGCTGACAGGCAGTACACTCTGGAAGGGGCTTAGAATGAATAAAAGAATGTGGCGAGAGGGTGTTTATTCTGGCAGAGGCGCGGCCGGCAGATCAAGCGGGGGCAGTTCGGAGAGTGAGCTGAGCCCAAAATATTGCAGGCATTCGGCGCTGGCGCTGTACAGGATGGGACGCCCGGGGGCTTCGGCGCGTCCGACTTCCTGTACCAGGCCCTTGAGCAGCAGGCTTTTCAACACGCCGTCACTGTTGACGCCACGGATGGCGTCAATCTGTGGGCGTGTGACTGGCTGGCGGTAGAGGATAATTGCCAGGGTTTCCAACGCGGCGCGGCTGAGGCGGCTACTGCTTTCGAGACCTAAGAAACGCTCAATATAAGGTGAAATTTCGGGGGCGGTAGTGAGTTGGACGCGGCCTCGGTAGCGTTGCAGGCGCAAGCCGCGGCTCGGGCCTTCCTGGCTATAAAGGGCTTCCAGATCCGCAAGGCCGCGCTCGATCTCGTTGAGAGGTAGATCTAAAGCCGCGGCTAGATGGGAGGGGCTGGTATCGCCAGGGGCGACGAATAAGAGCGCTTCCAGGTAGCCCAATAGCCCGGCAGACGGCGCGGGTGGGTTGTGAGCCTGCTCATCTTGGGCGGGGCTGCCAACGGGGGTGTCTGAGGTGGAGAAAGAAGAGTCGTTCATGCTATGATACAATTCAGCGATATCAGTAGATTCAAACCTTTCGGATTTTCAAATCCGAAAGGTTTTGTAAGGAGTTCATAAGAATGTTTTACCGTCCAAAACGGCTTGTTTTACTGACCATCATCATTTTTATTTTACCAGCCCTGGCGTGCAAATTGACTGGTTTCGGCGCCTTACCGCCCACGCCAACACCCGTTTCAACTGCAGAAATGCAGGCGATGGAAACGCAACTTTATTCCGCCGCGGCTACTGCGGTGAGTGGAGGTAAAGTCCACCTGGAATTCACCGAGGGTCAGCTTACTGCCGCCGCGAATAACGAGCTACAAAAGCAGGGCGAAACCCGCATCCAGGATATTCAGATCGGCTTGCAGGGAGGTCTGATCAACGTAAGTGGGCTGGTCAACCAGAATGGCCTCCAGTTGCCGTTGTCGCTCTCGATGAAAATTAACGTAGATAGCGAGGGCAAGCCTCACACGCAAGTTGTATCCGGCCAAATTGGCGTATTCGCTATTCCCGAGAGTATGCTTTCGCAGATAACAGCCCAGTTTGACCAGATGCTGACCAGCCAGTTACAGGCGCAAGGCCGCCAACTTTTTATCGAGAGCCTGACGATAGATAACGGTAAGATCAGTATTGTGGCTCAGATGAAGTAGCTGCGCCGGGCGCAACAGCAAACCGAGGCGAGATTATACCATTGCATGGTTTTTTGGCGACCAGAGTTATCCGGGTTCCGGGTTGCCCAGGATTCACTGGATCAAGATATGATGTACGGCTCGCATATTGAATGAAAAATAGACAATATACCCAAATTCCGATGCTGTTTAATTCCTATCAGGGTAAATTCCCATCTACCCGTTATCAGGGAAGTAAAGCAAAATTGGTAGATTGGATAACAGAGTATCTTGAGAAGTTTACTTTTTCAAGTTGTCTGGATGCATTTGGTGGAACGGGTGTCGTAGCCTACCACCTCAAAAAGTCTGGTAAAGTGGTGACGTATAACGATTATCTCAGGTTCAATTATAACTTTGGATTGGCATTGATTGAGAATAAAGATGTGATTTTGACGCCACAGGATATCGGATGGTTAACCAGCAGGCATGAGGATATTGCATATCCCAACTTTATTCAAAGAACTTTTTATGACATATATTTTACGGATTCCGAAAACGCCTGGTTGGACCAGGCCATCACAAATATTGCGCTGCTTCAGAACCATTACAAATTAGCTTTAGCTTTTTTCGCGCTGAGTCAGGCATGTATCATTAAAAGACCATACAATCTTTTTCATCGAAAGAATTTGTATGTTCGTTTGGCAGATGTCCCAAGATCATTTGGAAATAAGACCTCCTGGGATAAACCGTTTGAAGACTGGTTTATTTATTTCTGTGAGGAGGCCAATCAGGCAGTATTTGACAATGGGCTGGATCATCGAGCATTAAATTGTGATGTAATGGATATTCAAGGTGAGTATGATTTAGTCTATATTGATCCACCCTATATTAGCAATCGAGGCGTAGCGGTTGATTATCGTGATTTCTATCATTTTCTCGAAGGACTGACCGAATATTCAGAGTGGGATCATCTGATTGATTCTCGCTCGAAACATAAACGGCTAGTACCCGAATATAATATATGGACGGATAAGCAGGCAATCCATCAAGCGTTTGACGAGTTGTTCGAAAAATTTAGGGACAGTATCCTGGTTGTTTCATATAGAAGCGATGGTATTCCTACGGAGTCTGAGCTGATAGGTCTGATGCGCAAATATAAAAAGCAGGTCTCATTTGAGCATTATGGTTATTATAAATATGTGCTCTCGACTAACAAGGATTCGAAAGAAATAATGATCATTGGTAAATGATGGATACCTGGAGTTTCCTATGAATTTATTTCAAGATGAGTTGATCGTTCATTTCGATGAATTGAGAAATACGCTCACTACGGGCAATGGCGATTGGGTGATTAAAGGATTTATTGATCTATACCGAAACATTTACACAATCTCATCTGATACGAAAGTCATTTCAAAAATATTTGAATTGATGCTGTTTCCTTTGTTATCTCAATTTGCCGCTAAATACAATTTTAGGATGTATTTGTGCAAGGAACAAAATCATTATCCCGATATCAGTTTTCAAGCATCTGATGGCAGCTTGATCGCGTTAGACCTGAAAAGTACATATCGATTGGGTAATAACAAGGTGAATGGTCTGACGCTCGGTGCGTTCACAGGCTATTTTCGCTTAAGGGACAGTACAAAGAACATTACCTTTCCATATAACCGTTATTCGGCGCACTATGTTCTGGGGGTTATTTATACTCGTCAGGCTGGAAGTGCTGACGAAAGGAAAATTTACCAGCTAGAAGATCTGGAAAAGATCACTTCCGTTGTCAAGAACTTTGAGTTATTTTTGCATGAAAAATGGCGAATTGCATCGGATAGGCCGGGAAGCGGGAATACGAAGAATATCGGTTCAGTAACCAATATCCATGCTTTAAAAAACGGGCTTGGGCCTTTTTCGGTATATGGAGTGGAAGTATTTGATGATTATTGGATGAATTACCTGACCCAGGATATGGCGAAGGGATTTGAAATCAACATGCCATATCACAACTTGGGAGAATACTTCCATGATCGCGGCCAAAAGTTCATTAGGTACGGGGAAAATCGTTAATCCTATGCTGTCGAGTAAGCGGATACATTTAGTATTGATCGGAATATTATTCCTTCTGACAGGATGCGGTTCTCCAAAGGCGACCCAGGCACTGATCCAGGTGGAGGTGATGGCCGACGGGCAGACGTTGACGGTGGAAATGCCAGCCGGCAGCACAGTGCAACAGGCTCTGGAACAGGCAAAGCTGAGCCTGAACGCGCTAGATCGCACTGAGCCGCCAGCTTACACCGTCTTGGGGGATGGGGCGCAAATCCGGCTGGTGCGGGTAACCGAGGAGTTTGAGGTTGAACAGGCGGCGATCCCCTATGAACAGCAAACCTTGCGGAATGAGTCGCTGCCGGTAGATAAAGAGGTCTTGATCCAAAAGGGTAAACAGGGCTTGCAAGAGATCACCTATCGGCGGGTCTTTGAGGATGGCTTACAGGTTTCTCAGCAGCCGATCCCGGTGAAATCGGTGATTGTGGAAGAGCCGCTGCCGGAAATCCGTATGATCGGAGTCCAGACGCCCTTCGCGCCGGTGGTTGTGCCGGGGAAAATTTATTATCTGCGGGATGGCAACCTGTGGAAGATTGAAGGTACTACCGCCAACCGCCAGGCGGCGCTGACGCTTGGCGATCTGGATGGGCGTGTCTTGAGCATCTCGGAGGACGGCAGTTGGGCTTTATTTACCCGCCGCGCGACTGAGAAGGGACAGATCAACAGCCTGTGGGCCGCGCAGATTGGGACGCAGAGCGCACCCCAGGCTACCGCGCAGCCGACGTTGGCGGTTGGAGAATTGCCTGCTGAACAGGCAGTCGTGGATCTGCGGGTTAATAATGTCATCCATTTCGCTGATTTCATCCCCGGCGCGAGCATGAGAGTGATCTTCTCGACTGTGGAGCCGCGCGAGGCTGCCCCTGGCTGGCAGGCGAACAACGACCTGAACGCGCTGACCTTTAGCGCCAGTGGCTGGACGACCAAGTGGACCAAAGTGCTGGATGCCAATGCCGGCGGCGTTTACGGCTGGTGGGGAACCAATTTCTTATGGTCGCCAGATGGTCGTTCGCTTGCTTACGCTCGCCCGGATGGAATTGGCGCTGTGGAGTATAAGACTGGCAACATAACCACGACGCTGAATATCATCCCTCTGCAAACGCATGGCGATTGGGCATGGACGCCCGGGCTGGCCTGGGGGCCGGATGGGAACGCGCTATACACTTTAGATCATGTAGCCCAGCAAGGCGCCGCCAATCCCGAAGAATCAACAGCATTTGATCTGACTGCTGCACTATTGAACGGTGGGCCGACTCTGCACCTGGTTTCGCAGACCGGTATGTTTGCTTATCCGCTGGCTTCGCCTTTGCAAACAACTGCCGATGGCGGGCTGGATTACCAGCTAGCCTTTCTACAAGCGATCTTCCCCGACCAGAGTGAAACCAGCCGTTACCGTCTGACGGTGATAGACCGCGACGGTTCGAACCGACGGGCGCTTTTCCCGCCTGAAGAAGCCCCTGGGATGGAGCCGCAGCAACATTGGGGCGCATGGTCGCCGGCGCCCATGCCGGTTGTTCTCGGTTCGACGCTAGAAAATCTGGGCTATGCGCTGGCAGTTATTTACCAGGGCAACCTGTGGCTGGTCAACATCGCCAGCGGGGAAGCGACTCAGGTGACCGGGGATGGATTGACTAACCGATTAATCTGGAGATAGGATGCGAATCTTAGTGACTGGAGCCGCTGGTTTTTTGGGCTCTCATTTATGCGATAAACTTATTCGAGAAGGTCACCAGGTGGTGGGGATGGATAATTTCATCACTGGCCGGCCGGAAAACCTGGCGCACCTGGCGGGGAATGAGAATTTTTCATTCATTCGCCATGATGTATCCAATTTTATTTTTGTGTCGGGCAAGCTCGATGCAGTGCTGCACTTTGCTTCGCCAGCCAGCCCTAATGAGAAATCGCCTTTTGGCTATGTGAACTTGCCGATCCAGACCATGAAGGCTGGCGCACTCGGTACCCATAACACACTGGGGGTTGCATATGCCAATCAGGCGCGTTTCTTATTGGCTTCGACCAGTGAAATCTATGGCGATCCGCAAGAACACCCGCAGCGCGAAACCTATTGGGGGCATGTAGATCCGATCAGCGTGCGCTCGGTGTACGACGAGGCGAAACGCTTTGCCGAGGCGCTCACGATGGCTTACCACCGCTTCCACGGGGTGAACACGCGCATTGTGCGTATCTTTAATACATACGGGCCGCGCATGCAAATCAACGATGGGCGGGTTGTGCCGAATTTCCTAAAACAAGCCATCTGCCATGAGCCGTTGACCGTCTACGGCGATGGGGGGCAGACGCGCAGTTTTTGTTACATGGACGATCTGGTGGAGGGCATTTACCGCTTGCTGTTATCGGATGAACACTTTCCGGTGAATATCGGTAATCCGCTGGAGACCACTATCCTGGAATTCGCGCGCACGATCAACCGGCTGACTGGCAACCCGGCTGGGATTATCATCAAACCGGATGATCGCGGGCAGAGCGACCCGCAGCGCCGCCAACCGGATATCGAGCGCGCTCACCTCATTTTGGATTGGGCGCCCCGGGTTAGCCTGGAGCAAGGGCTGCTGAATACCATTCCATACTTCAAGCAAGAATTGGGTAAGTTATGACCGTGTTGATAAATAACGCGCGGGAAAGAAATCGCTTCCTGCGTTTTGCCTTCGTGGGGATTGTCGGAGCGGTAGTAGATTTTGGCGTCTCGAATCTGCTGATTAAGCTGTTTAATACCCGGTTGGTAATTGCCGGAACGATATCGTTTATTGCTGCCATTATCAGCAATTTCATTTGGAATCGTTATTGGACGTATCCAGATTCGCGTTCTAAGTCAGTTTCGCGGCAACTGGTACAATTTGCAGTGATCAGCGTCATGGGATTGGGCATTCGCATACCGATCTTGTATTTCATTGAGCCTTGGATGGAAGCGCTGGCGTTGCGTTTCAACTTACAGATATTACCTCTGCTGGATGCCACGACCCTGGCCGACAACTTTACCTTAGCGATAGCGGTGGTAATCGTGATGTTTTGGAATTTCTTTGCTAATCGCTATTGGACATATAGCGATGTGGACTGAAACCGGTATAATATGGTTATGATTAAGACAAACCAGGCGCCACAACAGAAGAAATTAATTCCGATTTACAATTCAAGAGGAGAGATTGGCGCCTTGCTGGCTTTTCCGTATATATATAATCTACTGGGTGAGTGGATTGGCTGGGTGACTGCTGAACGGGAGGTCTTTTCTGTTCACGGGCATTATGTTGGGTCGTTATCGAAGGATCCGCGCATCGTGCGTAAACGTGAGCTGGCGAATACCATCCAACGCAAGACGCCGCCGCCAGCGCCGCCGCCCATCCATCTCCCCTCACGATTGCCGCTGGCGCCACAATTGCCAGAGCTTAGCACACAGATGATTGACGTGTTGGACGACGCTGCTTACCTGTTGCCAGCTATTGATTATGGTGAGCTGCGCGACGATCTCGATTAATCCAACTTGAGAGCGATGATGGAACCCGCCACCAGCCCAGATTTCGTGAAATCTAACCAACCGGCGACCGGTTTGCAGCTTGAGGCGCAAATTCCAGAATCTGCCAGGGGTGGACCGCGCAGCTTACGCGAGCTGATTGACCTGGTGTCTGGCCGAGGTCTACGCGCCCAGTTCCCTGCGGAGGACGCAGGTTTGTTGGAAGTTCAACCCTTCCCATTTCTGGCTTTGGTGGGGCAACGGGAAATGAAGTTAGCGTTGGCTTTGGCGCTGATCAATCCGGCGGTGGGGGGAGTCTTGTTAATTGGACCGCGCGGCGCTGGCAAGACCACCGCCGTGCGCAGCCTGACGGCATTATTGCCGGAAATTCCTCGCAGTCTGTGTCGCTTTGGTTGTATGCCAGAGGATATTGAGAGTGGGGGGATTGACGCGGTGTGTCCCGACTGCGCGCAAAAATTCGCGCTGGATGAGCCGCTGGCAAAGATAGATAGCGTACATCTGGTGGAGCTTCCGCTCAACGCGCGCATGGAAGATGTGGTCGGCGGCGTAGACGAGCGCGCTGCCGCGAATGACCGCTTGCGTATCCGCCGTGGTCTGCTGGCGCAGGCAGATCAAAACCTGCTTTACATTGATGAAGTCAACTTGCTGGGTGACGAGATTGTAGATGCCATCCTGGATGCGGCCGCTCAGGCTCGTTATACGGTGCGGCGTGGGCCAATCGCTGCCACTTACCGGGCGCGCTTCACCTTGATTGGCTCGATGAATCCAGAAGAGGGTCGTTTGCGGCCGCAGATCATGGACCGCTTCGGTTTACGAGTCTTGGTGCGGGGCTTAGCCGAAGCGGATGAGCGACTGGAAGCCTACCGCCGTGTGCAGGCTTATCAGACCCACCCGCGCCAGATGACCGCCGCTTATGCGCTGGAAACGGACACATTGCGGGCGGAAATTCAAGCCGCTCGGGATATTCTGCCTGAGGTGAAATTATCCGATGCGACTGCCCGGTGTGGGCTGGCGATCATCCACGAGATGCAGATCGATTCATTGCGCGCCGAGATTACTTTTTTTGAAGCTGCTCGCGCTTATGCCGCAGCCGATGGGCGAACAGAAGTGCAGGAGGCTGACCTGCAAGCGACTGCACTGCTGGCGCTGCGCGCCCGACGCTCCACTTTTATGCGCGATTTCTTTTCCAGTCAGCAATCTGAAGAGAGTGAAATTCGCACGGTTGTTGAACGAATACTGTTATCGGCTAATTGAGTAGAAGGGAACGATATGACCACTCATCGAGAGAGAATGGAAGCTTGCCTGAACGGAAAAATTCTTGACCGTCCGCCGGTGTCGTTGTGGCGGCATTTTCCGGTAGACGACCAGACGCCGCAAGGTTTGGCGCGCGCCAGCCTGGTTTTCCAACATACTTTTGATTTTGATCTGGTGAAAGTGACGCCTTCTTCGTCTTACTGTTTACAAGATTGGGGCGCCCAGGACGTCTGGCGCGGCGACACCGAAGGCACACGCGATTATGTTGGGCGAGTGATCCAACATCCAGAGGATTGGGGTAAATTGCGCGTATTGGATCCGTATCAGGGTCATCTCGCAGACGAACTGGAATGCCTGAAAATATTGGCGCGTGAACTCAGCCCACAAACGCCGATTATCCAGACCATCTTCAATCCACTTTCGCAGGCGAAAAACCTGGTAGGCGGCGCGAATCTGTTGGTGCATATTCGGCGCTATCCGCAGGCAGTCCATGAGGGCTTAAAAATAATTGTGGAAAGCACACAACGCTTCATTGAGGCGGTAAAAGCGACCGGGGTGGATGGGATTTTCTACGCCGTACAGCACGCCCAATATGGCTTGCTCTCAGAAGCTGAGTATAATAGCTTCGGTTGCCTGTATGATATGCAGGCGCTGGAACCAGCCCAGGATATGTGGCTGCGTCTGTTACATCTGCATGGTTTGAATGTGATGTTTGATCTGTTCACCGATTACCCGGTCAACATCATCAACTGGCACGACCGTGAGACGGCGCCCTCGCTCAGTCTGGCGCAAAAATCCTTCCCCGGTGTGGTTTGTGGCGGGGTATCGCGCGAGACGCTGGCGTTGGGCGAGGCGGACCAGGCGCGCAGCGAGGCATTAGAAGCGTTGCAATCCACCGGTGGGCAGCGTATCATTATCAGCACCGGCTGTGTAACGCCGGTAATCACACCTTATGGCAATATTCTGGCGGTGCGCCAGAGCGTGGAATAGCCATATCAAAATAGGGCAGCAGCGTGAGCGCCGCCCTATTTTTTTTACGAAAGGGTAAAATGAGCGGACTGAGAGTGATTGGCGGAACAGCACGCGGTCGGCGGTTACAAGATGTGCCGGGTGATAGCACGCGCCCGATCACCGACCGGGCTAAAGAATCGCTGTTCAATATCATTGGCGGGGATATTGAAGGGGCGACGTTCCTGGATTTATTCGCTGGCACCGGCAGCGTAGGGATTGAAGCGTTAAGCCGTGGGGCGAGTTTTGCGCGCTTTATTGATACGCAACGTCCGGCGATTGAAACTGTGCGTCATAATTTGCAGGTCGCCGGGGTGGAAGATAAGGCCGAAGCGCGGCGGATGGATGCCTTCAATTGTCTCGAGCAGCAACCGGATCGAAAGTTTTCGTATGTATTTATAGCGCCGCCTCAGTATAAAGATTTATGGAAGCGCGCTCTATTGTCGTTAGACGCCCAGGCAGCCTGGCTGGCAGAGGATGCCAGGGTGGTGGTACAGATTCATCCAGTTGAATATGAGGAGGTGAGCCTGAAAAATCTGGTGGAGATTGAACAACGACGCTATGGAAGCGTTTTGTTCGTGTTTTATGAGCGATTGGGCGAGGATATGCCAGATCAAAATGGACAGACAGGCTAAACATCTGTCCAGATAAAAAGAACGACTATTCAACACGGAGAGACATATGCTGACAAAAGACTACATTGAAATTGAAGAAAAGTATGGGGCGCATAATTATCATCCGCTGGATGTTGTGATTGACCATGCGCAGGGTGTGTGGGTATTTGATGTGGAAGGGAAACGTTACCTGGATTGCCTGAGCGCCTACTCTGCCCTGAACCAGGGACATGTTCACCCTAAAATTTTACAAACCATGCTGGATCAGGTGCAGAAAGTGACCTTGACCAGCCGGGCCTTCCGCAATGACCAGTTACCGTTGCTGTATAAAGAGCTATCGGAGATGACTGGTTATCAAATGTCGCTGCCGATGAACAGTGGGGCGGAGGCGGTAGAGACAGCGCTCAAGCTGGCGCGCAAGTGGGCTTACCAGGTAAAGGGCGTACCGCGGCACCAGGCGGAGATCATCACTTTTGAAAATAACTTCCATGGTCGTACCATTTCGATTGTCTCATTTTCTACCGAGCCGCTTTATCGGGATGATTTTGGTCCCTTTACACCTGGATTTGTGGTCGTGCCGTATGGTGATGCAAAGGCTGTCGAAAAAGCAATCACGCCCCACACTGCCGCGATTATGGTGGAGCCGATCCAGGGTGAGGCGGGTGTTGTTGTGCCTCCGACGGGCTTCCTGAAACAATTGCGCCAGCTTGCGGATCAACACAACGTATTATTGATTGCCGACGAAATCCAGACCGGATTGGGACGCACCGGTAAGCTGTTCGCCAGCGAGCATGAGGGGGTGCGACCGGATATCGTGGTAATCGGTAAAGCGTTGGCGGGCGGTTTCTACCCGGTTTCGGCGGTCCTGGCAGATGAACCGGTATTGGGCTTATTTGCTCCTGGCGAACATGGCTCAACCTTTGGCGGCAACCCGCTTGGCGCAGCAGTTGCGCGCACGGCTTTGCGCGTGATCCGTGAAGAAAACCTGGTTGAGAACTCCGCCAGGATGGGTGAATACTTGATCGAGCAATTGTGCGAAATTCCTAGCCCGGCTGTGAAAGAAGTGCGCGGTAAAGGATTATTGGTTGGGGTAGAATTAAAACCCCAGGCGGGTGGGGCGCGCATGTATTGTGAGGCATTAAAGGAACGCGGCATATTAGCTAAAGAGACCCACCAACACGTGATCCGCTTTGCGCCGCCTCTGATCATTGACCGTGAGACAATTGATTGGGCTTTACAGATAATCCGAGACGTGTTGTTACAAAAGTGATGTAGAATTCGAACAGAAGAGGTGAGATTATGAACATTGGCATCCCAAAAGAGCGACGGGCGTTTGAATACCGCGTGGGATTATTCCCCGCCGGGGTAAAAATGTTTACTCAGATGGGGCATACTGTCTATGTAGAACATGAGGCTGGTCTGGGGGCAGGTTTTAGCGACCAGGAGTATCTGCAGGCGGGCGCGCGAATTGCCTATACCCCCCACGAAGTATTTGGGCGAGCGGACCTTTTACTGAAAGTGACGCGCCCTCTGTTGGAGGAGATTGATTGGCTTCGCCCGGGCGTCGTGCTGGCGGGTTTGTTACATCTTGGCTCCACTCGTAAAGATAAAATTGACCTGATGATTGCAAAAGAGATCACCGCTATTGCCTACGAGCATATTATCTTGCCGGATGGCAGCGGGCCG